>Ga0335082_10007014_pt1 | contig 12262 bp, 10 predicted proteins | sample Lox_Sample_41_FD_206718 | JGI IMG/M metagenome (GOLD analysis project Ga0335082, IMG submission 206718) | Soil microbial communities from Loxahatchee National Wildlife Refuge, Florida, United States - Lox_Sample_4.1 | ecosystem: Environmental > Terrestrial > Soil > Wetlands | place: USA...
GTCGATCGCGGCGAGGAATGCCTCCTCGGACCCGATGTCGTTGACCGCCACCTTGGGGGTCGAGTTGGCTTGCGTGCTGCTCGTCATGTGTGGGTTGGCTCCGGATGCGGACAGGGAAGTTGTGGACGCGCCGGCAACCGTGCAAAGTGACCAGGATCTACACGATCACGTGATGTAATGCCACATGATCACAGCGGAACGCACGAGGACACGGCGCAGCGTTCAGAATATGAGAGTAAACCCGGGGGGTCAATTGAGGCTGGTACCAATACCGTATCGGCCGGGGCCGAACGGGCCGGGTTAGACCCTAATGCGCCGCCTCAGCCCAGCTTCGGCCGGTGCCGACCGACACGTCGAGCGGGACCCGCAGCGAGGCGGCGCCCGCCATCGCGGCGCAGACCATGTCGCGGACGGCATCGAACTCGCCCGGCGCCACCTCGATGATGAGCTCGTCGTGGACCTGCAGCAGCATCCGGGAGCGCATCGGGGCCAGGGCGGCGTCCACGGCTAGCATCGCCACCTTGATCACGTCGGCGGCCGAGCCCTGGATCGGGGCGTTGAGCGCCATCCGTTCGGCCATCTCGCGGCGCTGCCTGTTGTCCGAGGTCAGGTCGGGCAGATACCGGCGGCGACCCATCATGGTGGCGGTGTAGCCGTCCATCCGGGCCCGGGAGACCACCTCGTGCAGGTAGTCCCGGACGCCGCCGAACTCCTTGAAATACTCCTCCATCAGCCCGCGCGCCTCGTCCGGCGTGATGCGCAGCTGGTTGGCGAGCCCGAAGGCGGACAGGCCGTAGGCCAGCCCGTAGTTCATCGCCTTGATCTTGGCGCGCAGCTCGGGGCCCACTTCCTCGGGCGGTATGCCGAACACGCGGGAGGCGGTGGCGGCGTGGAAGTCGTGCCCGGATTCGAACGCCGCGATCAGCGCCTCGTCCTCGGACAGGTGGGCCATGATGCGCAGCTCGATCTGGCTGTAGTCCGCCGACAGCAGGCATTCGTAGCCCTCCCCGACCACGAAGCCCAGCCGGATCTGACGGCCGAGTTCGCTGCGGATGGGGATGTTCTGCAGGTTCGGGTCGGCGGAGGACAGCCTGCCCGTAGCGGCCACCGTCTGGTTGAAGGTGGTGTGGATCCGGCCGTCCTCGCCCGCCATCGGGATCAGCGAGTCCACGATCGTCATCAGCTTGGCCACGTCGCGGTGACGCAGCAGGTGCTCGAGGACCGGATGCCGGGTCTGCGCGAGCAGGCTGGTGAGCGCCTCGGAGTCGGTGGTGTAGCCGGTCTTGATCCGCTTGGTCTTGGGCAGGCCGAGCTCGTTGAACAGCAGTTCCTGCAGCTGCTTGGGCGAGCCGAGGTTGAACTCGTGCCCGGCGACCGCGTACGCGGCCTGCTCGGCCGCCTTGGCCTCGCCGTGCAGCATGGACGACATGGCCGCGAAGTGCTCGGAGTCGGCGGCGATCCCGGTGCGCTCCATCTTGGCCAGCACGTCGATCAGCGGCAGCTCGAGCTCCTGCAGCAGCGCCACCGACTCGCGCCGGTCCAGGTCCTCTTCCAGCGCCGCGGCCAGCTCGAGCGTGGCCTGGGCCCGCAGCACCAGGGCGGCCGCCGCGTCGCGCTCGCCCGAGCCGTCCAGCGTCAGCTGGCCGTCTTCGGCCGCCTCGCGCAGCTCCTTGCCCAGGTAGCGCAGGGCCAGGTCGGCCAGGTCGAAGGTGCGCTGGCCTGGCAGCGCCAGGTAGGCGGCCAGCGCCGTGTCACAGGCCAGCCCGGCCAGCGGCAGGCCGCGGGCCACGAGCGCGTGCATCGGGCCCTTGGCGTCGTGCAGGACCTTCGGGTGCCCGGGGTCGGCCAGCCAGGCGGCCAGGGCGCGCTCGTCGGCCTCGGTGAGCTGGGCCGGGTCCAGGTGGGCGCCGTGACCGTCCGGGGCGGCGATGGCCATCGCGGTCACGTTGCCGGTGCCGCGCCCCCAGGTTCCGGCGAGCGTGAGCCCGGACCGTTCGGCCGATTCGTGGGCGGCCAGCCAGGCGCTTGCCTGGTCCGGTCCGAGCAGGTCGGTCACCACCTCGAAGACTGCCTTCTCCGGAGCGGGCGCGGCACTGCCGCTGAGCGGGCCTCCGGGGCCGGTAGCGCCGATGAGGCCGTGCGGGAGGGTCTGGTAGAGGCGCTCGCGGAGCACCTTGAACTCGAGCGTGTCGAAGAGCCGGTGGATCTTCTCCCGGTCCCACGCCACCGGCAGCAGGTCGCCGGGGACCGCGCCGACGGTCTCCGCGGGCAGGTCGGTGACCAGCGCGGTGAGCTGACGGTTGCGCAGCACGCCGGCCAGGTGCTCGCGCAGCGCGTCGCCGGCCTTGCCCTTGACCTCGTCCACCCGGTCGACCAGGGCGGCCAGCGAGCCGAACTCGGCGATCCACTTGGTCGCGGTCTTCTCCCCCACACCGGGAATGCCGGGCAGGTTGTCGCTCGGGTCGCCGCGCAGCGCCGCGAAGTCGGGGTACTGCGCCGGGGTCAGCCCGTACTTCTCGGCCACGGTCTCTGGGGTGAAGCGGGTCATCTCGGTGATGCCCCGCCTGGTCATCAGCGCGGTGACCCGGTCCGAGACGAGCTGGAGCACGTCCCGGTCGCCGGTCACGATCAGCACGTCCATGTCCTGCTCGGCGGCCTGGGTAGCCAGCGTGGCGATGAGGTCGTCGGCCTCGTAGCCGGGGGCCGAAAGCCGCCTGACGCCGAGCGCGTCGAGCACCTCGAAGATCAGGCTGAGCTGGCTGCGGAAGTCCTCGGGCGTCTCACGGCGGTTGGCCTTGTACTCGACGTACTGCTCGTGCCGGAACGTCGGCTCGCCCCGGTCGAACGCCACCGCGAGGTGCGTCGGCTTCTCGTCGCGGAGCACGTTGATCAGCATCGCGGTGAACCCGTACACCGCGTTGGTCGGCTGCCCGGTCGCGGTGGAGAAGTTCTCGATCGGCAGCGCGAAGAATGCCCGGTACGCGAGCGAATGACCGTCGAGGAGGAGGAGCCGGTCCCGGCTCGTCACTTGGGTCGCCACCCTGTAGATCCTATGGGCCGAACGGGCGGCGATGTCCCCGTCCGCCACCAGCGTGGCGCGAAGTGGCGGACGGGGACCCGGGTTAAGCGGGTGTTGCTAGTTGAACGCGTAGATGGTGGTCGTGTTCTGGGTCTGGCCCGCCTTCAGCTCGGTGGAGGGGAAGTTGGGCTGGTTGGGCGAGTTCGGGAAGTGCTGCGTCTCGAAGGTGTACGCCTGGCCCTGACGGTAAGCGTGGCCGCTGATGCCCACCAGCGTCCCGGTCAGGAAGTTGCTGGTGTAGAACTGGACGCCGGGCTCGGAGGTCCAGACGGTCAGCAGCCGGCCGCTGCGCGGGTCGAGGGCGCGAGCGCACAGGTTGAGGCCGAGCGGCCCGGTGGTGGCCGGGGTCTGCCGGTTCAGCACCCAGTTGTGGTCGTAGCCCTGCGCTTCCAGGAGCTGGTTGAAGCCCGGGGAATTGTCCGGCGCGCTGACGTCGGCGATCCGGGCGCCCATCGGGAAGAAGTGAGTGAAGTTGAACGGCGTACCGAACACCGACGCCAGGGCTCCGGTCGGGATCGCGGTGGTGTCGGTCGGCGTGTACCGGTTCGCGTTGATCTGGATCAGCTGACCGTACGCCGAGCCGGGGAACGAGCTCTCGCCCGCCAGGTTGAAGTAGCTGTGGTTGGTCAGGTTGAGGATCGTGTTGAGGTTCTTGGACTGGTTGGTGGTCGTGTACTGCAGGACCAGCTGGTTCCGGTTGTTCAGCGTGTAGGTCAGGACGACCTTGACCTGGGCGGGGTAACCGGTGCAGCCGTTCGGGCAGCCCGGGGATCCGGCCTTGGCGCCCTCGTCACCGTTCGGGCTGACCAGCGTGAGCCGCACGCCGACGGAGCCGTGACCGATGACCGCCTGGGCGTCCCAGATGTGGTTGCCGAAGCCGACGATCCCGCCGTGCAGGGCGTTCGGCCCGTTGTTGACGGGCAGCTGGTAGTTGACCTTGCCCTGGCCCGGCTGGTTCAGGCTGAACTGGCCCTTGGCGATCCGGTTGGCGTACCGGCCGACGGTCTCGCCGAAGTACACGCCGGTGGTCGGGGCAACCGGCGGGCTGTTGAACTGGACGTAGTCGGCCAGGGTCTTGAAGCCGAGCACCACGTTGGCACTCCGGCCGTTCCGGCCCGGCACCCAGATGCTCTGGGTGGTCGCGCCGTAGGTGATGATCTGGACCTTCATCCCCCTGGAGTTCCGGAGGGTGTAGCGGAACACCGCGGTGTTCTTGCCGGTGTAGGGCTCGACGGTGCTCCCGAAGAACTGCTTGCTGACAGACAGGCCGCCCCCGGGCGCGGCGGGCTTGGCGCTTACCGCCTTCGCCTGGGTGGCTGCTAGGGACCCCCCGACCGCAATAGCCACCATGGCAGCCAGCCCGATGGTGACCAGGCGACGGAGACGCCGCTGTCTTCCGATCTCGCGCATGATGCGCTCCCTTCCTAAACAGGTTCCAAACAAAATTGTGAGCGCTAACACGACCGAAGTCACCCCTTTATGGCCAAACTGTGACGAAATTCAGTGCCGTCAGGTGGTTATGCGTGCGGCCACGTGACATCGGGTGCCACTTTTCAGACGCCCGCCGGGCCCATGGCACCCTTGTCGTGTGGACCGAGCGGGCGTTAGGTCTGGGGAGGTATGGATGGACCAGGAGATGCTGGACAGGGTCGTGGCGGTGACGATCGCCGAGGGCACCCTGGCGCACCAGATGGGCATCAAGATCCAGTCGGCATCCGGGTACGAGGTCGTGGCCACGATGCCGGTGGCCGGCAACACCCAGCCGTTCGGCCTGCTGCACGGGGGCGCCTCCTGCGTGCTCGCGGAGACCATCGGGTCGCTAGGCGCGGCCCTGCACGCCGGCCTGAGCCGGATGGTGGTCGGCATCGAGATCAGTGCGACCCATCACCGCGGTGCCCGGGACGGGGACGTCACCGCGGTCGCCACCCTGGCGCACGGCGGCCGGACCATCGCCACCTATGACATCGTCATTTCCGATTCGGCCGGCCGGCGCGTGTGCACGTCGCGGCTTACCTGCCTGATCAGGGACCGGGTGCCCGCCGACGAGGCCAACGGAACCGGTCTGGAGGGTGAACAGGGAGTAACCGCCGGCTGAACCAAGCGCGGCGGCTCCCCGGCCCGCAATTGCGTGCTTTTGCACCCCGAGGCGGCGGGTCGCTAACGTGGTGACGGCGGGGCCCGGGGGGTCCAAGTAGATAACGTGTCGGCCGGGGAAGGCGGGCACGGCACCAACGGCCCCCCGGGTTCTCGCTCAGCCCGCGGTTCAGGACTGCGGCTGCGGCGTTTCCGCGGGTGTTTCCGCGGGGACGCGCATGCTGCCCTCGACGACGGCTTCGGCCACCTTGCGCATGGTGAGGCGGCGGTCCATCGAGGTCTTCTGGATCCAGCGGAAGGCTTCCGGCTCGGACAGCCCGTGCTCGGACTGGAGCAATCCCTTGGCCCGGTCAAGCAGCTTGCGGACCTCGAGGCGCTCGCGCAGCGTGCCGATCTCGGTGTCGAGCGCGCGGATCTCGGCGAACCTGCTGACCGCCATCTCGATGGCCGGCACCAGGTCGGCCTTTGTGAACGGCTTGACGAGGTACGCCATCGCGCCCGCGTCGCGGGCCCGCTCCACCAGCTCGCGCTGGGAGAAGGCGGTCAGGATCACGACCGGGGCGATCCGCTCCGCGGCGATCCGCTCGGCAGCCGAGATCCCGTCGAGGACCGGCATCTTGATGTCGAGGATGGCCAGGTCCGGCCGCAGCGTGGTGACATGCTCGACGGCCGACTCGCCGTCGCCCGCCTCGGCGACGACCGAGTAGCCCTCTTCCTCCAGCATCTCCCTGAGGTCGAGCCGGATCAGGGCCTCATCCTCGGCGATCACTACACGCAGCGGGTTCTGGCTCATGCCCACGAGCGTACCGTGATCAGGTAGATTGGTCTCATCCTGGTCTGCGGCGGGTTTGTCCGAACCTGTTAAAATCTATGTTGCAGATCGTGCCGGGATGATGGAACTGGCAGACATCGACGTCTCAAAAGCGTCTGCCCGAAAGGGCGTGCGGGTTCGAGTCCCGCTCCCGGCACACAGAACTCGATGGTCGCAGAAGTTTAATTCCGTCGGAGTATTTGATACTGGTCACTACGGACCGTTGCCTGTCAATAGGCTGGCATAAATGTCGGTGGCGTGCGGGAAGATAAGGCCATGCACCCGCAAGCCGCCGTTGACGCCGCCCTCCGGCTGTCCGCTATCGGAATTCTCGACAAAGAGAACGCGCTCATATGCGGTATCGGTTGCAGCCATCCGGCACTGGCGCGCTGGCCGCCGCCGGGTCGCATCCGGGAGAGCGGCGGCCAGGAGGATCACGCGCCCGCAGTGCCACGACCGGCCCATGGATGAGCCATCGTACGCCTACCTGCGGGGTCTCTATCTCGGCGACGGGCATATCGTGCACGGACCGCGCAACGTCTACGTGCTCGCGATCGCCTGCTCCGACGACTGGCCAGGCCTCATGGCGGCGGCGCGGCAGGCGATGGCGGCCGTCATGCCCGCATCGAGCGTATGCGGCGTCAAGCAAACCGGATGCACGATGATCAAGAGCTACTCAAAGCACTGGGCGTGCCTATTTCAGCAGCACGGACCCGGACGCAAGCATCAGCGGAAGATCGAGCTGGCGCAATGGCAAGAGATCATCGTGCGAAAATATCCGGGAGAATTCGCCAGGGGATTGTTCCATTCCGACGGCTGGCGTGGCGTGAACCGGGTGCGTAGAACGCTGGCCGATGGCGATCATTGGTACGAGTACCCGCGCTACATATTCGGCAACGAGTCCGCGGGTATTTTCCGGCTGTGCGGTGAGGCGCTGGATCGGCTCGGGGGTGGCCTGGCGTTACTCCCGGCGCAATTCGATCTCGGTGGCGCGGCGCGAGGCGATGGCGCGGCTCGATGAGTTCGTCGACCCCAAATACCTAGGGCCAGTTCGCCGGGTCGAAGTGCTCGGGCTTGGCCAGCGGCCAGCCGCCCGCGGCCAGGCGGGCGCGAACGCGGGCCACGTCGGCGTCGCTCGCCGTGTGGTCGGTGACCATGGTGATGGCCTTACGGATCGCCTCCGCCGGGCAGGCTTCCGTCACCCTGGCACCACCCGCACCAGGTCATACGACATGGCTGCCGCTTTCATGCTGTTCCAGTCAGGGGGTCTCGGGGCCGAGGTACGGGATCAGGACCACCGTGATGTTGTCGGCGCCGCCGGCGTCGACCGCGAACTTCACCATGTCGGCGGCGGCACCGAGCGGGTCGGTCAGCGCCTTCGGCAGCGCGAGCCGGGCCAGGTCCGCGCCCTCAGCCAGGTAGTTCCACAGGCCGTCGGAGCAGATGAGCAGGGACCCCGCCCCGGGCGGCGTGAACCGCTCGACGTGCGGGGCGCGCTCCGGGTCATCGGCCAGGTCCGCGGCCTCGCCACCCAGCCAGCGGGTTAGCACGTGCGCATGCGGCGAGGCCATCGCCGCGGCCTCGTCCACCAGGCCGGCCGCGATCATGCCGCCGGCCACCGAGTCATCGAGGGTGAGCAGCCGGGACTCCTCCGCCGGCTGACCCAGCCAGTAGGCGCGGCTGTCGCCGAGCCAGCACAAGGTCACCTCGTAGCCGCTCGCCACGGCGGACACGAACGTGGTCGCCGAGGTGTCGCCGGCGGGCCCCTGCAGGTCCGCTATGGCCTGGCGAGCCGCCGCCACCGCGGCCCGCGAGGCCTCGCCGAGATCACCGCCCGCCCGCACCGCCGCCACCAGGACCGGCAACCCGGCCTGCGCGGCCACCTGGGACGCCTCGTCGGGACGGGCTGAGGAAGAGACGCCATCACAGACGATGGCCACGACCGCCGGGCCGTCCGGGGCCTGCTCGGCGGCCAGCGCCATCGCGTCCTCGTTACGGTGATGCCGGAGGCCCCTGTCGCTGACGCCGGCAGCGGGACCAAGGTCGACCTCGGCATGGTCTCGCGAGGACGGGTTGGTGATCATGTGCATACGTTAGTGCCTGCAATCGTCCGTCGTTATACGCCGATGCCGTACTCGCGGTAGAGAATTTTCTAACCCCGGTGCACGGTGATCGCCGTCCAGGCGCCCAGGTTGATGCGATCGCCGTCGTGCAGGGGCACCTGGTCGCCGACGCCGATCTCCGAACCGTTGAGCAGTGTGCCGTTGGCCGAACCCGGATCGAGCACGGCCCAGTTGCCGTCCGGCGTCGAGATCAGCACCGCGTGCAGCCGGCTGATGCCCGGATCGGCGGGCGGCCCGGTCAGGTCGATCTCCGGGGCCAGGCCACGCGATACGCTCCGCCGCCCGATCCGCATCTGGGTGCCCACGAGCTGGAAACGGCGTTCGGCGTAGTAGGAAGGGAAACCGACGGCCGAACCCTCCGGTCCGGTGACCGCCTGCACCCGATCGTAGTAAGCGCGGTCCGCACTCACCACCGCGGTCCAGGTGGCCTGCGGATACGGAAACGAGGACATCGACGGCGCCTGGGCCGAGCTGTAACTGCCGGGACCGGGGCCGGGACCGGGACCGGGCTGGCTGGAACCATAACTGCCCGTGCCGGGGCCGGGCTGGCTGGAACTGTAGGCGCGCGGGGCGGGCGGCGGAGGGGCGGCCGCGGTGGTGGGGGTGAAGCGGGGGCCGGCGAAGTTGTAGCCGCAGGCCTCGCAGAACTGGCCATTCCTCGGGGTGCCGCAGCGCGGGCAGGGTTCGGCCGCGGGAGCGGAGCCCGCGGAAGCGGAGCCCGCGGAAGCGGAGCCCGCGGAAGCGGAGCCCGCGGAAGCGGAGGCAGCGGGATCGGGCCAGGCCGGCGGAGCGCCCGATGCGGGCGATGAGCCGGTGGCGCGGCTGCCGGGCTGAGGACTCCCGGGCGGGGGGCTGCCGCCGATGCGCATGCCGCAGGTGTCGCAGAAGTCATCGCTGGCCGAATCGTGGCCGTTCGGACATACCGCCATCGCGCCTCCTTCCGGGTTACTTCTTCACCCGGACCGTCTTGGTCGAGCGGGTGTCGAGGGCCATCTCGTCGGCGTCCTCGACCTTCTTCTTCAGCCGGACCGTGCCCGACTCCACATCGACCACATCTACCACCTTGGCGAGCAGCTTGGCGGTGTCCTCGTTGCCCGACTGGTGGGCCAGGGCCACCGCCCGGCCGAGCCTGGCCGTCGCGGTCTCCTCGTCGCCCTGCTTGCGGGCCTCCAGACCCTCCTGGATGGCGTCGGCGAGCTCGGCCTGGCCAGTGTAGTGGGCCACCCGCGGGTTGATCTTGGTGGAGAGCGCCTCGTCGTCGGTCCAGATCGCGCGGACCAGGCCCTGGCCGAGGATCTCGGTCCCGGCGACCAGGCTGATCCGGGCGGCCAGCATTTCCTGCCCGATGCCGGCCGCGGCAACCTCGACACCGACGTGGTAGTCACGGCTCTCCCCCGGCCCCCACGCCCCGGTCGGGTAGTCGCCCGCCTGCGGGCCCGTCTGGCTGCGCCTGCCGGTCAGGTCCTCGACCGCGGGCGCGACCTGCTTGACGAACTTCAGCGTGGCGGTCTGCGGCGTCCACACCCGCAGCGACACGTCGGCGACCTGCTTGCCCATCGCGTTCTCCATCATGGCCGCGAAGTCGGCGGCCAGTCCGGACGGGTCGGGCACGATGTCCACCGTGCCCAGCAGGGTGGTCGAGACCGTGCGCAGCTCCTTGACCTCCCAGTCGGTGCCGACGCCGCGGCAGTCGCAGCTGAACACCCCTTCGCACTGGCTAAGCTCGTCGGCCAGCCGTTCGGGCGTCTCGTGCTGGTTCTTGCCGTCGGTGAGCAAGATGGCGTGCCGCAGCTGGGCCGGGTAGCCCGCGAAGATCTGCCGGGCCAGCGCGAGCCACTGGCCGATGGCGGTGCCGCCGTTGGCGCGCAGCGCGCCTACCGCCTGCTTAGCGGCGGCGCGCGACGACGGGCTCGCGACCGCCATGCTCCCGTCCGGCGGGAACACCGGCCAGGCGGTGCTGGTGCCCGCGACCACCGCGAACCCCACACCGTCGCGCACCACGTCGATCGCGGCGGCGGTGGCCACCTTGGCCTGGGACATCTTGGTCGGCGGGTAGTCCATCGACCCCGAGCAGTCGATGATGACGATCTCGGCGCTACCCGCGCCGCCGCCCGTGGCCGCCGAGGCGACGTCCGCCCCGGACGACACGGTGACTACCGCGCTCACGTCGCGGCCACCCTCGGGCAGGTACTGGTTCTGGTCGACGTCGATGGTGAAGCCGGAGTCGGTCATGGCGGATTCTCCTTGGTAACGGCGCCGGCCGCACGAGCGGGAAAGGGACCAGCACGACGGTGATGTTGTCCATGCCGCCCGCGTCCAGGGCGAACTTCAGCAGCGCGTCGGCGGCGCTGGACGGATCGTGGAACGCGTCCGGGAGCGCGATCTGGGTCAGTCCCGCCGCCTCGGGCTGGTAGTTCCACAGCCCGTCGGAGCAGACCAGCACGATCCCGCGGCCGGGTGGTTCGAACCTGGTCACGTGCGGCACCGGCGCGGCCACGTCGGCACCGAGCCAGCGGGTGATCACGTGCGCCTGCGGCGAGGCCATGGCCTCGGCCTCGGTCATCTGCCCCTGGGCCACCAGCTCCTCGGCCAGCGAGTCATCCGTAGTCAGCCGGGCGGACTCGGACTCGGTGGCCAGCCAGTAGGCGCGGCTGTCGCCGAGCCAGCAGAGCGTGACATCCTCCGGGCCGACAATGGCGGAGACGTAGGTGGCCGACGGCGCACGGGACGGCGAGCCGAGGATGGCCATGGCCTCATGCGCCTGGCGCACCGCCGCCATGGACGCCTCGTCCGGGTCGTCCCCGCGCCTGATCGAGCTGAGCAGCATCCGCACCGCGGCCTGCGCCCCGGTCAGCGACGCGTCCTCCGGGTTCGGCGAGGAAGACACCCCGTCGCAGACCACGGCGATCGCGACCGGCCCGGCCGGCGTCTCCGTGGTCGCCAGGGCCATCGCGTCCTCGTTACGAGGATGCCGCAGGCCGCGGTTGGTGACCCCGGCCAGCAGCTCGAGGTTGAGCTCGACGTGATCGCGGCCGGACGGGACCTTGCGGCCGCAGGACTCGCAGTAGCCTTCGGCGCTGATCGGGCCGGGCTCGGCCGAATCGTCGAGCGAGCACACCGGGCACTGCGCGGTGTACCCGGGCGGGCCGGCGCTGCTGACGGGCGGGGCGAGCTCGGTCCCGCAGGACTCGCAGAAGCTGTCCGCGGCGCCGGCGGCGCCGCCGCAGGTCGGGCAGGTTACTCCCGTGTTGCCATCGTGCATCAGGCCATCATCCAGGGCAGGGGCCATCATGTCAGCGTCCGGGGCCGGATTGCGTTCGCTATGTCGACAAGTTCTATCCGGCGGTCCTCTTCCGAGGTCAGCCGGGCCAGGGCCCGGTAGCTCCGTTCGAGCCCGAAACGAAGCGCCCGCGCGTTCGGCTCGCAGCCCAGGATGGGCCCGTTCCCGGCGGGCTGACCGGTGGTGCACCAGTCCAGCGCGGCGCGCAGGATCTCGACGGTGAGCTGCTGCCTGCGCACGTCGTCCACGACAAGCCGGCCGAGCCGCCCGTCGGCTTGGCGCAGGTCATCCGGTGATACCTGGCCCGGGGCTGCGCCGGAGACCAGGATCTTGACCGCGGCGACCTGCGCGGCGGCATGATGGCTGGAGCTGCCGGGCACGCCCGCGAGCGCGGCGATCGCGCCGGGCCGGTCCCCCGCCGCCAGGCACGTCCTGGCCAGGCCGAACGCCGCGCTGGTACACGACTGGTCCACGGTCCAGACCAGGCGGAAGTAGTGCCCGGCGGCGGCCATGTCACCGGCTGCCTCGGCGGCGAAGGCCAGCGCGAGCTTGGGCGCGAGCTCGCCGGGCAACTCGTCGAACACCGCGCTGAACGCGCCGCGCGCGTCGTCGGCCTGTGCCAGGCCGCGCAGCCCGTGATACCAGGCGATCCGCCAGTCGGACGGGTCATCGGCCGCCAGGTCGGCGAGCAGCCCGGCGGCGGCGTCGTAGTCGCCCGCGTCGATCCGGGCCCGGACCAGGGCCAGCCGGGTCTCCGCCGACTCGGTGACCTGCTGCGGCACCGCCGGGTCGCCCGTCACGGCCTGGGTCAGCGCGGCGACCCGCTGTTCCGGGGCGAGCCCGGCGAACGTGGCCAGGTAGCCGGCCGCCGGGTC
>Ga0335082_10007016_pt1 | contig 12260 bp, 11 predicted proteins | sample Lox_Sample_41_FD_206718 | JGI IMG/M metagenome (GOLD analysis project Ga0335082, IMG submission 206718) | Soil microbial communities from Loxahatchee National Wildlife Refuge, Florida, United States - Lox_Sample_4.1 | ecosystem: Environmental > Terrestrial > Soil > Wetlands | place: USA...
AAACCAGTAGTGGTGGAAACAGAAGCCGTGGATGCCAAACGAGCGGGCCATAGCGGCCTGGCGTTCTATGATCGCCCCATCGTTCAAATCATAGTAACCCACCCTGGGATGTGGGACGTGAGGCTGATAATGGCTCGAGAATTGTGGCTTGCCGCGCCGCACATTGGTCCATTCGGTAAAGCCTTTCCCCCACCAGATATCGTTTTCCGGTATGCGGTGGAATTGGGGGAGATAAAATGCCAGGAGATGGACATCAGGCGCCGGCCAATCGCGGGTATTCTCGGGTTGGCGGCTGAAGTCAAGCATACCGGAAGGTTGCCAAGGGCGGCGCTCCCGGATACCGGCGCGCAAATAATGAGTGAGCGGCTCCATGCCGGCGGCAGCAACGTCCGGGTTGGCTTCCAGATAGAGGTGCGGATGGAAATGGAGGTTGGGTTGGCGACCTTCCTTCCAACCGGCTTGTATGTAGTGGAGAAGCGGGTTGATGCCGGCGGCGGCCACATCGGGGTTTTGTTCTAAATACCAACGCGTGTCAAAAAGCTGGTTGGGATCGCAGCCTTGCGCGGCGCCAAACCGCAGGTAATGCAAGACCGGGTCAGTCCGCGAGGTAACCAATTCCGAGTACTTCGTGCGGTACCAACTTTCGTCAAGCAGCTGTGATTCGCGCATGAGCTTGGATTGCTTGCGGATCTCGCGAAGGGAATCGCTCCAATGCAAGCGGACCGCGACGCGCGAGACGATGTCGCGCACCTCGGCCTTGCGCTTTCGCGCGCTGCGCGACTGTTTGACGATGAATTTACGAAACCCGGGAAATGACTTGGGAGCGCTTGGGCGCGCCGATTCCGGGCGGACAGAGCGAGGGCCACCACCAGCGTGCTGGGCCAGGGCAAGTTCGAGCCTCTGGTTTTCAGCTTCGCGCGCCCTCAGGTCTGCCGCTAAATCACGAATTTCCTCTGCCTGGAGTGCGGCGTGTTCCTGGAGTTGCAGGAGCCGGCGGCGCAACTGGCCGGCTTCCTCGCCCATTCTCTCAATGGTGGGAGCAAGCAATGGAAGGAGGAGTTTGGGCACGCGCACGCCTTCGCAAGGAATGTCGCGAAGAGCCAGGAGGCTGCGGAAAACTTCTCCGCCGTAGTTCTCAGCCGTGAAACGACTTCGGGCATAGGCGCGGGCCTGGCAACCGAGGCTGGCGCGGCGAGCAGGGTCGACGAGGAGCCGAACGGCAGCAGCAAGGTTTTCGGGGTCACCCGGTTTGTAGCCCAGTCCTGTGTGGCCATCGACCATGTATTCACCCGGGCCCCCGGTGGCGGCGTAGATAACAGGTTTGCCAAGGAGCATTCCTTCGAGAGTAACGCGACCGAACGCCTCGCGGCGCGAGCAAATCAGAACAATGTCGGCTTCACGCATCGGGGCAAAACGCTCATGCAAAAAACCCGGAACGCTGATGTGCTCCTGCAGGTTCAGTTGGGCGATAATCGGTTCAATGTGCTGCCAGTAAACAGGATCGATATCCCCCGCCAGCAATAATTCAATATCATGGCCCTCGGCAATCAATTGGCCAACCGCGCGCAAGGCGTCCTCCTGGCCTTTGCTCTCCTGCAACGCCGCAAATACCCCGATGCGCAAGGCGCCTTCCCGGCGGAACAAACCGGTGGAAATTGGCTGAGCGGGCGCAGGGGGAATCTCCAGATGACGGTACAAAGCGCGCCAGGTGCCAGGGGGCGCATCCGGAAACAAGGTCTTGCCGACATCCTTTACGGCGGTGAAGAGCAGTGCCGAGCTCTCCTTGATGTTGTCCAGGATCTCGGAAAATGGCGCGAAGAAACGAATACCGTGGTCCAGTTCACCATATTCGCAAATAGACCAGACGTGCGGTTTGCCTAGAAGCCCGGCTGTTGCTGCGCCCCAGGGAATAACCATCGTTTGAGTCCAGATTGCATCAGGGTCAATCCTAGAGATGGTGGGTAATGTGGCGCTCAGCACCCGATGGAAGTCCGGGGTGAGAGCCTGCATGGCATTGGCCGCCGGGGTGTGCGGAGGCATGACGCCCCACCAGCCGTACTCGGAGGGTATGCAGGCCGCTCCAGCCTTTTCCATCGCCTCGACTAACGGACCGGAGCCGGGGACGACCGCCGTGCAGAGGACTCCGTAATCGGTCACAAGCTCATCCACCAGTTGCAGCAAGCTCTGCTCGGCGCCTCGAACGTGGGAGCTATGGGAAAAAAGGACAACGCTCAGCGCGGTGGCTTTGGGAACGCAATACAGATTGGCGCAACCCTCCGGCTTCAAGTAATCGCGCCAATCGGCAGCCGGTTTCAGGCGCAGGGGGAGACGATTTTCGTCGTCGAGCAGGAACACTGAATAGCCGAGGCGCTCCAATTCAACCAGGAGGTCTTCGGGTCTTGCACCGGCAACCTCCTGCATTTTGGGATTGAATTCCACCACCAGGGTGAGGTCCGGGAAGCGTGCGAAAAGTCCACGCATGCCGCGCAGCACGGCCAACTCGTGGCCATCCACATCGATTTTTACCAGAGTGGAAACGGGCGCCCGGCCGGCGAGTAAGGTGTCCAGACTCGCAGTCTGGACTTCTACCTGGTGAATAGGCGGCGCCGCCGGATGCGGATAAAAGCTGCAATTATCGGCGGAGAGCGAGATGTTAAAAGAGGCGGCGCCGTCGGCATCACTGGCAGCCAGTTGATGGATACGTATGCGGTCGAGGCCAAGAGATTGTCGGCTGCGCTCGAATATTTTTGCAGTTTCGGGGACTGGCTCAAGTGCCATGACCTCGAGCTGTGGATTATTGGTTGCGGCTAAAAATGAGTAAAAGCCGTAGTTGGCGCCGACATCGATAAAAAGCGAGCAACGGCGCACAACCCGCGCGAGCAAGCGGGCGGTGAAACGCTCGTATTCATTAGATTCATAGTGGAAGCGGTAGCGCGGCGTGACGAACATGGCAAAGTCGTGGCCGCGTGGCCGGACCAAAGTGGTGGCGCCGAGATCGTATTCTCTATCGAACGTGTCGTTCTCCATCGTTAGTACTGCCTTCCGCCACGGCCGCCATGGCCCGGCAACAGAATTGTGCCCACGAAGTGTCCCTCACCGGCCGAAATCCCCAGGAAAGTTTCCCTTGTGCGGAGGTCTCGCCTGGTGGGCCATTCAAGGTCAAGCTGTTCTTTACGGCAAAATGGTCCCGTTCACAACGTTTTTTTGGCCACCTGGCTCGGGTATGCGTGTGTGTCCGGGTTTACAGGACATTGTCGCAAAGGAAATACGCCCTGGCGAGCCTTTGCTGAAATCCACCGTGCTTCCTTTCAGGACATTCTGTCTTGAAAACTCCGTTTGCAGATGCCCCACGAAAAGGACTGCCGCTCGATTTCTCCCCTAAGTTCCTGATTCACCAAGGAAAAACCTGGGTGGACATGTCTCAATTTTTCGCTACTGTCCCGCACAATTGTTATTTCCCTGACGTACAAGAAGACTGCTCCTCAATCCATTGGGGCCAATTCAAGGTTGGCAGGGTTTATGCACAAGCTCCACCTGCACATGTTAGCAGGCTTTTCGATTCTGGTGAGACGCGCGGCTCAGTTGTTTTTAGTCGTAAGCGCCATGGCGGCGCTTACTCCACCTCCGGCCTTCGCCGACGCCAGCGTGACGCTGGTTTGGGACCCCAGCCCGGACCCAAGTGTAACGGGGTACAATGTGTACTATGGGGCGCACAGCCGCGGCTACACGAATTTCCTCATTCTGGGCAGCACCACTTCCGTGGGCATTTCCAATCTGGTGCAAGGCTCGATTTATTATTTCGCCGCGACAAGTGTAAACGCGGCGGGGTTGGAGAGTGAGTTCTCGGTTGAAGCTTCCTATTTCGTTCCGCCGAACTCGGATCAGTCGCCCACCCTCGACCCGATTAATGATGTCGCGTTTAACCAGGATTCGGGGCCACAGCTCGTGCCATTGACGGGTATCAGTTCCGGAGTGACCAACGTGGTCCCACTCAATATCACTGCCGTATCAAGCGACCCGAATCTCCTTACGTCATTGGTGGTCAATTACACCAGCCCGAATACCACGGCAGCGCTGACGCTCGTGCCGGGACCAGGTCTTAACGGCAGTGCGACAGTTACGGTGACGGTCGATAATGGACAGCTGGCCAACAACACGGTTTCACGCTCATTTAACGTAACCGTGCTGCAGACGAACAGCTCCTGGAGCATGTGGTGGCAGCATACGGATGGTTATGTGGCTACCTGGCAGATGCAGGGGACTAACTGCGTCACCCCCGTGCGGTTGAATGTGCCGCCGGCCTCGAGCGGTTGGCAGATCGTGGGCACAGGTGATTTTGAAGGAAATGGGCACCAGGACTTGCTTTGGCAGAGCGGAGGCTGGGTAGCCGTTTGGTTCATGGACACCACTAACGTGACGGGTCGCGTCCGGCTAAATTCCACTCCCGTCTCGACCGGCTGGCGGATCATGGCTACCGGCGATATCGACGGAGACACGCATGATGACATTCTCTGGCAGAATGGCGGCTGGGCCGCGGTCTGGTTCATGAATGGAACGAACTGCACCGGCATGGCGCACTTGAATTCGGTTCCGCTTGGCACCGGCTGGCGGCTCGCCGGCACAGGTCATTTCCGCGATGCGGCGCATACGGATATTGTGTGGCAGAATGCGTCCGGTTGGGTGGCGTTGTGGCTCATGGACCACACCAATTGCACCGGGATCATCCATTTGAACAACGTGTCCGCCGGTTATGGCTGGAAGCTGGTCGGCACGGCCGACATGAATGGCGACGGAAACGTGGACCTCGTATTCCAGAATTCCACCGGCCCCGCTGCCTACTGGCTGCTCAACGGCACGAATTTTGTGAGCTCAGCGCGGTTCCACCTGGTGAACAGCAATCCGGCCTGGAAGATTGTGGGGCCGCGATGACAGTGAGTGAATCAGTGAATCAGTGAATCACTGAATGGCTGATTACTTCTGACAGCCTTTTTTCCATAGCTGCCAGCACGTAATCTGAGTTATCCTGCCCTCCGTGGATAACGGAACCCGACTGCTTTTCGCAGGGCAACCCTGCTGCTGGCCATGAAAGCGCCTGCATTCCTCCGCAGCTTTGTTGAGCGACGCAAAGAAAGGCGCCGATTACACGCACTCGACGAGCAGAATTACGCAAAGGTTCACGCCCTTTTGCGCGATCCCGGCTACGTTTACGAAAAGGAGCTGTTCCTCGTCCCGCAACTACTCAGCGCCGGCGCAACAGTTTTCGATATTGGCGCCAACGACGGGATATACGCCTTTAACCTCTCGAGGTTGGTAGGGCCCAAAGGTTACGTGGTCAGCGTTGAACCGGGACGGCGCGCGTTTCGCGCTTTGAAGCGCCTCGTTGGTGAGGAGGGTTTAACCAATGTTCGCTTGCATCGAGCAGCCGTTGGCGCTGCGCCCGGCAAAGCCAACCTTTTTGTTCCCGATTACACAAAAACGGCGCAAATCGATTGCGGCGGCCACATCGAAGGTCCCCGCGAAACCGTCGAGATGCTGACGGTGGATGCCTTGGCGCGCCGCCACAGAATCACGTCGCTCGACCTGCTCAAGGCGGACGTTGAGGGCGCGGAACTGCTGGTCTTGCGTGGAGCCCAAAGCGTTCTGACCCAGCTCAAACCACACCTGATCCTCGAACTTGCCGATGTGCACCTGGTCAAGTTCCAAACTACCGGCCAGGAAATCCTCCGCCACTTATGGGAGCTCGGATATCGCTCGTTTGAATTTGGGCCGGTTACCCGCAAACTGCACCCGGCTGAGCGCGTGACGCTTAAAGGGGGTCATACCTGGAGCCGGCTGGACGAGGATCTGTCAACCAACAACTATATCTTCGTTCATCGCGAAAAACTCGCGGTGGTGACAACGTTAATCTCGGCAACTGCGGAGCAGGTCGGGGTGGCCTGATGCGGCCACGCCAGAACATTCCAACCCGGCACCACGTCTATTATCTTACCCGGCCGGATTTTCTTAAGCATGACCATATCCACCGGCGCAAGATTGACGCGCTGAGAACTGCCGGCCTGAGAGCATCATGCGTCGCATTCGTTCCGGAAGCTCTGTACCGGCAAAGGCGCGAGGACTATGAACGCACCGCTTCTGACCGGATCACGCGGGTTGTGCGGACAGGCAAGGCAGACAAACTGAACCAACAGGTCTGGCGCTTTTTCGCTCTTCGCTGTTTGTATCTCCGCAGGGTCTTGGTGCATATCCTCCTGTGCGAGCCGTCGCCGGTGCTAAAATTGAGGAAGTTCCCCATCCTCGGCCGACGATTGAGGTGCATCATCGAACATGAAGGCGATATAGCCTCGGAATGCCTTTATCGATGGGCATACGGAAAGTTTGAGCCGCCGCCGGACAAGCCGCCCGCGGAATTTCAGGCTGAGTACAACTACATCGTCGCAAAACAAAAGGCGGAATTGCTCGCCGCGGACGGAGCCATTCTAGTGACGAAAGAGCATTTGGCTTTGTGGGAAGGGCGGCTCGGCACGCCCGTGGACACCCTCGTGTTGCCAACGATGTTTGATTCAGCGCAGTTCGGTTTTGACGTGATGCGCCGGGAGAAATTGCGCTCGGAATTGGGATTACAGAACAAGCTGGTGTTGGTTTATTCCGGCAGCGTTAGCATGCCCTGGCAACGGTTCGAACAAATCTGCCTGTTCACCAGGCACCTCCTGGCGCTTGGTTTTCCGGTCTCTCTTTTGGCGCTCGTCCACACGGATGGACATCCCATTGCCAGGAAAGTCATTGTTCAACATGGTTTGGAGCAAGCGGCACTGTTGCATGCGGCGACCCCTGAAGAGATGGCTTCCTGGTTGTCTGCGGCGGATGTTGCCCTCTTTCTCAGGCATAATCATGTGATGAACCGCGTCGTAACCTCGGCAAAATTGGGTGAGTACCTGGCTGCGGGTCTGCCCCTGGTAACAACGTGGGCCTGCCCCTTTTTCAGGCCGTTTGCCGAAGCCCATTCCGCCGCGCTCGCCCTGCCAGATTCCCTCGAATTGTCCTCTGACTTCAAATCCCGGTTCGATGTTCTGGCGGCTAAAGGGAAAAATGATGCCTGGCGTTCACAGTTCTCTCAGGCCTTCAATGCGGCGTTTTCGAGCGCCAACGACCCCATGAACCAATACGTGGGGTTTATTGCCGGCAAATTGCGTTGAATCCGGGTTCCCGGATTCGGCTCATCATCCGACCATTCGTAAATCGTGCTTCGTAAATCACAGATCTATGTCCCGTGGTCCCGTGGTCCGTGGTCTTGTGGTCCGTGGTCTTGTGTCCTATCCTGCCCCCATGACTCTTTTGCAACAGGCGATCGAAGATTCCGTGGCCACCACGCGCGCCCTGACCGGTCTTGAAGAACCACTCGCGCGCGCATCAAAAATGGTCCTGCAATGCCTGACCAGCGGGCACAAATTGCTCGTTTGCGGAAACGGCGGCAGTGCCTCGGATGCCACGCACCTGGCCACGGAGTTTCTTTGCCGGTTCAAAGAAGATCGCCGTCCGTTCCCCGCCATCTCCCTAACGGCCAACGGCGAGTTTATCACCGCAGTGTGCAACGATTATCACGCCGATGAAATATTCTCCCGCCAGGTCTGGGGCTATGGTGAAACCGGCGACCTGGTCGTGGGGTTTAGCACGAGCGGAAAATCACGCAACATTCTGCGCGCCCTCGAGGAGGCCAAAACCAAAGGCCTTGAGAGCATCTGTTTTCTTGGACGCGATGGTGGCTTCACAAAAGGCGCCGCGACACTGGACATCATTGCTCCCGGTAATAACACCGCTCGAATCCAGGAAGCGCAGAAACTTCTGTTCCACGTCTTGTGCGAGACTGTGGACGGGCAATTGCCGAAGGGCTAAGGCCTGTTGCGAGGATTAAAGGCGATTGTCTCCAAGGTGGACGCGGATTGTCCCAACCCGCGGGGCAAGGGACACCCCAACGGCAGGGTTGAAACACTCTGCCCTGCTTACATCGGTTTTAGGCAGCGGTTCAAAAAGTCCCGGACGGGTTTAATGGCGTTTGGCCCACCAAACCCATGACCGGCTCCTTTCATAGGCACGAATGTGGCATCAATGCCTGCTTTCTTCAGCGCTTCGTAAAACCGCTCACTTTGGTCAAACGGCACCGTGCGATCCTTGTCTCCGTGCATGATAAGAAACGGCGGCGCGTTGCTGGATACGTAAGTAATGGGACTGGCCTTCGCAGCAAGGTCTTTATGCTCCAGCAGTGTCCCTCCGATCAGCCTCGATTCAGGTGAATCGGGCGCGTTATGGGGTAAATCGCTTTCCGGTTCCCCGATATGGAGAAAGTCAGTTGGCCCGAACCAATCCACGACGGCTTGTACGCGGCTGGATGCCTTCAGGTTGTTTAAGGTCCCTTCCAAATCAACCACGCCACCACTGGTGCCCAACAGCGCCACGAGATGGCCCCCTGCCGATGCACCCCAGGCGGCAAACCGGTTGGCGTCGAAACCGTATTTGTCGGCGTTTGAGCGGAGCCAGCGCACAGCCGCTTTGCAGTCATGAATCTGGGCCGGGAACTTCGCCTCCTGACTGAATCGGTACCCAACCTGTGCGACTGCATAGCCATCAGCAATGAACCGCAGCGCGGGGCTGGGGTTGTCTTTGCTGCCTGCCATCCAGGCCCCGCCGTGTATCCAGATAATGAGTGGCCGAGGTTTTTCGGTTTTCTCCGGCAGGTAGAGGTCCAGCAGCATGGCCCGGTCGCCGACCCGGCCGTATTCCAGGTTCTTAAGGGTCTTCACCCCTGGCGGGAGTGCGAAGTTCCGGCCCGGCTGTTTCGCTTCGGGCTGCGCAAGACTGGTCGAGAGACCTAACATTGCGACCAAACTCACGGTGGAAAGGAAGGTTTTCATAGGTTTTTCTGCAAGATAACCAGGCTCACGCGTATCCCGCTGTACATGCAGCTCACACAAATAACCAACAAACAAAGGCAAGTTCCATGAAAAATCGACTCTTCCCAACTCCAACCCCGGTCCCGCTAACGCTTGAGTTCATCCGTTCGGGAATGAGGACGCGACGCCAACCAAGCATCGGCGGAAGTCCTGAGGTTCACGTTTCTTACAATGAGCAGCTACGTCGAGGCCAATTTGACCTTTCATTGCGGCGACTGCGCCTGTTTGGGGCATTATAATTCGTCCCCGCCGCCAGGGGGAAATCGGTGCCTTTCAGGTGCCTTTCCCTCCACAAGGCAAAGTCCCTGAGCGGGCCGGTCCCGGTGCCGCTAGACCCGCAGCCGGCCTGACACAAACGCTATCCTGAATGCTGGATGCGGCTTGACAAAGGCCAAATCGCCCTAAGTTTTTTGTTGCAAATCACTGCTTCCCGGGGGATTAGATTAGACATGCCTCCCTCGGCGAATTCAGTGGATGACGAGGCGTTGCAAATTCGGAAAGGCCAGCAGGGAGACCCCATGGCCTTGGCCGCTCTCCGTGCACGATGCCAGCAAGCCCTGTCGAACATCCTTCTGGCTCGTGGCGCATCCCGGACTGAGGCGGAAGACCTTCTGGCCGACCTTTGGGCAGATTGCGTGCCTGGCCCGGGCGAACGCCCCTCGTTATTGGAGAAATTCAGCGGGAAATGCTCCATCCAAGGATGGCTGGCGACGGTCGCAACCAATCGATGGGTCGATCTCAAGCGGAAACAGGCCCGCCGTGTGGAATTAGATGGGGGTGGCGACAACTCGAACGCGGATCCCATTGCCGAAATGCCTGCTTTCCCGGTGCCGGCCAAGGAAGCAACCCTCGTAAGAATGCTCCGCGAGAGCCTGCAGGCTGGCTTCGCCCTTTGTCCGGGGGACGCAATGGTCTGTTTACGCCTCGTATATCTGCATGGGTTGTCTCAGCGGGAGGTCATGCGATTGCTGGGGTGGAGCGAGGCCAAAGTCAGCCGTTTCCTCACACGCGCAATGGAGCAGATCGAAAAAGTGACCATGGCTGAGCTCAAAAAACGGGACCCGTTACTCGAGTTGACCTGGCAGGACTTCGTGGATTTGTGCGAAACGCACGACGTTGGATTCTTGTGAATTTTGTCGCAAAAACCTGCAAGTACGAGTTTGTTGCGCGTCTACTCATTAGAAAGGCACTTTATGGCAGGCACATTTGAGATTCTGGCCCGGTTCCTTGAGAAATTCGGTGACGAGGTTGAAGGCCGGCAAATGACCGAGTTGCCGGAAGAGACTCGTAACCAACTGACACAACTGGCTCACGGAACCCTTGAACCCGCCGCGCGAACCGAATTAATGGCGCAATTAAGCCGGAATCCGGACTGGGTTGCGTGGCTGGCGCAGGAGGTCAAGAGCCTGCGTGGCGCCGAACGATGAACGAACCCTCTTCTGGCTCTGCCAACCGATTAAGCATTCTGCCGGACCCGGCTTTTCGGGACTTGCGGCCTGTACTGGCCGAACGGCTCGACCAGCTTGGAGCCGCCATCCGTGTCCCACAGTTTGGCTTACTGTTCGACCCTGTAATGCGCCAGACCGTGGAGCGGGGCTTCGCAGCGGCGGGTGCACATGAAGGCACTGTTTGGCTTCTGGATGACTCTGAGGAGCACCTGATGGCTGCTTACAATACCGGTCCCAAGGCCGGCCATTGGGTTGGCAGGTTCAAGCACCCCCTGCAAACCGGTCTTATCGGGATGGTATTTGCCAGCGAACAGCCTTTCCTCGAGAACGAAATTTGGAAGAACGCGCGCCATCGCAAAGACCTTGATGGATTGTTGAAAGTAGAGACCGCCGCGATGATCGCGGTGCCATTTTACCTGTTGCGCGCCTGTCGGGGCGTCATTTCCTGCGTACAGTTGCGACAGGCCGACAGCGGCAAGCCCGAACCGCCTGGCTTTCGACCCGAAGACCTGGCCGCCATGCAATGGATCGCAGCCACCCTCTCACAATTGCTCGAATTGCGCTTGCTGAGTCACGCCGTCGGCTGGACCTGCGAATAAGAACTGACGCAGAGAACGCAGAGAAGGCAGTTCGACGTTGGCTTGGATGTTCGTGTTCTCTTTGTCTTTGAATTCTCTGCGCTCTTTGTGGTTAACTAAAGAAGCGAAAAACCCGAACATCCAACTTTCAACGCTCAAGCTTGACGGAAACGGAGCGGCGTGGGGAGATGGAAGATCGAAGACAAAGCCAAAATGAAAAACGCTGCCACGGAACCTGGGCCTCCGCTATTTCATTCCTGCCGCTTTTTGGGCCAGTTCGAAGTTGGAAGTTGGAAGTTGGATGTTGGAAGTTCGTCTTTCTCTTTGCCTTTCAGTTCTCTGTATTCTTTGCGGTTAAGCTTTTTCCGGTTGAACAGAGCGGGTGCCGGCAATTGAGATGGTCAGCTCCTGGCCGACATTGGAAGAAGCCCGCGCCTTTCTGGCGAAGGGCAGGGGCGGCGGCATTCGCATCGCGGTGTTGGACTCGGGCGTTGAGTCCGACCATCCGCGGCTGAAAGGCAAAAGTCTCGCGGACGATGTTGCCTTACTGGAGCGTGACGCGCAGATTGTCACCATTCCCGGCAAAGGACGCGATGTGTTTGGACATGGTACGGCGATCGCCGGGATTTTGCGCGAGCTGGCGCCTGACGCCGAAATCGGCAGCTTCAGGGTCCTGGGTGAGCAGTTGCGCTCGCGTTCACTGCTGATTCGCGAAGGGGTGCGGCTCGCTCTCAGCAAAGGCTACCATATCCTCAACTGCAGTTTTGGTTGCGGCCGCGAAGACCAGGTCCTGCTCTACAAGGATTGGATTGATGAGGCCTATATGCAGGGCAGGCATATCGTCGCCTCGTGCAACAACCAGGATTTCAGCCGGCGCGAGTGGCCCGGACATTTCCCAACCGTTATTACCGTGAACTTCACAAGGACCGAGCAGCCGGATGCGCTTTTCTGCCGACAGGGCCAACTCGTTGAATTTGCCGCGCGCGGTCAGGACGTCGAGGTCGCGTGGGCCGATGGCGAGGTTAAGCGAGTCACCGGCAGCAGTTTTGCCGTGCCACACGTTGCCGGGCTGCTCGCACGATTGCTCTCTTGCTGCCCAGGCCTTTCCCCGCTGGAAGCCAAAGCGCTTCTGCATCGCTTGGCGACGCCGTGGGCGTAAAACGTAGCGCAGACATTCCTGTCTGCTGTATCGCAGGTTTTCTAACCTGCGGGCGCCGGATACGCCTCTAGCTTCCGGTTACGTGCCGACAAGAATGTCGGCGATACAGCAGGCAAGAATGCCTGCGCTA
>Ga0335082_10007019_pt1 | contig 12255 bp, 10 predicted proteins | sample Lox_Sample_41_FD_206718 | JGI IMG/M metagenome (GOLD analysis project Ga0335082, IMG submission 206718) | Soil microbial communities from Loxahatchee National Wildlife Refuge, Florida, United States - Lox_Sample_4.1 | ecosystem: Environmental > Terrestrial > Soil > Wetlands | place: USA...
GCATCGCCTCCGACGCGTCGACGCTGGCCGGCGTGATCCACGGCATTCACGCCCGTTCGCCGCACGCGAAGGTGTTCGTGGTCGGCTACCCCGACATCCTGCCGCAGAGCGGCCGCTGCTACCCGACGATGCCGCTCACCACGGGCGACACGGCCTACCTCAACACCATCGAGAAACAGCTGAACGCGATGTTGAGCACGCAGGCCGCGGCCAACGGCGCGGTGTTCGTCGACACGTTCTCGTCGAGCATCGGACACGACGCGTGCAAGAGCGCGTCGACGCGGTGGGTCGAGCCGATCATCGCCACCAACGGCGGCATCTCGGTGCATCCGAACGGCACCGGGGAGGCGAAGACCGCGGGGCGGGTCGAGACGGTCATGGCGGCGAACGGCGTCAGTTGACGCGTCGGTGAAGCCCGATCCCGATGCGCTGAACGCCGCGGCCGATCGCGGCATGCTCGCCGCATTCTGGGCCGCCGACGATCCGAACGTGCTCGCGATCGTCTCGCCGCACGGCAACCGCACCCGCGGCGAACTGAACGCGAACGCGAACCGGCTCGTGCGTGCGCTGCTCGCGCGCGGCGTGCGACCGGGCGACGGCGTCGCCCTCTTGTGCGCGAACCGCGCGGAGTTTGCCGAGACACTTGCCGCGACGCAACGGGCCGGACTCCGCCTCACGGCGATCAACTGGCACCTCACCGCCGAGGAAGCCGGCTACATCGTCGACGACTGCGAGGCCACGGCGTTCGTCGCCGACGCTCGCTTCGCCGAGGTCGCTCGCGGCGCGGCCGCGTTCGCGCCCCGTCTGAAGGCACGGCTGGCGATCGGCGGCGCGATCGACGGCTTCGAGCAGTGGGACAAGGTGCTCGCTCCCGAATCGGACGACGACGTCGACGCGCACGAAGCGGGCGGCACGATGCTCTACACGTCGGGGACGACCGGCCGCCCGAAGGGCGTGCACCGCCCGGGAGAGGCGCGCGCGTCGATCGATGCCGCGCGCGTGACGCGCTATCGCGCCGACCAGCACGTCCATCTGTGCACCGGTCCGCTCTATCACGCGGCGCCGCTCGCCTTCTCGTTGGTGACGCCGGCCGCGATGGGCGTGCCGGTCGTGCTCATGGACGGCTGGGAAGCCGAACCCACGCTCGCCCTCATCGAGAAGCATGGCGTCACGCACACGCACATGGTGCCGACGATGTTCCACCGGTTGTTGTCGCTTCCCGAATCGGTGCGGGCGCGCTACGACCTCTCGTCGTTGCGGTTCGTCATCCACGGTGCTGCGCCGTGTCCGGTCGCCGTGAAGCGGCAACTCATCGAATGGCTCGGGCCGATCGTGTGGGAGTACTACGCGGCAACCGAGGGTGCGGGCACGCTCGTCGGTTCCGCCGAATGGCTGCGCAAGCCGGGCACGGTCGGGTTGGTCGCGCCGCCCGATCACATCCGCATCCTCGACGAGTCGGGTGCCGACGTGCCGCCGGGCACGATCGGAACCGTCTACCTGAAAGCGCCGGCGGCGCGCTTCGAATACTTCAAAGCGCCCGAGAAGACCGCAGGCGCGTATCGCGACACGCATTTCACCCTCGGCGACGTCGGGTACGTCGACGACGACGGCTACCTGTTCCTGACCGATCGCAGCGCGCACCTCATCATCAGCGGCGGCGTGAACATCTATCCGGCCGAGGTCGAGGCCGCGCTGCTCGGCCACTGGGCCGTCGGCGACGTCGGTGTGGTGGGCCGGCCCGACGAAGAATGGGGCGAGATCGTGGTGGCCGCAGTAGAGCCGCAACCGGGCGTCATCCCGTCGGATGCCCTGGCCGCCGAGCTCGCCGAGTGGTGCCGGGACCGCATCGCGCACTACAAGTGTCCTCGCGAGATCGTGTTCGTCGAGGCCTTGCCTCGCCACGACAACGGCAAGCTGTACAAGCATCAGCTGCGGGAGCAGCTGCGACGAGAACAGGGATCGACCTAATGGGAATTTGTGACGGCCGCGTGGTGATCGTGACCGGCTCGGGGCGGGGAATCGGGCGCGAACATGCGCTCGCGTACGCCCGGGAAGGCGCCAAGGTCGTGGTGAACGACCTCGGTGGCGACATGCACGGCGACGGCGGCTCGTTGAGCCCGGCGATGGAAGTGGTGGAGGAGATCAAGGCGATGGGCGGCGAGGCCGTCGCCGACGGCGAGAACGTCGCCGACTTCGCCGGCGCGGGCCGCATGGTGCAACGCGCGATCGACACGTTCGGCAAGCTCGACACGCTGGTCAACAACGCGGGCATCCTGCGCGACCGCATGCTCGTGAACATGGAAGAAAGCGAGTGGGACGCGGTGATCGCGGTGCACCTCAAGGGCGCGTTCGGCCCGACCCGGCACGCGGCCGCGTACTGGCGCGACCAGACGAAGGCAGGTACGCCGGTGCAGGCGCGCATCGTCAACACGTCGTCGCCGTCGGGCATCTTCGGCAACGCAGGCCAGACCAACTACGGCGCGGCGAAGGCCGGCATCGCCGCGTTCACGATCATCTGCGGGCTCGAGCTGGGCCGTTACGGCGTGTGCACCAACGCGATCGCGCCGGTCGCGCGGACGCGCATGACCGAGAACCTCGGGTTCGGGGCCGCGGCCGAAGGGACGTTCGACGCGCTGGATCCGGCCAACATCTCGCCGCTCGTCGTGTGGCTCGGCTCGAACGAGAACGAGAACGTGAGCGGGCGGGTGTTCCTCGTCGACGGCGACCGGGTGTCGGTGGCCGAAGGGTGGCGCCGCGGCCCGACCGCAACGAACGACAAGATGCGCTGGGAGCCCGCGCAGCTCACCAAGGTCGTCCCCGACCTCGTCGCGCAGGCGGCCGAACCGTCGAACATGCTTTCCTAGCCGGGGTCCGAGCGGCCCGGCGCCGAAGGCGCAGAGAGCGGAGAACAAGGAGCTTTCACAATGCCGATGAATCTCGACGCAGTGGGCGCGGTTTCGCAGCCGAGCACGATCTCGTGGACGTCGAAGGACGCGTTGCTGTACGCGCTCGGCGTCGGCGCGGGCCAAACCGACCCGACGGGTTTCGAGCTCGAGTTCACGACCGAGAACTCGACCAACATCGAACAGCGTGTGCTGCCGACGATGCCCGTGGTGCTGGGCATGGGCGGCGGTCCGGGCCTGCCGAGCTGGGGCGAGTTCGACTTCCGCATGCTGCTGCACGGCGAACAGGGCGTGACCGTGCACGGCCCGCTGCCGGCCGACGGGCAGGTCAGTTCGATCACGAAGATCGTCGGCATCTACGACAAGGGCAAGGCCGCGGTCGTTCGCATGGAGTCGGAGTCGACGTATGCCGACTCCGGCAAGCCCGCGTTCACGACGCGCTTCGCCGCGTTCATCCGCGGTGAGGGCGGTTTCGGCGAGTCGCGCGGTCCGGAGATCGCCGACCCGCCGAGGATGCCCGACCGCGCGCCCGACCACGAAGTGACGTACGCGACGCGCGCGGATCAAGCGTTGCTCTACCGCCTGTCGGGCGATCGCAACCCGCTGCACTCCGATCCGACGATCGCGAAGTTCGCGGGCTTCGACAAGCCGATCCTGCACGGATTGTGCACGTACGGCTTCACCGGTCGTGCGCTGCTGCACGAGCTGTGCGGCTCCGACGTCGCGAAGTTCGGCTCGATGGACGCGCGCTTCTCGAAGCCCGTCATGCCCGGCGACACGCTCACCGTGAAGATGTGGGACGACGGCGCGGGCCGGGCGATCTTCCAGACCGTGAACCAGGACGGCGTGGTTGTGATCGACGGCGGCCGGTTCACCTCCCGCTGATCGGCCCTCTCCGAAGCCCTTCGCCAACTGTCGTCACTGTCCTGCGCGTCACGCAGGTTCGTGACGACAGTTCGCGAACGCGACTGCTGCGGCACCCACTAAAGGACCGTCGGCGCCGAGGCCACCGGGGACGACGCGCGTCCCGCGCGAGAACTCGAGCCGGCAGCGCGCGTCGATCTCGGCCTGCGCGGCCGCGAAGAACGTCTCGCCATAGCCGAGCGCGACCGAACCGCTCACGACCGCGAGCGGCAGGTCGAGCAAGTTCGCGACCGACGCGATCGCGCGACCGACGAGCATGCCCGTGCGTACGCGCACTTCGTGCGGCGCGTCGGCGGGCGGTTGCCCGGTGATGCGTTCGATCGCGCTCCCTGACGCCTCGGCTTCGACGCAGCCGCGCGCGCCGCACCCGCACACGTGGCCATCAGGCTCCACGATCACATGGCCGACATGGCCCGCGTTGCCGGCCGCGCCGTCGAGGAGCCGCCCGTCGAGCACGATGCCGCCGCCGATTCCGGTGGAGACGACCATCGCGATGTAGTTGCGCTCGTCGCGTGCCGCGCCGATCCACCCTTCGGCGCGCGCCAACGCCTTGGCGTCGTTGTCGACCCAGACGGGAAGTGCGCAGTGGGCGGCGAGCCGTTGGCGGAGCGGGAAGTCGCGCCACGCCGGGATGTTGAGCGGCGAAACGGCCTCGCCGCCGGGCGTCATCGGTCCGCCGCACCCGACGCCAACGGCCGTCGCGCCCGATCGATCGAGCCCGTCGAGCAGCCCGGACAGCGTGGCGAACAACGCTTCGGCATCGGTGCCGGTCGGGGTCGGTGCCGTCCGCTGTTCCACGATCGTGCCGTCGTCGCGCACGATCCCGCTCGCAAGCTTGGTGCCTCCGATGTCGACGGCCACGACGTGCACGGCGGAACCCTACCGACGCCGCGTGGCGGTAGGTTGCGGTCGTGGTCGACAGCTTCGGTGCTCGCACGCAGCTCACCGTCGGCGAGCGTTCCTACACCGTGCACCGTCTCGACGCCGTCGCCCCCGACCCGCGGGTGCTGCCATACTCCTTGCGCATCGTGTTGGAGAACCTCTTGCGGCGCGAGGACGGTGCCAACGTCACCGCCGACGACATCGCCGCGCTCGCCGATCGCTCGCGCGCCGCGACGGAGGCGGGCGCCCGCGAGCTGCAGTTCATGCCGGCGCGCGTGCTCATGCAGGACTTCACGGGCGTGCCTGCGATCGTCGACCTCGCGGCAATGCGCGACGCGATGGTGGCGCTCGGCGGCGACGCGAGCGCGGTGGAACCGGGTATCCCCGTCGACCTCGTGATCGACCATTCGATCGTCGTCGACGTGTTCGGTTCACGCGACGCGGCGGCGCGCAACGCGCAGCTCGAGTTCGCGCGCAACCGGGAGCGGTACACGTTCTTGCGGTGGGCGCAGGGAGCGTTCCGCACGCTGCGAGTGTTCCCGCCGAACCGCGGCATCTGCCACCAGGTGAACCTGGAGTATCTCGCGCAGGTGGTGTTCCGCGACGACGCGGGCGCCGCGTATCCCGACACGCTGGTCGGTACCGACTCGCACACGCCGATGGTGAACGGCCTCGGCGTGCTCGGCTGGGGCGTCGGCGGCATCGAGGCCGAAGCCGCGATGCTCGGTCAGCCGTTGTCGTTGTTGTTGCCGCGTGTCGTCGGCATCGAACTCGTCGGTGCGTTGCCCGTCGGCTCGACCGCGACCGATCTCGTGCTCACGGTCGCGGAGCTGCTGCGCAAGCACGGCGTCGTCGGCGAGTTCGTCGAGTTCTACGGCGACGGTGTGAGCCGGGTTCCGCTCGAGAACCGGGCGACGATCGGCAACATGTCGCCGGAATACGGATCGACCTGCACGATCTTCCCGATCGACGACGAGACGCTGCGTTACCTGCGCGCCACGGGCCGTCCCGACGATCTCGTCGCGCTCGTCGAGGCGTACGCGAAGGAACAGGGCTTCTGGCACGACCCCGCGGCGCGCCCCGTGTACGACGAGACGCTCGTGCTCGATCTGTCAGCGGTCGAACCGTCGCTCGCGGGCCCGTCCCGCCCGCAAGACCGGGTCTCGCTCGCCCACGCGCAAACGGAATTCGAGCACGCACTGCTCGCGTCACGGCGCGACGAGATGCCTCGGGCCGCGGAGGCGGAGCTCGAAAGCTTCCCGGCGAGCGATCCGCCCGCGTCGGTCGGTTCCGACACGCCGCGGGGCGGGAGGACGGTGCCGCGATCGACGCGGCGCGTCGACCGCAAACGCTGCCCGGTCACGCTCGCCGACGGCCGCACGTTCGAGCTGGGCGACGGCAGTGTGGTGATCGCGGCGATCACGTCGTGCACCAACACGTCAAACCCGTCGGTGATGATCGCGGCGGGTCTGCTCGCGCGCAACGCCGTGGCGCGCGGTCTCGCCGCGCCGCCGTGGGTGAAGACGTCGCTCGCGCCCGGTTCGCTCGTCGTGACCGACTACTACACGCGTGCCGGGTTGCTCGATCCGCTCGCGCAGCTCGGCTTCGACGTCGTGGGTTACGGCTGCACCACGTGTATCGGCAATTCCGGTCCGCTCGCGCCCGAGATCTCCGAAGCAGTCGCGTCGGGCGATCTGTCGGTTGCGTCGGTGCTGTCGGGCAATCGCAACTTCGAGGGCCGCATCCATCCCGACTGCCGCATGAATTACCTCGCCTCGCCGCCGCTCGTCGTGGCGTACGCGCTTGCGGGCACGATCGACACGAATCTCGTCGACGACCCGCTCGGTCACGACGCGAACGGCGCGCCGGTCCATCTCCACGACATCTGGCCGAGCGAGGACGAAGTCGCGCGTGTCGTCGGCGAGGTGCTCGATGTCGCGATGTTCGAGCACACGTACGCGACGATTCTGGACGGCGACGAGCACTGGCGCGCGATCGAGGCGCCGACCGGCGATCGCTACGTGTGGGACGACGCGTCGACCTACATCCGCCATCCGCCGTTCCTCGACGGTCTCACCGCGACGCCGTCGACCATGCACGACGTCGAAGGCGCGCGCGTGCTCGCGATGCTCGGCGACAGCGTCACCACTGATCACATCTCGCCCGCCGGCGTGATCCGGCGCGACAGTCCGGCGGGAACGTGGCTCACCGAGCACGGGGTCGAGCCGCGCGATTTCAACTCGTACGGCTCGCGGCGCGGCAATCACGAAGTGATGATGCGCGGCACGTTCGCGAACGTGCGGTTGCGCAACCGGCTCGCGCCCGGTACCGAGGGTGGCGTGACGGTCCACCTGCCCGACGGCGCACCCGCGACCATCTACGACGCCGCGATGCAATACGCGCGCGAAGGCGTGCCGCTCGTCGTGCTGGCGGGCAAGGAGTACGGCTCGGGCTCGTCGCGCGACTGGGCCGCCAAGGGTTCGCAGCTGCTCGGCATCCGCGCGGTGATCGCGGAGAGCTTCGAGCGGATCCACCGGTCGAACCTCGTCGGGATGGGTGTGCTGCCGCTCGAACTCACCGAGGGCGCGACGGTCGAGAGCCTCGGGCTCACCGGTCACGAGGTGTGCCGCATCGTCGGGCCGGCCGCGCTTGCCGGCGACGGCCCGTTGCCGCGCGCGGTCACCGTGTACGCCGACGACCGCGCGATCGCGACGCGCGCGCGTATCGACACGCCGTTCGAGCGTGAGGTGTTCCTCGCCGGCGGCATCTTGCCGTACACCGTGCGCGCTCTCGCGCGCCGCTAGATCTGTACGGGTTCAGGCGCGCCGCCGGCAACCGAGCGGTACGCGGCGTCGACGAGCGCGTGCGCGGCCAGCGCGTCCGCGAAGCCCGGCGACGCCGGTTGTTTCTCGCGCACGACTTGTGCGAACGCCCGCGCTGCGGGATACAGGTACACGAAGAAGTCGCGCCGCTCGATGCCGGTCGCCGCGAAGTGGCGGTCGCGCAACGCGGCGACGTCGAGCCGCTCGGGATCGTGGTCGGGCCGCTGGATCAGGAAGCCGTCTTCGCGCGCGCCGACGAGGAAGTCGGTGGTCACTTCGACCGCGCCGCGCTCGAAGAACACCTCGAGCCGCCGTTCCTCGCGGCCGCGTACCCCGTTGAAGATCGTGATCAGGGTGCCGACCACACCGCTCGCGTGTTCGATGGTGCAGACCGCGGTGTCTTCGACGTCGTAGCCGAACACGTTGCGGCTGCGCGCGAACACGTTCGTGGCCGGGCCGAACAGCCACGTCAGGATGTCGGCACTGTGAATCGAGTGTTCGAGCAGTGCGCCACCACCGGCCTGCGCGCGCGACGAGCGCCACGAGCTGTGTCCGGGCACGATGTCGCCGGTCGGCCAGTACTGGTCGTCGCGCAACGTGTAGCCCATCGGTGCGCCGAGCTCGTTCGACGCGACGAGTCGCACGAGCTCGTTGATGAGCGGATGGAACCGCGAGTGAAAACCGACTTGGGCGGTGAGGCCCGATCCCGCGACTGCGCCGCACATCTCCTGCACGACGGGAAAGCTCGTGGCGAGCGGCTTCTCGCACAGCAACGGCTTGCCGGCCGCGAGCACGGCGTGCACGAGATCGCGATGCGTGGTGGTGGGTGTGACGATCACAACCGCGTCGACCCCAGGGTCGTCGATGACCGCTTGCGCGTCGGGCGCGACCCGTTCGAACGCGCAGACGCGGCGCGCCGATTCGACCGCGTCGGCCGAGAAATCGGTGACCGCGACCGGCCTGATCTCACCGTCTTCGGCGAGCAGGCGCAGCGCGTACGCGTGCCCCTGGCCGATCATTCCCGCGCCGATGAGCCCGATGCCGATCGCGTCCGTCACGGACGTGATCGTGTCACACGCCGGCGGCGGTGACGATCGCGTCGGTGGCGAACCCGACGAGCAGCCCGATCAACAAGCCGTACGCGAGGAGATCCATCCGGCGCGATTTCGCGGCCACCCCCACGAGCTGCAACACGACGTAGATGATCGACCCGGCCGCCAGCGACAAGAACACGACCGACAGCGCCTGGCCGGTGTAGGCGTGCCCGACCGCGGTGCCGATGAACGTCGGTCCGCCGCCGATCGCGCCCATCGTGAGGAGAAACGCCCAGGACGGGCGGCGGTCGATGCCGTCGTCGACGGCGTTCTCGGCTGCGAGCGGCGCGACGATGCCGAAACCTTCGGTCGCGTTGTGCAATGCGAAGCCGATGACGAGCAGCGTCGCGAGCGCGATCTCGCTCGACGCCGCGGCCTGGCCGATCGCGAGGCCTTCACCGAAGTTGTGCAGCCCGATGCCGACCGCGATCAAGAGCGCGAGCTGCTTCGCCGGCGACCACGCGGCGATGGAGCGCGTCTTCGTCCGTTCGAGGACCGCGACGCCGCCACCGGACGGGGGGAGGGGATTTTCGGGGGTGGCGCCCGCGATCAGCTCGCCCGCGTCGTCGTCGCGTGTCGCGCGCGCCATCCACTTCTCGTACGCGACGAGGGAGAGCAAGCCGACGGTGATGCCGCCCGCGAACAACAGGCCGTATCCGAACGCACTGGCGAGCCCGCCGTTGCCGTCATGGAACTGGCCGAGCGCGTCGTCGATCGGCGCCCACGCGGCCGAGAGCACGTCCCAGACCAAGAACAACAAGATGCCGACCGCGATCGCGTTGAGCATCAGACGCATGCGCGGGGCCGGGCGCTTCATCCGCCCGATCGGCAAGCCGAGCAGGATCGTCACGCCGGCGATGAAACCGAGCAGCAGCGTCTTCTCGAGACTCACCAGGTCACTCCTTCGGACCGTCTCCGAAACTAAGGGTAACCTAACCTAAACGGGCTGACCTGGCAAGACCGGCCCGGACGGCGTGGCGGGGAAACATGCCGTCCGGGCCGGTCCCGGCCGCTCAGGCGCTCGGGCTGCCGCTCCCGGACGGCGGTGCGTATCCACCGCCGCCGTTGGGCGGCGCCATCCCGTTCGGGCCCGCTCCGAAGCCTTGCTCGACCGAGGTCACCTTGAAGCTCGCGTCGATCTTCACGGTGATCTGCGTGCCGTCGGCTTTCGTCATGTGGGCCTCGTACGGCGATCCGGCCGAGTCGGTCTCGACGCGGATGATGGTGGCGCCGGGCTCGGCCGCGAGCGCGGCGGCCTTCACCTTGTCGGCGGTTGTGCCGGTGAGGAGGGTTTCACCGGGTCCGTGCGAGAGGGTCGCGGGGTTGGCCGGTGCCGCGCTCGACGGCGCAGACGCCGCGGCCGTCGTCGAGGCATTGGTCGACGCGTTGGTCGCCGCGCTCGCGATGCCGGCGGCGCCGAGCGCGGCACCGACGGCCGCCGCGCCGGTGATCACCCAGATGCGCAGACGTTTCGGTTGGTGTTCCATGGTCGGTTCCTTTGGTGGGGGAGGGGCTCCGGTTTTCCGAAGCACCGCCATGGTCCTGCCGCCCGCGCAGAGCAACCCGGGAACGGAGTAAGGGTCGTCGAAGAACCGCCGGGGCTTCCGAATCGGGGCAATTGTCACACCTCGCCGAGAGCCGTTACATCCGATGGGTTCCAGCGCCGAGAACCCCAAGGTGGTGCCTTCGCGGCTGGGAGCAGGGCGCGCCGAAATGAGGCGGCGGCGCGCGGTCGTTCGACGACCGAAGCGGTCCGAGCGCGGCTTCACGCTGGTCGAGGTGATGATCGTCGTCGCGTTGCTCGGCGGCGCGGTGATCTCGATGGTCGGCACGCTGTACACGGTCACGACCGTGTCGGATCAGCAACGGCGCACGAGCATCGTCGACGCCGAGGGTCGCCGCTTCGCCGAGAAGGTGCGCGCGATGGATTACACGCCGTGCGCGACCACCGACACGTTCAACTCGGCGAAGAGCACCGCTATCGACGTCGACACGTCGGTCACGGCAGTGCAGTACTGGAACGGGTCGTTTACGCCGCTCTCGAAGCTCACGTCCGACGACTGGTCGGACACGTGCGGTTCCGCTTCCAATCCCGGGATCGACTGCGGCATGCAGCTGGTCACGGTGCACATCGCGGACGGCAATGTCGGGACCGACCTCACCTTCGTCAAACGCGCCGACGACGCCTACGTGCAGAAGTGCACACCGTAGGTGTGACGATGAGCCGGGCGACGCACGCTTCCGATCACCGCGAGCGGTGCGAGCGCGGCGAGATCTTGATCATGACGCTGCTCGTGATCGTCGTCGTCAGCATCACCTGCGCCGCGTTGCTCGGATTGCAGTGGACCGGCAGCCGGGCGCAGACGACCGTGGCCGGCGTACGCGAGAACGCAGTCGCGGTCGACTCCGACCTCGACGCCGTCATCGCCATCATCCGCTTCGATCCGAATTACGACCCGGCAGTTCCGGCTCCCGGGGCTCACTGCGCGGACGCGAGCACGTCCGAGCAGATCTATCAAGACGACGCAGTCGACGTGTTGTGCACGCCCCAGCCCGGTGCTGCGCCGAACCATCGTCTCATGCTGCTCCGGGCGTACCAGAACGCGAGCGGAGGTCCGCTGCTGGCGCAGGCGTCGATCGACATCGCCGACATCGATCCCACTTCCGGCAGTCAGAGCACGGGTGCCGTGGTCAGAGTGCGAACGTGGATCGAGGAGCCGGGGCAATGACACATGCGCGCAAGAAGGCCGGCGAATCCGGCGTCACGCTGATCGAGCTTCTCGTCGTCGTCGTGCTCATCGCGATCATCATCATTCCGATCTCCAACGCGCTGTTGCAGGGCGTGACGCTCCCGTCAATCGACGCGAACCGTTCGTCGGAAGCGGCTGCACGGTCGTTGATGTCGTTGCAGTTCGACAACGACGTCGCGGCCGCGCAGATGGTCATGCTGAGTGACGGCACCGTGGGCTCGAAACTCTCGATCACGTGCCCGAGTGGTTCCCGCGCATCTGACGGCTTGGTCACGTTGAACTGGTCGGACAACACGACGACGCCTCCGACACCGGTCGCAGTGGTGTACAAGCTCGCGTACCCGGCGTTCAACGCGCTCACCACGGTGCAGATCGTTCGGACCGAGACGAAGGGAGCCAACGTCGACTCGCGGGTCATGTTGACCGGCTACTGCCAGCCGACGGCGCAGCTCGTCAAGGCTTGGGTCAGCTCGAACACACCCAACTGCTCGCCGACAACGACGACCACATCCCCGGGATCTACGTGCCTTACGAAATACGGCGCATACGAGAAGCGGGTGCGCCTGAAAGTGTCAATGCAGGACGGCCCGAACGACGGGCTCAACTCGTACAGCTTCGAAGCCGCGCAGCGCGACACCTGCGCGAATCTGAAGACGCCCGGCGTCGCGTGCGGCGTGATGAGCACATTGCTTCAGACGGGAAAGTCGGCTGCGAGCTTCAAGAACCCGTACATGATGGCGCTCGATAAGGACGACAACCTCTACGTCGCCGATTACAACTCCAACGTGATCCGAGAGGTCGCAGCGAAGTCGGGAATGCAGTGGGGAAGATCCATGACCGCGGGCAATATCTACACGGTGGCGGGCACGGGTGCGCAGTG
>Ga0335082_10007021_pt1 | contig 12254 bp, 9 predicted proteins | sample Lox_Sample_41_FD_206718 | JGI IMG/M metagenome (GOLD analysis project Ga0335082, IMG submission 206718) | Soil microbial communities from Loxahatchee National Wildlife Refuge, Florida, United States - Lox_Sample_4.1 | ecosystem: Environmental > Terrestrial > Soil > Wetlands | place: USA: Florida...
CTGAGATTTCATTGCGTTTCATGTACTTCGGTCAGGCTGTGTTTTTCCTAAACTGCTAAGGAATGAAATATATTTTTCCGATTATCATTTCGCTGTGCTGAGGACGGTCTTAACATGCAGTTGACTGCTTGTGAGGGGAAAGGTTCCATATTTGTCAGATCTTTTTTCCGGTATGCAGCGGATGCTTGACTTTGCGGCACAGGTGATGATATTATCCAGCCTGTTTTGATTTATGAAAAAGAAGGGATATTGAACCGGTGAAATCAGCCAACAAGACCCATACCTGCGGAGAATTGACCAAAAAAGAGGTGGGCGTGACCGTGACCCTGATGGGCTGGGTGCACACACGGAGAGACCACGGAGGCCTCATCTTCGTCGACCTTCGGGACCGCGGCGGCATCACGCAGGTGGTCTTCAATCCAGAGACGTCCGCTGACGCCCACAAACTGGCGCACGAGATCCGGAGCGAGTTTGTGCTGGCGGTGACAGGCAAGGTTTCTCCGCGGCCGGGCAATACAGTAAATCCCAAGCTCTCGACCGGAGAGATAGAAGTGATCGTGAGCGATTTCGCGATCCTGAACCAGTCAAAGACACCACCGTTCATGATCGAGGACGCGACCGACGTGGCTGAGAATCTGAGGCTTAAATACCGCTATCTTGACCTCAGGCGGCCGAGCGTGCAAAAGGTACTTATCACGCGCCACAAGATAACGCAGACCGTGCGGCGATTCCTTGACAGCCAAGGCTTCGTGGACATCGAGACGCCGTTCCTTACAAAGAGCACACCCGAAGGCGCGCGGGACTATCTGGTCCCAAGCAGGGTGAACCCAGGCATGTTCTTTGCGCTCCCGCAGTCTCCCCAGCTCTTCAAGCAGATCCTGATGGTTGCGGGGTTCGAGCGCTACTACCAGATCGTGAAGTGTTTCCGCGACGAGGACCTTCGTGCCGACCGTCAGCCAGAGTTCACCCAGATCGATCTCGAGATGTCCTTTGTCGACGAAGAGGAGATTATTTCCCTGATGGAGAAGCTTCTCGCTGCGATTGTCAAACAGGTAAAGGACGTAGAGCTTCAGTACCCTTTCCCGAGACTCTCATATCAAGAGGCTCTGGATCGCTTTGGATCGGACAAACCCGACACGCGCTTCGGGCTTGAGCTCAAGGACATCTCCGACATTGCTAAGACATCGGACTTCAAGGTTTTTCTCCAGGCCGTGGAACAGGGCGGCCTGGTCAAGGGCTTTGCTGCCCCTGGCCAAGCTGGCCTGTCGCGCAAAGAGGTAGATGATCTCACGAACGAGGCAAAGGTCTTTGGTGCAAAGGGTCTCGCCTGGATCAAGGTGACCGACTCCGGTTTTGAATCACCGATCGCCAAGTTCTTCAAGGACGGCCAGATCAAGGCCATTGCCGAGCGGCTCGGGGCAAAGCCCGGCGATCTCATGATGTTCATTGCCGACAGCCGGAAGACCGTTGCCGAGACCCTTGGCTACCTTCGCTTACTCATGGGCAAGCGGCTGGACCTGATCGACGAGGGCAAGTTCAACTTCCTGTGGGTCACGGACTTCCCGCTCGTGGAATGGAATGCGGATGAGAAGCGCTACGACGCTATGCACCATCCTTTCACAGCGCCCAAGGACGAAGATGTTCCGCTCATGAAAACTGACCCGCTCAAGGCCAGGGCAAAAGCCTATGATATAGTTCTGAACGGCTCGGAGATCGGCGGCGGCAGCATCCGTATCCATCAGTCCGAGATCCAGTCGCAGATGTTCGGTCTCTTGAACATTTCTGAGGAAGACGCAAGAAAGAAGTTCGGATTTCTGCTCGAAGCGCTCGAATACGGCGCACCGCCCCATGGTGGCCTGGCCTTCGGCCTGGACCGCCTTACCGCAATTTTGACGGGTGTTCAGTCCATCCGTGATGTGATCGCTTTCCCAAAGACACAAAAGGCCATCTGCCTCATGACCGAAGCCCCGTCGCGCGTTACTGCGGCCCAACTCCGCGAGTTGTCGATCAAGCTGGATATTGTTGAATAGTTATAGAGAGAGACGAGAAACGAGCCGATAGGCCATAGCCCATGCTTTCGGCTTAGAGGCAATGAGCAAAGAGCTATGAGCTGAAACTATTGAGGGTATTATGAAGTGCAAGATCTGCGGCAAGAAAGTCGAACTCCGGATCGGCTGACGCACAGTGACGCTGCGCTGCACGGCGTGCGGCAAGGATTTTTCAATCAAAGATTATATCAACGAAATGGACGTAGAAACGTGGGAGAAGATTTCCAGCCGTCCCTGCAACCGGGCGTGAGGCATCTCCCGTGCTGCAAGTTCTATATTAGTAGTTCTGCTTGAGGGACCTCCCACCTTCCCCTGAAAAATCCAGACCATACAGCTGTGCTCGTTTGACTTTTTGCTTTCTTTCGCGTTACAAAGTTAAAAACGGACAGCGCGTTATGTGATATCCTTCGGGAGGAATGAATCATGGACTTTTTCCATGTGACGTTTCCCATATCAGGCGTCACTACGAATGTTTTGCTTCCCCCGTTGATTTCTTTGGTGATTTCCTTCTTCACCTCCATGGGCGGTATCTCCGGAGCATTCCTTCTTCTCCCCTTTCAGATGAGTGTACTTGGTTACACGGCCCCTTCCGTGAGCGGGACGAACCATGTCTTCAACATTGCTGCAATTCCAAGCGGGGTCTATCGCTACATCAAAGAAGGCCGAATGGCATGGCCTCTCACGTGGGTTGTAATCGTCGGCACCCTGCCGGGCGTATTCATCGGATATTACCTGCGCGTTCTTTATCTCCCTGATCCGAAGGTGTTCAAATTTTTTGTCGGATGTGTTTTACTCTATATTAGTATCCGGCTTTTTAAAGAACTCATCGGCAGGAAAAGAGCCCAATCACCCGATGCACAGGCCTTTGCGGAAAAATTCAGGGCAAAGGCGGAAGAAATAAAAAAACGGCGGGGAGCAAGAGTTGCGGCCGGCTTGCCGGCTGAGGCGGTCGTGAAAACAATCATCGTATCGCTCAAGAAGGTTGAGTACGAATTCTGGGGAGAAATTTTTTCATTCGACACTGTCGGTATGTTTGCTCTTGCATTTATCGTGGGCATCATAGGAGGCGCGTATGGAATCGGCGGCGGGGCCATTATCGCACCGTTCTGTGTAGCATTTTTTCGCTTGCCCGTTTATACTATTGCCGGCGCTACGCTCATGGGCACATTCATAACCTCGGTTGCGGGAGCGTTGTTTTTCAGTGTCATTCCAACAACCATCGGGGTGTCACCCATGCCCGACTGGCCTTTGGGAATCCTCTTCGGTCTCGGCGGGTTCGTGGGTATGTATCTTGGCGCACGGGCACAGAAGTTCGTTCCTCAGAAGTTCATAAAAGTAATCGTTGGCACTTCCATCATGGTTCTTGCCGTAAAATATATCGCTCAATATTTTTCATAATGCAGGTTTGCACGTTTACCTGCTGAGGAGCTTTTCACATGAATAAAACTAAGGCCATTTTTAACAGCGCTATTGTGCTCTACTTTATCATTGCTCTTGAGATATTGATTATGATAAGCCCCTTTGCAGGTTTTTTCTACTCAGTTTTCAATCCTGTTCTCCTCGGAATAGCGAGGTATCCTGCAACGAAATGGCTGAGTGCTTTTTTCCTTCCCCATATGGTTCTTCCGCCTGATGATTTTCTAAAATTCATACGGATAATGGGTTCTGTGCTCTTTGTGCTCGGTATGGCTGTCTTTTTTATCTGTGCAATTCAGGTATATGTAAATAAGATTCACAGGAGAGGGGCCGCATTAAAAGGTCTCTACTCGATCATCAGGCATCCCCAGTATGCCGGGCTGGGAATCGCCGGCATAGGACTGTCCATACTCTGGCCCAGGTTCCTGGTCGCTGTTCTGTGGCTTGTAATGATACTGATATATTATTTCCTCTCTCGGGATGAAGAAAAAAGAATGCTGAAAGAGTATCATGCCACATATTCGGAATATATGAATAAGACCGGGATGTTCCTGCCAAAGACAATCGAGAAGCTCATCGTTCCGGTAAGCCTGCCCGGGAGAATCGCACTGTTCTTGCTGATTCCTGCATTAACGATCGGAAGCGCATTTTCCCTGAGAGACTACACTGTAAAACACCTCCCGCTCTGGAGCGATACTAATGTGGTTGCGCTCGCGATCCTTCCGGAGGACAGGCCGAAGATGGAGCACAGGATGGGGGATATCCTGCGGATGAAAGAGGTCAGCGAGCGGCTAAAGAGCAATGAGAATTTTCTTGTCTACTTCTTGCCGCCCCATTACATAATGCAGGGGCTTATTGCAGATACGGGTGGGGAATGGAAACTTTACAAGCAGCATCACGCCATAAGCATGATCACTGACTGGATTTTCCATCCCTTCAGGCACCTGCAAGAAGGACATCATGCCATGCACGGTACGTCGGATCATCCAGAGCACCAGATGAACGCAGGGATCGAGAGGAGACTGGTTTTTTTGAAAGTCACCAATATGCAAGGTGACAGACCCCTTGATGCGTTTTCCATAAATGCCATCAGGACTCCGGTATTCATGGCAGATGTGGACATACACAATCTGGACATTCTCTCCTTACAAGATTTGCCACAGGATACTGGGTGGGGAACCCTGCCAACACCGATCTTCTAGATTCGAAGAAACATAGACGTCTGACAAGACACACAATCGACCTCTTCCGCATTCACTCCATTTTTCCCATCTTCCTTTTTTATCAACAAAACATATTCGTTGACATTTCCATAAAAATATAATAATGTTTGCATATATTTTGAAATATGCAGATAAACTCTCACGGCGCAGGAGGCAAAGTATGGTCCCGATAGAAAAAAGGATTGAGTTGTTGAAGATTATTGCTCATCCCATGCGGATCAAGATACTCGAAGAACTTATCGAGGGCGTGAAGTGCGTGAGCGACTTTGAGGAATCCCTCGATATCAGCCAGCCGAATGTTTCTCAGCATCTTTCACTGCTTCGCGCACATCATGTGATCGATTATTTCGTCGACGGCAGACTCAAGTGTTATTTCTTGAAAGAACCCTTTATCCCCGACCTGCTTGAAATTCTCAAAAGACAGTATGAGGACGATATCCCAGCTCCGGCGTGTTGTCCAGTGACAAAGCGAGGCACCTACCCTGGAGAAAGGCGGCGCTAATGAAAACAGGAATTATTATCTTCTCAACTGTTGCGAGAAGGTGCAGAGTAACGCTGTTTAATCTGAGGAGGGAGGAGCCATGCAAAAAGAGATCGTGATGTTTCTTTCGACAACACCGTACAGCTTTGAAAACACTCATACCATCATAAGGCTTGCCGATGCCGCCTTGAAAAAAGGACAGAAGGTGAGGCTGATTGCCTCAAACGACGGGGTATTTTCGATCGTGAAAGGTCAACTTCCAAAGGCCCTTTCCGCACTTGAAGATCTTGTCGGTAGGGGGCTCAGGGTAGATATTTGAACAGGTTGCATGCAGACCCGCGGTCTTGCGGGTGACGATTCCGTTGAAGGTGGGAATATGAGTTCTCTCAAAGGGCTTTTTAATGTCATCAAGACAAATCCCATCTTTTTAAATTTCGGAATATAGGGGGAGATATGGGAATCGTAAGCATAATTTTAAGAAGACCGCCGTACGGCACTGTCGATGCATCTGAAGCCATCCGGCACGTCCTCGGGGGGATAACGGAAGATCTGTCGATAAACCTTATCCTTGTGGATGGAGGTGTAAACGCAGCGCGGAAACAACAGGAAACATCCGATACCGGATATCTCAGCGCAGAAACCGGGATAAAAGATTGCATCGATATGGGTGCCGCTGTATACGCCGACAAGAATTCGCTCATGGAGGAACATATCGGAGCCGATACTCTTGTCGAGGGCGTTGTGCTGGCAAGTGGCCCCGAGATCGCTGAGATCATTAAGAAATCAGAGACGGCCATGATATTTTAGAAAAACGGGCGAAACCGTTCATAGAGGTAAGCGGAAGACGGTTTGATCGGTCAACAAGGAGGCTACGATGCTAGTGATGGTAAAAAGTTCACCGGAGTCGACAGAAGGGAAAAGGGGCATTGAACTCGCGATGGATATGGCTACGGATTTGATTCTTATTCAAAATGCCGTCTATTTTTCTCAGAAGAGTAGGTTGCAAAGTTTTGGAGGGACAGTGTATGCACTTGGTGAAGATATGAGACTGAGGGGAATAAGTTCGGATGGAACAGGTAGCAAAATCAAAGAGATAGATTACGATAAACTTGTTGACCTGATGACGAAAGAAGAAAAAGTGTTCGGCGCGTTCTAACAGTAAAGGGGGAGGATGCCATGTCGAAGATCGTCGTTCTAGGGGGATCGTTCGGGGGGCTGACAGCGGCCTTTGAATTAAAACGGCTCCTCGGCCAGAAGGCTGACGTGACCGTGGTGAGCGAGGACGACCGGTTCGTGTTTCTGCCATCGCTGCCGTGGCTCATCATGGGCTGGAGGAACCCGGACGAAATCACGCTCAAGGTCAGTGAAATACTCAAACCCAAGGGAATTGATTTCATCCACGAAGCTGCAAAGCAGGTTAACGCCGATGCATCGAAGGTTATTACCTCAAAAAACAGAGAACTACCCTATGATTATCTCCTGATTGCTACAGGACCCTATCTCTCGTTCGAAGAAATCCCCGGCCTCGGACCAGAAAAGGGGTACACAGCCTGTACATTTACTCTCGACCATGCGGTGAAGACCAGAGAGACATGGCAGAAGATACTGGAAACACCCGGTCCTGTAGTCCTCGGTTCCTCGCAGATGGTGAGCTGTTTCGGCCCGTCCTACGAGCTTGCGTTCGAGATGGACGCGGAACTGAAAAGGCGCAAGATGCGCCACAAGGTTCCCATCATCTACCTCACCTCGGAACCTTATCTGGGCCACATGGGCGTGGGTGGCTTGGGCAACTCTAAGAGATTTATCGAAGATGAGTTTGCCGAGCGGGACATAAAACCGATCGTGAGCCAAGCCATCGAAGAGGTTACTCCGGGAGAGATCAAACTCAAGGACGGCAATAAGATACCCTTCAAGCTCGCGATGATCGCACCGCCGTTCAAGGGCGTGCCGGCAGTCACACCGCTCGGGAATCCAAGAGGCTTCATTCCCGTGGACAAGAATTACCGCCACACAAAATATAAAAATATATTCGCTGTTGGCGTAGCCATCGCTATCGCGCCGTCGGAACCTACGCCGGTACCCACGGGAGTCCCGAAGACCGGCTTCATGACGGTCACGATGGCGAAGATTGCTGCGGCAACGATCGCTTCCGATGTTACCGGGAAAACACCTCCTGCCGCAGCAGAGATCGGTGTGATCTGCCTCATGGACATGGGGCAGACGGGAGCCTTCATGAAGGCCTATCCGGTGCTGCCGCCGAGACAGAGCTCTTACATGAAGAAAGCACTATGGGCAAAATGGCTGAAGTTGAGTTTCGAAAAATACTTCCTTTGGAAAATGAAGAGGGGGCTCAGTCAGTTGCCATGAAAAGAGAAGGAATGTATGCGTTCCATGCGGAATTCTGCAGACCCTTCGCGAACCTGAAGTGGATCACGATCCTAGACCTTCTTCGGGAATGTGAATATGACGGTCACCACCATTCTGCAAAGGCCTCTGACAGTTATTACTGCAATGGTAATAGACTGCAAACACAAAAAGGAGGAATGGATATGACTAAAATTATGGTGATGGTAATTCTTTTGACAGTGATGGTAGTGCCGCTGTCTGCCTTTGCCGGTGCGGTGCAGCTTCCTGCGACCGGCCAGACGTCAAGTTACGGGACCAATGACGATGGAGCACTTCAGAAAGGTATCGCCTGGCCGAGCCCGAGGTTCACGGACAACAGTAACGGAACGGTTACGGATAACCTTACAGGTCTAATATGGCTGAAAAACGCAAACTGCTTTGGTGTGCAATGGACTGATGCTCTGAAAGACATCGGCAGCCTCGCAAACGGGCAATGCGGCTTGACAGACGGCTCCACTGCCGGGCAGTGGCGCTTGCCCAATGTTAGAGAGCTTGAGAGCTTGGTGAATGTAAGCCAGTCGAACGCTGCGGCATGGCTTAACATACAGGGTTTTAGTAGCGTGCAGTCTGGCCACTACTGGTCCTCTACTACCTACGCCCCTTCAAATGGCGACGCGTGGTACGTTAATATGTCCGACGGCCATATATACTGGGGCAATAAAGCCGTCAGCTACTACGTCTGGCCGGTACGTTCTGGAAAATAATCGGCAATGTGAGCATCTGGAAGATTTGACGCAGAAGTTGAGCTTCATTCAATGCAGTTGAGGTGTCCAGGCATGCCCTGGGTGCGGTATCATGCGATCTGATCGTTGACCTGATCCTGGAACGATGGAGTGAGCGCCTACGTTGCCGAGAGCGCTCAGCTGATCCAGAATGAATTCTTTGAACGTATCTTCATCCTTGGCTGCATGTCTCACATGCCTATCTGTGAAAGATTGCTGATGAATTCCCTCACGGTCACGAACAGGTCTCCGGCAATCGGGTGTACGCGCGGCGCCGAACGGGTCTGGTTCAGCTTCATAAGCGGCGCTTCGATGTCTTTGTTGAAACAGAGGATCTCGGCGCGCGTGCCTATGTAGTCGATGTGCTGAGGAGCGCCCGAGATGCCGAGGGCGATGATGAGCTTCGGGTTCACCCGGACGCCGGTCTGTCCGATCTGCGTCTCAAGCGGCAGGAGCTTCAAGTCCTGTGTTACCTTACGCGTTGCGCCGAACATCGGCGCCAGGCCTAGGGCCTCCATTTTATTCTTGAGCTCCTGCGCCAACTCGAAGCCCGATCGGTCCTTGATGCCGTAACCGAGATCGATGATCACATCGGCCTGCGAGAGCGTTGGCGCCGCAACGGGCGGCAAGGGCATGATCCAATCGCTGGAGACGGTGAAATCGAGGACCTGAGCAGTGAAATCAGCGCTTCGACCAAGCGCAGGAAAGTCCGCCTCAGAGGCAATCGTGATAAAGGCAGATCCCCCGTTCAGCACATGGTGCCGCACGAGTTTGCCCTCATATGTTGGCAGCGAAAAGGTAAGAAGGCCTGCGCTGTCTTTCTTAATATCCGTGACTCCCGAGCAGAGCAGCGTCTTCACGGCCTGCGTTTCCGGATCACCTGCCACGTAAGCGAAGGGGCCTGCCCATTCCGTTCCGGCGAAGATGACAGTCGCTCTCGATGTTTTCAACAGGTTGCGGATCAGTTCGCGCTTCCCGTCGTTCGAGAGCCTGCCTTTTTGTGTGTCAACGCAGAACACCCGCTCGCATCCGTTCGCCTGCGCAAGCCCCAGAAGCCGCGGCCACATCTCACGGGGTGCGGGGATAACAGCATGCGCCTTCCTGCTGGTCAGGTCCGCCGCAAGCTTTGAGGCGCGGAGCCCGATGAGGTTCGACTTGTGTCCATGAGGGTCAAGTACAAACCAGACTGAATCGCCGCGTGCAGGGGCTCCCGGCACGAGTTCTCCCTTGTACTCCTGGACCGCAACCGCGCTTGCTGACGCCGCGTAGGCCTTGAGATATTCCGCTGCTTGACCGGCGTTGGTGATCGTCCGCATAACCGTCTCCGTCCCCGGGGGCAGTTCAAAGCGGGAAGGCCACGCAGCCGGCACACCTGCAGTCCTCATCGCCTGGATGCGGAAGAAGGCCGAGCTGACGGCCTCGGTCATGTTCATCACCGGATCAGCGGCGGCGGAAGTGATGCCAATTACCGCCGGCAATTCGACATGACTTAGTCCACTCCCATCCGGCTTGACCTCGATGCGTCCCGTTCGGTAATAGAGCCGCTTCAAGCTGCCGGCCAGATAAGCGCCAAGGCTCCTGTCGCCGTTCAGGCATTCTGCTCCAGTGACAATGAGATCGTACTGCTGCAGTACCTCGAGATCCCTCACACCCTTTGCGTATGCAGCGGGTCCCGCCGCAGGATCAATGTACAGCTGGTGCAGGTTGTCTGCACGAATGCCTGCAGCCGTTGTCAAGAGCGGTTCATGTTCGGGTCCGCCGGGCATGAGCACGTCGACGGTTACCCGAGCATGACTTTCAGTCTTGATCTCCAGGATCTGTGAAAGAGCTGACAGGTCAGCAGGATCAATACGCCAAACCAGCTCACGGAGCTTACCATCCGCAATCCTCGGATGGGGAGAGAGGTCAGCGACGGGCCGGATGATCGAAAGAATATGAAACGGTGCGCGTAATATTCCCCCTGCTTCCTGCTGCGGAGCATGCGTTTCCGACATCTTGTCAAGAGCAGCATCGGCAGCGCGAACCTCGGGCATGTCCCTATTGCTTCTAACCAACGCCCATGAGGACGCATATTTCAGGTCGAGGTGGCCTAGCCGAGAGATTGCCCGGCCAGCTGCGCGCTTGGCCGCAGCGATCATCGCAGGTACATAGGCAGATGAATTCTGAGAAAGAAGCGAGATTCGTGTATTGATCCACTCCAGTCGATAGGAGACGCATTCGAGTCTCAGTATCTCGCCGGCCATTTCAGCGAGCGGAAACATAACGGGTTGGAGCATGGCATCGGACCAGCACGTGTCGCCGAGCACGGCAGCGGCGTCCTTGACATGTCTCCTGAGCTTGTTCTTCCACGCTGCCAATGTCCGGGCTGCATCGTCGCTTTGTGATTCTGGAAGCTCAGGCCAGTCAGCGGCCTGGGCGAGCATGTCTTTTAAGATGAGGAAGCGCTGCACCTCGTTCGTGCCTTCATAGATCGTGAGAATGCGGCTGTCCCTGCGCGCTTTCTCGAGCAGGAACTTCTCTGTCTGGCCTGTGGGGCCAAACGCACGCTCTATGAGCGAGATGAGCTCATGGATGTCCTCGGAACAGAGGTACTTGGCAATAGCCGATTCCATGCGCACGGACTCGTGCCGCCGGTCGAAAAGCCCAACGAGGTAGTAGGCAAGGGATTCGCTTCCGAAGAGAATTGCCGCGCCCTCGCCGAGGAGATTGTCTCGCTCCGGCGAGGGAGGAATACTCGCGGCTGCCTCATGCATGAGTTTCCGCATGAGCGCGCCGGAGACCACTGCTAGACCGCACCGGCCGACATTCAAGGTTTCAAGGGCGTTCACCTGACCGTGGCCCTCGTAGCCGATCACAGCCTCACGCGGAACGCGTACGCTGTCTATTGAGATCTCGTTCGTAGGGGAGCCGCGCTGGCCGGTTTTCTTCTCGTCGGCGCCGACCTTGAGCCCCTCGGCATGCCGGTCTACCATAAAACCGGTGACGCCTTCCGGTGTCTGGGCGTAAAGGCAAAACTGGGTCGCGATGCTCCCGTTCGTGATCCACATCTTGGCGCCGGTCAGGCTGTAGTACTCATATAGAAACCCAGCACCCGATTGCCGCACCTGGCTGATGTCGTGGAATATGCACTCCTTGCCCTGGTATATGTAATAGCGCGCTCCCTGGTCATTCGCGTAATCGTATTTATCATATCTGATTACTGTTGATTGACCATCGGCTGTCTGATATGCAATGCCTAGATCAGTGAAGGTTATCTTGTCCGCATCGATCAGGTACCGTACGCTTGTTTCATCGCCTTCAGTAAGATGGAAGGAATACCTGCCATCATCGAGCGGAGTGAGTCTCGTACTCATTAATTTTGCCGTGGTCTTGACGCCACCTGAGTCTGAACCCGCTGTTGGTTCGGTCAAGGCAAAGGCGCTCACTGCACCGTGGCCGAGAAAGCGGAGAAAGAGCTTGTGGCACCGTTCTCGTCGCGGGAGCTCATCGAGTGCCGCGCGCACGTCGGGTATGAGTTGCGAGAAGAGTTCCCCAGCAAGTTTGAGGTCCGCAATAAATGCGCCAAAATCTCCGCCTCTGCCTGCCATGCCTGCACCATAGAAAGCTCTAAGGAAATTTGCTGCGAGGTATTTTACTACACGCGTATGGCGGATGAGCTCGTCAACGAGTTTCATGACCGCTTCGTATTCTTTCTTTATCCATGCCGGGTCGGGATTAGCAAGGCTTTGGATGATCTTTGCGAGTCGCGTTCCGATTTCACCGAGTTTCTGTTCGTTTTGCACGAGCGGCGCGAGCTCTTCGCGTACCCGCGGAAGCTCGTCCTCGAGTCCGAGCAGGATAGGCGTGGTGCCGATGCTCGTGCTCGCCATGATCAAGAGGTCGATGGATGCATCGCCGAAGCTCCCGGCAGCGGAGTTCAAAACGTAATACTCTGCTTTACGCCAGCCGAGCCCGTCTA
>Ga0335082_10007022_pt1 | contig 12254 bp, 13 predicted proteins | sample Lox_Sample_41_FD_206718 | JGI IMG/M metagenome (GOLD analysis project Ga0335082, IMG submission 206718) | Soil microbial communities from Loxahatchee National Wildlife Refuge, Florida, United States - Lox_Sample_4.1 | ecosystem: Environmental > Terrestrial > Soil > Wetlands | place: USA...
TCGGGTCCCGCGCAGCACCGCACGGTGCATGTCGCCCCCGCCTTCGGGGATCGCGAGCGCCCAGATGGACTCAAGGTGGACCGGAATCCCGCGCAACTTGTACGAGAGCGAGGCGTTGCACAGGTAGTGCAGCCTGTCTTCGCTCACCCGGTCGCGGATCGAAGCGGGGAAATCCGGCAGGCCCGTGATCTGCGAGAACCTGTCGCGCGGCACATCCGTTTCCCATTGCCGTGCCGCCAGCAACTCGACGTCGCGTTCGTAGTCGAGCGGTTCGGCGCCTCCCGTCATCCACTGCGCGAGGTCCACCAGGTGCGTGCTCACGTCGGTGATGCCTTCACCCTGCACGGCGATGTCGAAATACCAAGCGGGCCGCACCAGCGGCCGGTCGTTCACGACCTTGTACAGGTGATGCACGCTGCGCAGGTGCAGCGCAGGCTCGTCACCATCGGACCGGAAGCGTCCGAACACTTCCGGCTCCTGCGCGAGTGCCTTCTGCACCCGCGTAGCGATCTCATGCCGCTCGGTCATGATGTCCCGAGCCAGCGGCGGCGTGGCCGTGGTCCGGTTCAGCATCGTGAGCGCATCGGCATCGATCAGCCAAGGCTTGTCGCCGAGCACGAAGAAGCCTTCCGCGTGCAGCCGATCGATCGCGGACATCTTTGCGTCGTTTTTGCCAGCGACGATCACCACGTCTCCCGCCCTGTCCGCGAGCAATCGCTGCAGGTAATCCGGTCCGCGGTAGACGTGCAGCCGCCAGCCCGTGGGTCCCTGGCTGCGCTCGTTGAAGCTGCGCACGATGGCGAGAAAGCTCTCGACGTCCGGCCCGTCCTCGGCGTATACGTGCACGTCGTCGCTGAGCCGGGGATGGCGCTTGCGCAAGGTCAACGCGGCGTGGAAGTGGCCGGGGTTGAGAACGACCAGCGTGTGCTTAGGCTTCACCGGTGGTGCACCCGCCGCGGCGGCATCGGCGCTGCTCTAGACGCGAATTACTGCTGCGGCTTCCACTGCTGCGCCATCTCCTTCGCCTTGGCGATCTCGGCGGCGCTCATCTTGCGCTCGAGCTTGCGGATCTCATCCCGTGTGTACGCGGCATCGCGCACGTTCGGTGCACCTTTGACCGAAAGGCTCAGCCACATGTGCGCCAGGGTCAAGTCTTTCGGCATCCCCTCTCCGGCCTCCGCCATCTTGCCGAGATAGTACTGCGACAGGGAATCTCCCTTTTCGGCGGCCTTGAGAAACCACTTCGCCGCCTCGGCGTTGTCGACGGGCACGCCGTAGCCGTGGCGGTACAGGAAGCCGACGAAGTACTGCGATTTGGTGTCGCCCTGGTCGGCCAGGGCGCGAAACTCGGCGAGCGCCTTGGAATACTCGCCGGCGGCATAGGCCTGCACCGCATCGTCGTATCCGGCCTGCGCGAGGACCGGCAGCAGCAGCGCGAGCACAGCGAACAGCCTCTTCATGATCTTGACGTCGCCCCTACAGCCGGGGCCCGCTGCACGCGCGCGCGGCCCCGAGACCATGCTTTCCGATCGGTGCTGGTGCGCTACGGAGGCTCACCGAGCTGCAACGGTCGGCATCTTGGAATAGTCCTCGCCGCCCCACTCGGGTTGATTCTTGAGTCCGAAGAAGTTCAGCTCGATGGTCAGGCCGTCGGGATCGGTGACGAACACTTGGTACAGGTCGAATTCCGGGAGCGCGCGCGCCCAATAGTTGAGCTTCATCCGATCGAACCGGGAACGGAGCTCGAGTGGATTCTCGGCCAGGAAAGCGATGTGGTCCACTACCCCGGCGTTGTCGACTGCCGCGTTCTTCGGGGTGCCTCGATAGTACAGCTCGGCGTTGGCGATACCGTGCTGCCCCATGTGCACCTGGATCTTGCCGTTGACCCCGAGCCAGTACCCGGGGAAAGGGAACGGCGGACGCGGCATTTCCTGGAAGCCCAGCGCCTCGCAATACCAGGCCTTGGACCGCTCGAGGTCGCTGCAGCGGACGAAGTAGTGGTTGAGCTCGGTGAGCGGCATGTCTGCACCTCCTTTGCACTATTGTGCCGCATTCGGCGGCGCCCTGCCCTGACATGCGTTTCCGCGCTTCGCGTTCACTGGGAGGGGGTCATCGTGGTCCCGCCCCCGTATACCAGACTCGCACGGACGCCGCCTCCGGTCAGGAACTGCTCGGGGTCGGGGCAGGGATGCGCGCGCAAGTAGGGGGGTTGGTCCGCGCCGGGAGCGTTGCCCTGCAGCCAGCCATGCTTGCGCTCGAACCAGCGCAGCCGCGCGAGCTCCACCCCCGTCGGCTTGTAGACGAACACGAGCTCATGGCGCCAGATGTGCCCCTCCTCGATGTCCAGCTTGCGGCTCGCGATCAACCCGATGCCGTCCTCTAGAGAGGCGGCCGCGATCTTTTCCCGTATCGTCAAGCCGCCGTCGGCGGCACAGGCACGCCGCATCTGAATCTCGTTGTAGAACTCGTCCGAGAACGGAAGCACCGCTGCGAGCAGCACGACCGGAGGCCACACCCAGCCGCGGACTCCTTGCGGAAATACGCGCGCGGCGAACCACCGCGCCGCGACATACGCGCTGGCGATGAAGACGAGCCAGACGAACAACAGGACGAACCCGACCAACGCGCGCCTCCGATCGCAGCACGAGCTGGAGATGGTACCGTGTCCTGCGCGCGCCGGGCGCAGAACTGTGGACCGCGCCCTCGCCAACGTGAAAGCCTCGCGACAGTCGAAGGGGAGCGCGACTCGTTTCCACGCGACGCGTCCCCGGGTGCGACGATTTCCTTTAGGATTGCACCTCGCGTTCGCTCCCCTGCAACAACCCCGCGGCGTCCGGTAGGCCCTGGTTGAAGTCCCTGTCGCCCCGCCCCTTGTGCGGAGGTGCGGGGATTGAGCCTCTTGTTGCTTTGCGGCAGCGCGCTCCGCAAGGCCCTTCGATCGAGGATGATGGGAAAGTCCCTTCGCTGCATCGCTATGCTGCTCGCGGCAGTGGTCGCGATGTACGTCGCCGCCTGCGCGGTCGCTGCCGAAGTGTTCGAGCTGGAGGCCGAATATGTTTACGGCAAGAACCGCAAACCTCGGCTCGGCTACCGCAAGCCAGAAGTGTTCGACCCGCTGAGCGATCAGCTCTACCAGTCGGGCTATCGCGACTTCCCGCCCACCGCGATCCCTGACGAGCTGAAGCAAGTGGACGCCTTGACCCGGGTGCAGAAGATGGGCCGCATCCTGGCGTGCGCGGACGGCTGGTTCTGGCCGTTCTCGCGCACGGCACGCAAGAACGAGCCGGCCGGACTCGACATCGAGCTGCTGCAAAGCATCGCCAAGAAACACGGCTGGGAGGTGGATATCTCCTGGGCCAACACCGGAACCCGGTTCGGGTTGGGGCCGGCGTTCATGCGGACCATCGACAAGGGCATCTGCGACATCTTCCTCGGCCTCACAATTACAGGCGACGACAATGATCTGGAGGCGCATCACATGACCTTCACCCGACCCTACATGAGCACCGGGTTCGTGCTCGTGACCCAGGGAGCCGCGAAGGGGGCGAGGTCGCTCGAGGACATCAAGGCGCGCGGCATTCGCATCGGCGTGCCGGCATACTCGCCGATGCACGCGTACCTGCAGGCCAACGGCTTCGACACGACCGGGTTTTTCCAGAACCGCTGGGTCATCGACGCGTTGGTCCGGCGCGAGATCGACGCCGCCATGCTCTGGTCGGGCGCGATCTCGCAAGCAAGATTGGAGCATCCGGAGGCGCAGTTCGAGCTGGCGCCCGGATACGTCCCGATGGCGGACGTGCGTTGGAACAGCGCCTGGGCCGTGAAGCAAAAGGAGACCGACCTCAAGCACATGCTCGACGATGCGTTCGCGGAAATGCTGAAGAGCGGGGAGATCAAGCGCATCGTCGAGCGCTACGGCGTGCCCTTCTATCCGCCGGTGGAGAAATAGCCGCGGAGCCGGGGCGTCGCACGGGCAGGATGCACATGTAGTATTCGCACGCAAAAAGAGAACTCGACCAACGGAGAGGAAGGCGTCGATGACGGAGAAACTGATCCAACTGAGCTGGCAGTCCGGTGGGTTGCTGCCGCTCATGGGCTTGTTGCTGCTCGCAACTCTGGCGGTGATCGTCGAGCGCCTCTACTTTTTCAGCCGCGTGCTCAGATCCGGGCTGGCCATGGAGCACGACCTGCAGCTCGTCGAATACCAGAACACGGAGAAGCTAGAGCACCTGGCCGCCCATTACGAGGGATCGCTGCAGCGCTCGATCATCTACTCCGGGCTCGCCTCGCGCGGCGACGACGCCGACACGATGGAGCGCCATATCGAGGAGGCGATCCTGTGGCAGCTGCCGAAGATCGACAAGCACGTGTGGGTGCTCGACACGTCGGTGACGCTCGCGCCCTTGATGGGGCTGCTGGGCACCATCATCGGCATGGTCCATGCGTTTGGCATCCTCGGCACGGGAGGCCCCGGCGGAGGTGCCACTCGCATGGTGACCGGTGGCATTGCTGAGGCGCTGGTGGCCACCGGCGCCGGCCTGCTCATCGCCATCATCGCGGTGGCGTTCCTCAACTACTTCAACAAGCGCACGCGGCTTGCGCTGCATCAGATGGAGCTGTTGAAGCTGATGATGATCAACCGCCTGCACGGCGGCGGCTCGGCACACCATGGAATGCCGGTCAACGAAGCGCATAGAGGCAAGCTTGCTGCCGTCAATGCTGGAGGGAGCAACTGATGCGACGCACGGGCTCCAGCTACTTCGAGGTGGCCCGGCCGCGTGTCGAGGTCATCCCGATGATCGACATCATGATGTTCCTGCTGGTGTTCTTCGTCATCATCGCGCTGCAGATGATCGTCGGCACGGGAGTGCCGATGGAGCTGCCCGGTTCAGCCACTACGCAGCAGCTCGTGCCGTCCACCATCACCGTCGGCGTCACCAAGTCCGGGGAGCTCGTGCTGGACGGCAAGGCCGTAACGCCCGACGAACTCAAGAGCAGGCTTGCCGCGCTGGCCAAACAGAACAAGCTCGATGTGGTCTTGGCCGCGGACAAAGATGCATCGCTGCAAACGCTGCTCACGGCGATGGACAGCGTGCGCGGCGCCGGCATCACGTCGGTGGGCATCGCCGCCCGCGCGCAAAAGCAGTGATTCCGGCGGCAGCCGCGGGGCGATGAGCTTCAGCACGTTGGCGGTGCGCGGCCCGCTCTGGGCGCAGCCGCAGGGCGACGACGATCCCGGGCTGCCACTGTGGAAAGCGGTCTTGATTGCCGCTGCCGTCGAGCTTCTGCTGCCCGTGCTCGTGCTCGGGGTCGATTGGTCCTCGCTGCTGCACTGGAACGAGCCCGCACCCACCCCTGTCATGTCAGTACGGCTCGATCAGCCGCCCCTCGAGCCGCCGCCCGAGCGCCCGCCTCCCGCGCCTGAAGCCCAGAAGCAGATCCCCGAGCCACTGGAAAAGTTGAAGCAGGTCGAGATCGAGCCGCCCAGACCCCTGCCAGACGAGGCGCCATCGAAGATCAAGCTGCCCAAGCCCGAACCGAAGCCCCGGCCAAAGCCCAAACCCGTCGAGAAGCCGCCGGAGCCTAAGCCCGAGCCGGAACCGCCGCTGCCCTCGGTGTTCCGCGACGTGAAGCCGGTGAGAAAAGTAAAGCCGGTCTACCCGCCGGAGGCCGAAGCGCAGCACATCCAGGGACGGGTCAAGGTGCGGCTGTCGGTAGATCTGGCAGGCAACGTCAGCGACGTGGAGGTGTTGCTCTCCGACCCGCCGGGGGTGTTCGATGACGCCGTGCTGGCCGCCGTGAAGCAGTACAAGTTCAAGCAGGACGGCACGACCTACCAAGCGGATCAGGAGATCGTGTTCAAGATCGACGATTGATCGCAGCAGAAGCGCGCTGCGGCAACAGCACGCGCAACGCGGCGCGCCCGCTCAAGGCGAACGCCGCATCAGATGTGCAGTTACCTCCTTCATTCCTTCACCTTTTCACCTCTTCACCTTTTCCCTTTTTCACCTCCGCACCCGCTCCAGGTCCTCGCTCAATCCCGATACGGAATCCCCTTGCGGTCAAGCATTCGCAGCAGCGCGGGCCAGGTCTTATGCGCTTCCGCACGTTCGGGGCGATTGAGCTGCTCGAATCCCTTCGACGCAGTCTGCTGCGATACCACACCGACGTCCACGCCCCCGCCGGCGAGCGCGTCGATCTGGATCTGGCAAGCGCAGTCCAGGTAGTACATCAGCTCGAACGCCTCCGACACCGATTCGCCCAGCGTGAGCAGGCCGTGGTTGCGCATGATCATGGCCTTCGACGTCGCGCCCAGATCGCGCGCCAGCCGCTCGCGCTCGTCCAGGTCGAGTGCGACCCCTTCGTAGTCGTGGTACGTGAGCATCGCGTACACGCGCAACGAATGCTGGCTGATCGGCAGCAAACCCCGCTTCTGTGCGGACACCGCAACCCCAGCTCGAGTGTGCGTATGGATCACACAGTTGATCTCGGGCCGCGCCTGATGCACGCACCCGTGGATCACGAACCCGGCGTAGTTGATGCCCAGCCCGGTGGGGTCGTCGACGACGTTCCCGTCTTCGTCGATCTTGACCAGCGTAGAGGCCGTGATCTCGTCGAACATCAGGCCGTAGGGGTTGATCAGAATATGCTGCGTCCCCGGCACCCGCGCGGAAAAGTGCGTGTAGATGACGTCGGTCCATTTGAACAGCGCCGCCAACTGATAGGCAGCGGCCAGGTCGACCCGAACCTGCCACTCCTCCTGGCTCACGCGCTGGCGTACCGATGGCGCTTCGACGGACTTGAGTTTCGTTGCTGTATCGGCCACGGTCGGTTCCTTCCCAGGTTGTGCGAGCTGAGATCATACGCCCGCCGGCACCTGGTCGCAGCGTGATCCGCGGCGGGCGCGAGTAGTGTATCGATGCGATGGTCGTCGCAGGCCGAGACGCTGGGTCAAAGGCCGCGAGTCGAGCGGAGCATCGGGGAGATCGCCGACGCTGGCTCGAGGGGCCGAATGCCGGATCGCCCTGTACCGTCACCCGCCTGTCGCGGCGCCGGGACGCGGATGCTCGCGCGCTTGCGAGGCACTCGCCGGCGCGCGCCCGGGGGACAATAAGAACGCCCTCCAGCCGCCTCTGGTGGATCCCCACCCTACAATTTGCCCGGCATTATTGATTGCCGTCGCCTCGCGCAGTGCCTCCCACCCGGCCGCCTTGACCTCAGGGAGTGCGGAGAGATTCACTACCGCTCCATCTGCCCACAAGACCGCAAGCTGGCCGACCCGGCTGTTGACGTAGCCGACGGCTTGCCGCTCGTCGTTGATGTCGTGCGCCCAGCTGAAATTGGTGGGTCCGGAGTAATAGTCGTCCGGCAGTCTCGCCAGCCTCGTCAGCTTCCCGCCGGACCACAGCACCGCCTCGTAACGCATCGTCGTATAGTTGCCGCCCGCGCTCGCTCCGACCACGTCACCCCGGTTGCTGATGCTGCTCGCGTAGGAGGTGAAGATGCCGTTCGCATCACCGATGCCGCCGAGGTCCCGCATGCGCCCGGATAGCAAGAAGGTGTGCGCCAGCGGAGGCATTTGGACGGAACCGACGATCAGTCCCCGGTCGTTGATACTCGTCGCAGCGCTATCCGTCCAACCCGAAAAAGTGCCGAGATCTTGCATCCCGCCGGTCGACCACACGATGGCGCGGCTGCGGCCGTCCGGCAGATACACCGACCCGACGATCTGCCCGGCATTGTTGATGCCAACGGCACAGCTCCTGGTCCCTGCGGGCGTCAGGGCCTGCATCCCGGCCGCGCCGGTCCAGACGAACGCCGCAGAGGGGTTCTCCAGCCGCGACGGCTCGGTGGCGCAGCCGACCACCTGTCCGCGGTCGTTGATCGCGAGGGCCTGGCTGGAGCTCCAGCCCGGCAGTCGCCCGAATTCGATCATGCCGCCACTGCGCGACCAGAGGAAAGCGTGCTCTTCGGACGGCGTGGTGCAATACCCGACAACCTGACCGAGGTTGTTGATCGCTTTCGCCTTGCATCCGACGCTCCCGGGCAGCACACCGAGATCGGTGATGGTCCATGCAGCCGCGGCAGGTGCCCACAGCCACAACCCAATACCGGCGCTTGCGGCCAGCATGGTACAAAATCCTGTTCGCATTATTCTTCTTGCTGCCTTCGTCTTGCCCCGGGACCGCACACCACGCGATCGGGCCTGGCCCGTAACAGATGCGGGCCGCTTTGTACTCACCGCGACACGACAAGCGGATCCTTGCTGAGCGCCCGGCGTGGATGAGTTCTGGTCGATTGGCGCAGGCCGGTCACAGTGGATGACCCGCGACCGGCCTGGACCGTAGCAACAGCTTTAGCAGACAGCCTTGATAGCAGCTAGAGCGCGTCAGCCGTCCACATGAGACGACCAGGCACAAGCGCAGATCGGTTTCCGAGGTCACGCCACCTCTCGCCAGTACTGTAGCTACATTTTGGACCAGCCTGCAGTGGTACACCCGGACTTCGTACTGCGCGTTTCCGTCAGCGTCGTAACGGTCTTTATGTAGTGCGTCAACTCATCCCTGTATTGCGCTTCGGACAGACAGACTTTTCCTTTTGCCCCGAACCGCTCGATGCATTCGTTGGATTTCGTTGCAGCGAGCGGAGCGGTCACCCAGATTCGGAACATTGACTGGAGTCAAGCTTCTAGCGTTTGGCGACACCGCGCCTGGGAAATCACCTTGCGAGCCGATTAGCCACGTCCCCTCGGGAAGCGGCCCGTGGTAATCAACATTCTCTGCGGCTGGGTTGTTTTGACATCCTCCCGTCGGACAGGACGCAGATAGGTCATTCCCTGCGACGTAGTTACTACCTGCGAAGTATGGGTGACTTGGGTCATCTGGCGTGCAGGTCATTGAGTGGCCTGATACGGAATACGTGCATTGATAGACACCCAAGACGTCCATTGAGCTAGGCGGATTTCCTTTGACATAGGCGTAGGTACTGATCCCACTTTCGCGCCCAATCGCACTGCTCTGAATGCACCTGCGTGTGTTCGGATCGTAGTCGCGATCGTAGTTCGAGGGGTCAGCCGCTAGAACGGGCAGGATCGATGTGAATCGAGTGCCTCAAGTAGCTCATGCAGGTGCGTGCGGATCGCAGCGGCCGGTCGGCAAACGCGATCAACATCGACCGTACCCAAGTCTTGGCCGTGTAGCTTCATAAGACCGCTGACTTGTGCTTCGCAATCCCTGCGAAGAACATCTGGGTCGACCCTGGAGAGCGCCTCGCGCATCGGTTCGCCTTTGGAGACCACGTAGCAATCGAAGGCCTCTCCATAGTCGGCGTCAAGGTTGAATCTTAGGAGACGCGCGAGCGCCGATCGCGATGCCTGGGTATCCCTCGCGGCGATTAGCGCGATGGCGAGTTCACCGGCATCTCCGCCTAAACAGCAGAGGCTGTTCTGACTACAGCGATACCGTCCCTGGGTGCTCGCAGCAACCACTATGTGGAGCAAGAGGGTCTTGTCAGCTGCGCTCAGCTCCCGCCTCTCGGCGCCGGTTTCGTCGTTCTCAGCGTGGGATAGCGTCACGCAAAGCATGGCGACGATGGTCACGATTACATGAGCGCGCATGTACTTACGGACCTCCCACTCTAAGCCTTGACGGTACAACGATGAGCCGGCTATTCGGCTCCGCGTCTAGGAGTTCGTTGAGCTGTTCCATGTCCGCGGCGTTCCCGGTAACGCAACCCTCCGAGCAAAACGGCAGGTTGAGCGATGGACCAAACGCGTTTGTGCAACTATGGGACGCGAATGGCCCTGGGCGCCCGTGGGTGTCTGTTCCGGGTAGCGGCACCAGTCGGCGCCCGTTGAGTTTGCTGGAGGGTAGGGTGTCATCCCACTGCCACTGTCCTTCTGGGATTGGTCCTTGGCTTTGCAGATTCTCGCAGTCCGGATTGTTCTTACATTGTTGCCCAGCCCCATTGTTGCCGGACGCAACTGGGATGCCAACCGGTGAGTTTTGCGGGTCATCTGGATAGCACTGCATCCAGCCGTCGGCGATGTACTCGACGCACGTCGCTAGGCCAAGGGGATCAATTCTGGAAGCGGGGTTCCCGCTGACGTAAGCGTAGACGTTGATACCGCCCCGCAACCCAATCGGGTCCCTCTGTATGTACCTCCCGCTCGATGGGTCGTAGTCGCGATAGTAGTTGTAGTTCAGCCCTGTCTCGCGGTCGAAGTAGTGCCCCGGGAAGCGCAGGTTGAACACCAGCGGCATAGGGTTCGACTTACTTCCAGCCCGATAGGACCGCGGTTGCCTCGATAATAGTCTTGGCGTTGCTCAGGAGCGGTTCGACCTTCCTCACGTCAAAAATGCCTGGGCATAACGCATACAACCCATCCATCTCGCTCTCATGTGCGACCCAGTCGCGGGGATGGTGGTAGAACCGAAATAGGTGTTGATCCGGGCCAAGCCGGGTGTGTTCCACCGCAGCCTCGGCCAAGCGAGACAGTGGAACGGCATGTCGCTCCGCAAGGGCCTGCGGCAATAGCGTGAGCCAATACAGCCCAGGGATATATCTTCTAGCGTCTCGGCCCACCCAGGACTCAATCGTGTTCACTCCGAACCTCAGAATGACCCGATTGCGTCGCTCCCGTTCCTCCGGCAGACAAGCGAAACCAAAAGCTGGGTCTGCCTCAGCCATATGAGCGAGGAACTCCACCGCTAGCCGTGGCTCGACATCAAGAAAGCAGTCGCAAATCGCTGCCTTCTCGGCTACGAGTCGAATACTATAGGTCAGCCCAGCGCCTTTGAGAAAAAAGCCAGACTTGCTGTTGCTGACGAACACTAGGAATTTCTCCGGATTTGCAAGTGAGTTGCTCTCACTCTCCGGCTCTCGCTCATCACTGGTAAAGTGGGCTGGTGCCAGCCCGGGGGGCAGCGACAGGAACGCCGCCAGGGCCTGGTCGAAGGCCTCACTTCGGAACTCTAGTCCCGCTTCAATCAAGTCTTACCTCCGTCACTTCGGTCCCAAGTCCGGGCGGCGGATGATCTGGTCAAACGCCCGGCTGCAAGGTCCGCTAACGCACGTTTTGTCTCCCGTTACGAGCAAAGATGCGCGGCCAGACTCCTCTGCAGCGCCAGTCTCGATGCGCAGTTGCCTAGTTAGGTCCACACGGGCGGCGTCCTTGATCTCGACAGACAGAGAGTCTGTCAGGGCATCCGGTATTGCGCTCCCTTCCGCAGTCCACACAGCTTGTGTGTTCTTCGTTAGCCCGAGGTCCTGAAGCACTCGAGCTTCCGACGCTCGGCCTCTGGCTCCGTCTACGACGATGCTTGAGGTCTTTGTAAGTTGCCCTTCTAGGCAAGCTGCGGTTGCTCTCGCCGTACGATACGTGCCACCAGAGAGGATTGTGAGCGCCTGCTCGCCCAACATCAAGCCAGCATTGAGCAGTGACATGCCGTAGTTGCCATTGCTCCACGCGGACACGGCGTTATCCCATGCAACCTGCCCCGGGACCAGCGCACGAAGGAGCGCGTTACTCTCATATAGCCCAAGCGAATCAATGCCACGAAGGGGGTTGCCACTCACATAGTCATAGGTATTGAGTCCCCCCTTCAAGCCAATCGGATCGCTCTGGATGAACCGGCCTGTGCTCGGATCGTAATCTCGATGGTAGTTGTAGTTTAGCCCCGTCTCCCGGTCGAAGTACTGCCCCGGGAAGCGCAGGTTGAACACCAGCGGCATATGGTCGCCATCGGGATCTTGATTCGCACCGTTGCCGCCGAACGGATCTAGGCTGTCCCAGCGCCACACCTCCGCACCCTGCGCATTTACCAACGAGCGCGGGCTGTTCAGCTGATCGGCGTAGACAAAATAGAGGCGCGGCGGCGGGGCTTGGCCGTTTAGTCCCGACGGCCCGCGCGCAAGCCCCATGCGTTGCCCGAGCAATGCGAGATCGGTTGCGTTGACCAGCCCATCGCCATTCAGGTCGTATCGGGGCAGCTTGGGCGCTAGCCCTTGCACGGCGCGCGTGAGCAGCTGCAGGTCGGCCTGGTTGATCGCCCCGTCGCGGTTGATGTCTCCGTCGCAGATCTCGCCGATGCCGTCGCCGTCGGCGTCCCACTGCGAGGGGTTGGATACGGTGATGCAGTTGTCCAGCACATCGGGCACCCCGTCCTGGTCCAGGTCGTAGTCGATCAGCGCCACCGGCTGATCATCCAGCCACACATACTCCTTGAGCACCGCGCCCTGCGCCGCGCTCTCCG
>Ga0335082_10007025_pt1 | contig 12250 bp, 9 predicted proteins | sample Lox_Sample_41_FD_206718 | JGI IMG/M metagenome (GOLD analysis project Ga0335082, IMG submission 206718) | Soil microbial communities from Loxahatchee National Wildlife Refuge, Florida, United States - Lox_Sample_4.1 | ecosystem: Environmental > Terrestrial > Soil > Wetlands | place: USA: Florida...
CGGGCAGGACACGAACGCCGGCTTCGTCTTTCAAGCGGACGGCGTGACGCCCGCGTCGACGCTCGCGTACGACAAGCGCGTCTCGACGACGTCCGCAGGTGAGTACCAAGCGACGCTCCCACCCGGATCGTTTCGCGTCTACGTCGTGCCCGACGCAGCCGACCTCGCGCTCACCGTGCTCACCGGACAACAAGTGAGCACGCAGAACAACCAGAACGGTCGCGCGCTCGCGGCGAATCCGCGCGCGCACGTGCGCGGGCGCGTGATCCTGCCCGGCGGCTCGCCGGTCTTCGCGGCCGACGTCGTGATCGATCCGTCGGCCGACGATTTGCTGCCCGTGCCGAACGTCCATCCCAACGTCGATCCGCTCGCGCGGCCGCGCGAGGTGCGCGGGCAGACCGACGTCGACGGGCGCTTCGACGTGCTCTGCGATCCGGGCGTGGTCGACATCTCGGTTCGCCCGCACGACGGGACGAACCTCCCGTGGGTCGTCGTCACGAACCGCAGCGTGCCGATCGTGATCCCGGGCGACGCGGGCACCGCCGACGGCACCACGCTCGCCGACGTCATCGTGCCGCTCCCGTCGTCGTTTCCGCCGACGGGTACCGGGCTTCTGATCGATCCACAATTACAGCCGCTCCCGCACGCCGTCGTGCGCGCGTTCGCGTTTCCCGCGTCCACGCCGCCCGCGGACGGCGGCCCGCCCGACACGCGCGCGGCCCGCGAGATTGGCGCGACGGTGAGCGATCCGATCGGCGCCTTTCAGCTTTTCCTCGCGCCGCCCGAGTAGGCGTGTATCGTAGACGGCGCGATGGAAACGGACGATCGCATCAACCTCTTGGCGCGTGTCGCGCGCTCGCCCGGCGCGGCGAAGGGGACTTCTGGCTCGACTTCGATCTTGACGCTCGCCGCCGCTTCCTATGGCGCGAAGGTCACCGACGACTCGACCGTGCCGACCGGGTTCGACCCGAACGCGGCGCGCCTCTTCGAAGCGCTCGTCGAGGGCGCGTATCTCGTCGCGAGCGCCGACGGCGTCATCGACGAGAGCGAGCGGCACACGTTCGAGAAGGTGGTCGCCGCGGCCTCCGGCGGCATCGTGACCGAGGAGCAGGTCACCGCGCTCGTCGGCGACTTGGCGGACGAGCTCGCCGAGGACGGTCTCGACAAGCGCCTCCAGGCCATCGGCGAGCGCGCGACGACGCGCCCGCAAGCCGAAGAAGTGCTCCGCGTCGCAGCGCTCCTCGCGCAGGTGAGCGAGAACGTGAGCGACGTCGAGCGCGGCGTGCTCGTGAAGCTCGCCGCCGCGTGCCACTTGAGCCCCGCCGACGTGGACGCCGCGGTGGACGCCGTGAAGAAGTCACTCGCCGGCTAGGCTCAGCAGCCCAGAGAGAGAAACAGGAAGATCAGAAGATCAGAAGGATCTTTTCGAGCGGCCGGCAGCCACGCTTCCAAGAAATCGGCGAGAGTCGGTCGCTTTGGACCGGCGCTCGCCGCTTCTCGCTCTCCTTCTAATCTTCTGACCTTCCTGTTCCACTCTCTTCGGCGCGCAGCGGGTTAGGTGGACGGGCTAGGGCTCGAGCGCGCCGCCGAGCTTCGCGATGGCGTCGCGGAAGAGCTGCGCTTCGTGGTCGTGGCCGCGCGCGCGCGCGTCGCGCTCGAGTCGTGCGAGGCCTTCGAGTTGCGCCGGCGCGAGGCGCTCGCGGTCGGCGGGCGAGGCGTCCTCCCAGCGCGCGGCGAGGAGCGCGAGCACCTCGTGGCTTCGTCCGAGCCGCGTGAGGACGGCGGAGAGCTCGTCGACGACGCCGTCGTCGGTGGGGGACGCTTGGTACTTGCGGAGGAGCTCGTCGGCGAGCGCTTCGTCCGAGGGCGCGGGATCGCTCGGCGGGCGCGGGAGGCCGGGCGTGGAGAGCGCGTCGCCGACGTCGCGGTACGCGCTGCCGACGGACGCGTCGCGCGGGAAGAGGCGCAGCGCGACGGCGAGGTGAGCCTGCGCCGCCGGCAGGTCCCCCCGCGCTTTGCGCTCGAAGACGGCGGCTTCGAGGAGGAGCGAGCGCGACTCGTCGGTGCCCGAGCCTTCGCCGGACGCGGAGCAGAGATCGCGCATCTGCGCGTACGCGAGCGACGCGCCGGACTTGTCGCCGAGCGCGGCGCGCCAGCGGCCCTCGAGACCGCGCGCGACGATCGCCTCGCGCGTGGCGCTGCCGATGGCGCGCACGCGCGCGATGGCGGCGGGACGGTCACCGAGCTCGCTCTCGAGGGCGCGCGCGAGCGAGAGCGTGAGCGGCGCGATCTCGGAAGCGGGGAGACGCGCGCGCTCGGCGCGCTGGAGCGCGCGCGAGAGGAGCGCGACGCCGCGCGCCGCCTTGCCGTGCGCGATCATCGCGAGGCCGAGCCCGGCGAGCGCCTTCGGGTCGTCGGGCACGAAGCGGAGCGCGCGTTCGAAGAGCGCGCGCGCTTCGGCGGCGTGGCCCGCCGTCGTCCAGAGGGTCGCCGCGCGGCGCCAGACTTCGTGCTTCGCCTCCGCGCCGCGCGTCATCGCTTCGATCTCTTCGATGTCGCCGAGCGCGTCGCGGAGCCGCCCGAGCGAGACGCGCGCCGCGGCCCGCGTCCAGTGGAGGCGCGTCGAAGTCGGCGCGCGCGCGATCGCGCGATCGAGCCACGCGAGCGCGTCGGACGCGTCGGGCGCGGTCTGGGCGGCGCGCTCGAGCGCGAGCGCGGCGAGCGCGGGCACGATCTCCTCCTCGGCCGCGCGCAGGAGCGAGGCGATCGCGCTCGTCGGATCGTGCGCCTCGAGGGCGAGCTCGGCGGCGAGGGGACCGGCGTACGTCGGCGAGGACGCGTCGGCGAGGAGCGCGCGCGCCGCTTCCGCGCGCCCGCCGGCGAGCCGGTCGAGGTCGGCGACGCGGCGGCACACCTCCGCGGCGCGCGGCGCCCGCTCGAGCGCGTAGAGGTCGAGGGCGCGCGCGCGCTCGTAGTCGCCTTCGACGCGCGCGTCGTCCGCCTCGCGCGAGAGCTCGGCGGCCTCCCGCGCGCGCACGGCCTCGGGCGGCGGCGTCGCCGCGGCCCCGCGCGATACGTGGAAAATCCACGCATCCGCCGCGCACGTGATCGCCGAGAAGCGCGCGCCGCGGCAGTCGGGCGCGCGCGCGCCCGCGTCGGGGAGCACGGCGCGCGCGATCCGCGCCGGCGCTCCTTCGATCACGAAGCGCGCGCCCTCTCGACGGGCGACGCGGCCGATCACTCCGGCGATCGCCTGCGCGGCGAGCGCGACCGCCGGCGCGTGCAGCCCGAGCCCGCGCGCGCCGAACGGCGTGACGCGAAGCTCGTCCTCGAACGCGTCGACGGCGAGCTCGAAGGCCAGCGCGCGCCCGAGGTCGTCGTCCGAGATCCCGACGGTCGCGCCCCACGGGCGCACCGCGAGCCAGACGCTCGGCGTCTTTTCGCCGAGGAGCCCGCGGAGGCGCGGCGCCGCGCCGCTCACGAGGGCGTCGGGCGCGACCTCGAACGTCATCCGCTCGAGCACGCCGCGCCGGTGCCGGAACCGCTGCACGCCGCCCGACACGTCGACGGGAAAGCGCACGCCGGGCATGGTGACGGCGAGCTCGGTCAGCTCGAGCGCGCCGAGCCGGACGGGCGAGCCGAGCTCGATGCCGAGACCGTCGCGTGCGATCGCGAGGCGGAGCTCGGCCGTACCGACCGCGCGCTTCGACGCGGGACGCGGGCGTTTCCGCGCCGCGGGCGGCGTGGTCGATGCAGGCGGCGGCACGCGTGGATCGTACCAAGCGCGCGCGGCGCGCGCGACTTTGTGGTCGATCGCGGTTAGATGAAGCCGTGCGCGCGCGTGACGTCCTCGGCCCGGCCGGCTCCCTCGAGCGCCTCTTGCCGGGCTATCGGCCGCGCGACGGCCAGCTCGCGATGGCCGACGCGGTCGAGGCGGCGCTCGCCGAAGAGCGCCCGCTGCTCGTCGAGGCCGGCACCGGCACCGGAAAGACGCTCGCGTACCTCGTACCGGCGCTCGCGAGCGGGCGCCGCGTCGTCGTCTCGACCGCGACGCGCGCGCTCCAGGAGCAGATCTTCTTCAAGGATCTGCCCGTCGTGATCGAGCTGCTCGCCGAGCACGGCGTCCACGTGCGCGTCGCGCTGATGAAGGGCCTCACGAACTACCTCTGCCGCCGCCGCCTCGCCGAGTCGCTCGGCGCCGGCCTCTCCACGCTGCGCCTCGACCGCTGGGCGCGCGAGACCGAGGTGGGCGACCGCAGCGAGCTCGCCGATCTCGCCGAGGACGATCCGGCGTGGGCCGCGGTGCAGTCGTCGACGGACACGCGAATCGGTGCAGACTGCAACTATTTCGACACGTGCTTCGTGACGAAGATGAAGCGCGAGGCCGAGGACGCGAACCTCGTCGTCGTGAACCATCACTTGTTCTGCGCGGATCTCGCGCTCCGGCGGTCGCAGCGCGAGCGCGCGAGCGCCATCCCGCCGTACGACGCGGTGATCTTCGACGAGGCGCACCAGCTCGAGGACGTCGCGACGACCTTCTTCGGGAGCACCATCTCCTCGGCGCGCGTCGACGCGCTCGCGCGCGACGCCCGGCGCGCGCTCCCGCCGGCGAGCGAGGCCTTGTCGCGGCCGATCCACGACGAGCTCAGCGAGCACGGGCGCGCGTTCTTCCGCGAGCTCGCGCGCGGCATGCGGGGCGAGAGCCGCCGCGCGCTCGGCCCCGCCGACGAGACGCGCGAGATCGTCGCCGCGCGCCTCCGACTCGAAGCCGCGCTCTCGGCCGTCGCGCACGACGCCCAGACCCGCCCGGGCCCCGCCGCCGAGCAAATCGCCCGGCGCGCCCTCGACCTCGGGCGCGTCCTCTCGGGCGAGCGTCGCGAAACGGAGATCGCGTGGGTCGAGATCCGCGGCGAGCGCGCCGTGCTCGGCCGGAGCCCGGTCTTCATCGGCGACGCCTTCGCGGAGGCGCTCTTCTCGCGCGTCGGCGCGGTCGTGTGCACGAGCGCCACGCTCGCGACGCCGGCGCCGAGCGATCCCGACGACGAAGACCGACGCTCGTTCGAGTTCGTCCGCGAGCGCCTCGGCGTCCCGCGCGACGCGCGCTCGATGATCGTGTCCTCGCCGTTCGACTTCGCCGAGCGCGCCGGCCTCTACGTGCCGCGCGATCTCCCCGATCCCGGTGACCCCCGATTCGACGACGCCGCCGGCGAGCGCGCGCTCGAGCTCGTCGAGATCACCGGCGGCGGCGCGTTCGTCCTCTGCACGTCGGTCCGCTCGATGCGCGCGCTCCACGCCCGCCTCTCCCGCGCGCGCGCCGAGCGCGGGGCCGCGTGGCCGCTCCTCGTCCAGGGCGAGCGACCGAAGTCGCTGCTCCTCTCGCAGTTTCGCGCCGCCAAGCACGCCGTGCTCGTCGCCACGATGAGCTTCTGGGAGGGCGTCGACGTCCCCGGCGAGGCGCTCCGGCTCGTCGTGCTCGACAAAATCCCCTTCGCCGTCCCGAGCGATCCCGTGGTCGCCGCGCGCTGCGAGGAGGTCGAGCGCCGCGGGATGAATGCATTCTACAACTATTCGGTCCCGAGCGCCGCGCTCGCGCTGAAGCAAGGCTTCGGCCGCTTGATCCGCAGCGAGACCGACGCGGGCCTCGTCGCGCTGCTCGATCGCCGCGCGCTCACCAAACCGTACGGGCGCGCGCTCCTTTCGAGCCTCCCGCCCGCGCGGCGCCTCCACGCGCTCGCCGACGTGCGGAATTTTTGGGTGCACATCGCGGAGGCCATGGTACGCAGCCGCCCATGAGCGAAATCACGGCGGTGCTTGCGCGCGAGATCCTCGACTCGCGCGGGAATCCCACGGTCGAAGTCGAGGTGCAGACGCAGTCGGGGCGCGGGCGCGCGGCGGTGCCGAGCGGCGCGTCGACCGGCGAGCACGAGGCCCTCGAGCTCCGCGACGGCGACAAGGCGCGTTTCGCGGGCAAGGGCGTGCTCAAGGCGGTCGGCAACGTGAACCAGACGCTCGGCCCCGCGATCATCGGGCTCGACGCGTTCGATCAGTCCGAGGTCGACAAAGTCCTCCTCGACGCCGACGGCACGCCCAACAAGAGCAAGCTAGGCGCGAACGCGCTTCTCGGCGTCTCGATGGCGGTCGCGCGCGCCGCGGCCGACGTCGTCGGCCTCCCGCTCTGGCGCTACCTCGGCGGCGTGCAGGCGCGCACGCTCCCGACGCCGCTCATGAACGTCGTCAACGGCGGCGCCCACGCCGACAACGGGCTCGAGATCCAGGAGTTCATGATCGTGCCTCTCGGCGCGCCGTCGTTTCCGGAGGCGCTCCGCGCCGGCGCCGAGGTCTTCCACGCGCTGAAAGCCGCGCTGAAGAAAGAGGGCCTCACGACCGCGGTCGGCGACGAAGGCGGCTTCGCGCCGCGCCTTCCAACCAACGAGCAAGCGCTCCAATACTTGGTCAAGGCGATCGAGTCCGCCGGCTACGCGCCGGGCAAGGACGTCGCGCTCGCGCTCGACTGCGCCGCGAGCGAGTTCTTCGACAAGAAGAGCGGCCAGTACACGTTCGACAAGAAAGCGATCAGCGGCGGCGAGCTCGTGAAGACCTACGCGTCGCTCGTCGCCAAGTACCCGATCGTCTCAATCGAGGACGGCTGCGCCGAAGACGACTGGCCCACGTGGAAGGCGCTGACCGACGAGCTCGGTGCGCGCATCCAGCTCGTCGGCGACGACATCTTCGTCACCAATCCGACGCGCCTCCAGCGCGGCATCGACGAGGGCATCGCGAACTCGATCCTCGTGAAGCTGAACCAGATCGGCACCCTCACCGAGACGCTCGACTGCATCCGCCTCGCGCAGCGGTCCGCGTACGGCGCGATCATCAGCCATCGCTCGGGCGAGACCGAGGACTCGTTCATCGCCGACCTCGCGGTCGCCACCAACGCCGGCCAAATCAAGACCGGCTCGCTCTCGCGCTCGGACCGCGTCGCGAAATACAACCAGTTGCTGCGCATCACGTTCGAGCTCGGCGATGGGGCGACCTACGCCGGCAGGGGGCCTTTCGAACGGTCGCGCTGAGTCCAGTCCTGCGCTAACATTCCTGCTGGGGCGGAGGAATCATGCGCAGCGGATTGCTTGTACTCTGCATGCTTTCGCTCGTGGCCTGCGGAGGCACAGGCTCGAGCTTCGGCGAGGACGGTGGCCCGGGCGGACCCGACGCGACGGACGACGGCGCTCCCATCGGCGACGCCACCTGTCAGTTCTGCGGCGTCGACGGCGGATCGAAGGACGGCTCCGGTCCGCAGACGACGTGCTCGCCGGACCTGCACGACATCCTCGACCTCCAGGGCAACGTCATCCAGACGTGCCCGCCCGACCAAGGCTGCTCGGCGGGCGGCTGCGTCCCCGCGTGTCAGGCGGCCGCCGGCGCGCACGGCAGCATCGGCTGCGACTTCATGGTCGCGACGCCGTCGTTCTTCGCGGGCCTCCAGCCGTCGTACTCGTCGCCGTGCTTCGCGATCTTCATCGCGAACAACTGGGGCAAGGACACCGTCATCACTGTCGACCGCAACGGCTCGTCGTACGACCCGACGAAGTTCGGGCGCATCTCGGCGACGGGCACGCAGCCCGCGTCGTGGGCGACGGTGCCGTCGACCGGCGTCCCGCAAGGCAAGGTGGGCGTCCTCTTCATGGACGACAACCCGTCGGACAACTACGTGTGCCCGGTGACGGCGGCGAGCTCCACCGGCACCGGCTTCGTCGGCTCGGGCCGCGGGCAGGCGTGGCACATCACGACGAGCTACCCGGTCAGCGCGTACGACATCCTCCCGTTCGGCGGCGCGAGCTCGTACTTGCCGGGCGCGACGCTCCTCTATCCGACGAGCGCGTGGGGCAACAACTACATCGCCGCGCTGCCGAAGCTCGGGAGCGGCAGCAACGCGGCGTCGCAAGGCCCGCACTGGGGCCAGATCGTCGCGTTCGAAAACGGGACGAGCGTCGACATCGTGCCGACCGTCGCGCTGCCGAGCGGGACGAACGTGGTCGCCGCGCCGCAGAACACCAAGACGACGTACACGCTCAACGCCGGCGAGTTCGTCCAGTGGGAGCCGGGCTACAACTATCCGGGCGGCGAGACCGCGCCGATGGACATGTCCGGCTCGATCATCTCGTCGAACAACCCGATCGCGTTCAACGGCGGCAACGGCTACTTGTGCCTCGGCTCGACGACGTCGGGCGGCGGTGGTTGCGACTCCGACCACGAGCAGATCGCGCCGATCCAGGCGCTCGGCTCGACCTACGCGATCGTGCCGTTCGAGCCGCGCTCGCCCTTCACGCCGCAGAACCCGGAGTCGGTGCTCTACCGCTTCACCGGCATGGTCGACGGGACGACGCTCACGTACGACCCGCCGCAGTCGAGCCTGCCGACGACGCTCAACCTCGGCCAGGTCGCCGACTTCGAGTCCAAGGCCGAGTTCGTCGTGAAGAGCCAGGACGCGCAGCACCCGTTCCACGTCGCAATCATGATGCCCGGCTGCGACGGCACGAGCGACATCGGCGACGAGGACTACGGCCAGATGGTTCCGCCCGCGCAGTTCCTCTCGAGCTACGTCTTCTACTCGGACGTCACCTACCAGACGACGAACTTCACCGTCGTGCGCAACAAGACCGCGCAGGGCTTCGCCGACGTGACCATCGACTGCGTCGGCACGGTCACGGGGTGGAAGGCCGTCGACTCGGGCGACAACTACGAGTACGCGTGGGTCGACATCGTGAAAGGCGGCGTCGCGCAGCACAACAACTGCCAGAACGGCCCGCACACCGCGACGAGCAAGGGCCCGTTCGGCATCACAGTGTGGGGCGAGGACGACGCCGCGTCGTACGGGTACCCCGCGGGCGGCAACCTCTCCACGATCAACACGGTCGTCGTTCCCCCGGTGCCGCACTGATGCCGAAGCCCAAGCTCCCCGAGACGCTCCCCGAGCTCGCCGCCGTCACCGAGGAGGACACGAGCGGCCTCCAGCCGATTCAGGCGGCTTGGGACGACGTCTTCGCCGAGATGCGCCGCGCGTTCGCCGCGCTCGACTACGCGCGCGCCGTCGACCTCGGAGAGCGGTTCGTCGAAAAAACTCCGGACCACGCGAGCGCGCGCCTCTTCTTGCAAGAGTGCCGCACGCTCCTCGAGCACCGCCTCGAGCGCGAGCTCATGCCGCTCGATCGCGTGGTCTACGCGCGCGTGAAGCTCGCCGAGCTCACCAAGGCGCGCGTCGAGCCGCGCATGGCGTTTCTCCTCGCGCAGGTCGACGGGCAGACGACGATCGAGGACCTCGTCGACCTCGCCGGCATGCCGCGCGTCGACGCGCTCCGCACGCTCGCCGACGCCATCTCGCGCGGCCTCGTCGCGCTGCGCTAGAAGAGAGTGGAACAGAAAGTTCAGAAGATCAGAAGGTGAGAGCGAGAGAAGCGGCGAGAGCCGGTCCAGAGCGACCGACTCTCGCCGAATTTCGCGGAAGGGCGAAAGCGGCGACGGCGGCGCGGTCGAACGGCACGAGCGCTACGCGGCGCGGCGGGCGTAGCGCGACCAGTCCGCGCGGAGGCCGCGCGCGATCTTGAGCGCCATCGTCATGATGGGAAGCTGCGAGTTCACGCCGATGCTCGTCGGCACGACGCTCCCGTCGGCGACGATGAGGTTGTCGACCTGCCACGTCTCGCCCGTGGGCTTCACGACGCCGGCCTTCGCGCTCGTCGCCATCTTCGCCGACCCGAGCGGGTGGAACGAGAGCGACTCGACGCGCCGCGCGCTCGGCGGGTTCGACGTGAGAAAATCGAGCTCCGCTTCGCTCTTGAACGTCTCCGAGCCGAAGATCGGGAGCAGGACTTCTTTCGCGCCGGCGGCGAACGCCATCTTCCCGAGCGTCTGGATGCCGAGGAAGAGCCGCGCGCGATCGCGATCGCTGATTTTGTAGAGGAGGAGCGGCTCGCGCGAAATCCAGCGGCGCACCTGGCCGCCGCCGTCGTCGTGGACCATCCCGCCGAAGACCGCGAGCTGGCGCACGCGCTCGATGAGGCGATGGTGCGGCTTGCCGATGCCGGGGAACGCCGCCGCGAGCACGCTGGGCGGGTTGTACGCGGAGACGAACGTGATGCCTTCGTCCATCATCGAGTCGCAGAAGACGCTCTGCATCGCGCCGTCCCAGCCGTCGACGTCCTCGTCGAAGAGCGCGCACACGCGAAACGACGGGTGGAGCGTCATGTGGCGCCCGACGTGCGGCCCCTGGATGCCGCTCTGTCGGAGAAGGAGCGGGGAGTGGAGCGCCCCGCACGCGACGACGACGACCTTCGCGTGCACCTCGAACGGCACGCGCGGCTCGCCGGTCTCTTGATCGAGGAACCGCCCGCGCACGCCCCACGCGCGCCCGGCGCGGACGTCGATGCGCTCGACGAGCGCGTCGGCCCACACCTTCGCGCCGTGCGCCCACGCGTCGGGCCAGAACGAGATGTCGACGCTCATCTTCGCGCGGTTCGGGCAGCCGAACGTGCAGCGCGAGGCGCCGCGACACCCGTTGGTGTTGCGCCGCAGGCTCTTCATCGGGATGCCCATCTTCGTCGCGCCCTCGACGAAGAGCTCGGTCGAGCGCGAGCGCATCGCCTCCGGCACGAGCTCGGCGTGCACGGTCTCCTCGACCTCGCTGAAATACGGATCGAGCGCGTCGGGCGTGAGCTCGTCGAGGCCGAGGTCGGTCGACCAATGATGGAGAATCTCTTCGGGCACGCGAAAGATGACGCCGCCGGTCAGAAGGCTCGACCCGCCCACCGCTTTCCCCGCGAGCGCGCTGATGAGCGGCGTGTCGCCGATGCCCATCGCCACGTTGAGCCCCGCCTCGCGCGCGATGCGCCGCAGGCTCTGCGAGGGCGAGAGCTTGCCGTACTCCTCGGGCGTGTAATACCCGCCTTCTTCGAGCGTGAGCACGCTCCGCCCGTCGCGCGCCATCTCGCGCGCCACCACCGCGCCGCCCGCCCCGGACCCGACGATCACCACGTCCACCGACGCGCGCATGGGCGCGCCGACCTCGCGACCGCGGAGGACGTTGGTCAACTCGCCACCCTCAAGTAGCGCTTGCGCTCCTCGCCCGGATACCCGATCGCCCGGAGGCGCTCCTCGTCCTCGAAGTACGCGACCGTCAGCAGCGTCTTGAACGCGACCACCATGAGCGGGAAGAGCGAAAATCGGGAACGATCCATCCGCTCGAGCATCTGAGTTCGCGTGACGATCGGCAGCTCCTCGAACGCGGCGAATTTTCCGACGACGATCGCCGGCAACCAGCGGAGCGCCTCGAGCATCAACATGAGACCCGAGCGCAGCGTCTTGCTCGCGGGGCTCATGAAGCCGTCCACGTTGGTCACGAACTCGCCGAGCATGTTCGCCTCGAGCGGCTCGCCGTCGCGCGAAAAGAGCGCCTCGGCGATCGCCGCGACCATTCGCCGCTGCCGCGGGCCCAAGGTCGTGCGCGCAAAATCGCGTGTGGCGAGCGCGGGCACCTTCATGGCAGCGTAGAGTATATGAAGCGCGCGTTCCTCTTCACGGCTTTCGTCCTCGCGGCGTGCAACGGTCCGGTCAAGCGGCCCGACGGCGGCGAGGGCCTCCTCTCGGTGGGCGCGTCCGCGCCGGACTTCCAGGCCACGACGAAGCAGGGCGACCCGGTGAAGCTCTCCGCGCTCGAGGCGTCGGACCACGCGGTGGTCGTCTACTTCTATCCGAAGGACGAGACGCCCGGCTGCACCAAGGAGGCGTGCGCCTTCCGCGACGCGTGGAACAAGTTCGAGAGCGAGCACGTCGGCATCGTCGGCGTCTCGCGCGACACCGAAAAGAGCCACCGCGAGTTCGTGAAGAACCACGACCTGCCGTTCCCGCTCGCCGCCGACGAGGACGGCGCCATCGCCAAGGCGTACGGCGTGAAGAGCACGATGGGCTACAGCGAGCGCGTGAGCTTCCTCGTGGGCAAGGACGGCAAGATCCTCAAGGTGTGGCCGAAGGTCGACCCGGCGGTCCACGCGGACGAAGTGCTGGCAGCGGCAAAATAGGGGATCAGGGAGTCAGGCGGTCAGGGCGTCAGGAAGAGGCCGAAAACCGCCGGATCGTACGAGATCGTTCGGATCCGAACGTTCCGCCCGATCCTGACACCCCGACACCCCGACCCCCTGATCGCCTCAGCCCTTGCGCAGCCCGATCTTCACCAGGATCGAGTGGAACCACCCCCCGA
>Ga0335082_10007026_pt1 | contig 12249 bp, 10 predicted proteins | sample Lox_Sample_41_FD_206718 | JGI IMG/M metagenome (GOLD analysis project Ga0335082, IMG submission 206718) | Soil microbial communities from Loxahatchee National Wildlife Refuge, Florida, United States - Lox_Sample_4.1 | ecosystem: Environmental > Terrestrial > Soil > Wetlands | place: USA...
GCGCAGGTAGGCGAGGGCATCGAGGTGGGCGGCCGCAAGATCCTCGACGTGCAGGTAGTCACGCACCCCGGTTCCGTCGGGGGTTGCATAGTCCGTGCCGAAAACCGCGACCCCGGGACGCTTGCCTACAACGGCCTCGCACGCGACCTTCACCAGGAGCGTCGCGCCGGCCGTCGCCTGGCCGATGCGGCCCGAGGTATCCGAGCCAGCGACGTTGAAGTAGCGCAGCGCGACGTAGCGGAGCCCGGACGCGGCGGCCACATCACGCAGTATCCACTCCGACATGAGCTTGGACGTGCCGTAGGGATTGATGGGCGAGGTCGCAGAGGTCTCGGCGGCGAAACCGCCGTCGGGAATGCCGTACACCGCCGCGGTGGAGGAGAACACGAAGTTGCGGACTTCGGCCTGGAGACAGCACTCCAGGAGCGTGCGAGTCGAGCAGGTGTTGTTGCCGTAGTACTTGAGGGGGTCACGCACCGACTCTGGCACGATCGTATAGGCGGCGAAGTGCATCACCGTGTCGACGGCGTGGGCGCGCAGGAGCGCAAGCACCGTGTCACGGTCGCCGACATTTCCCACGACGAGCGGCGCATCGAGCACCGCGCGCCGGAAGCCGCGCGAGAGGTCATCGAGCACGACGACCCGCTCACCGCGCGCGCGCAGTTGCAGCACGACGTGGCTGCCGATGTAGCCGGCGCCTCCGGTGACCAATATGCTGCCGTGTTTCATGGGTCCGGGGAGACGCTGGTGAAGCAAGAGCTGCGATGATACGCAAAAGCGCACGCGACGACCCCCAACCCTTCAGCGGCCTCACCCCGGGGGTGGTGCTCGATGCGGCCGCCGAGGTCGGGCTCGACATCGATGGAACACTGTTCGCGCTCAACAGCTACGAGAATCGCGTTTATCAATTGCACGGTCCGCACGGGCCGCTGGTGCTCAAGTTCTACCGCCCGGCGCGCTGGAGCGATGCGCAGATCGGCGAGGAGCACGCGTTCACGGCAGAGCTCGCCGCAGCCGAGCTCCCGGTCGCAGCCCCGCTCACCTTCGGCGGGTCGACTCTGGTTCGTTATCGCGAGTTCCGCTTCGCCTGCTTTCCCTGGCTGCGGGGCCGGGCGCCGGAGCTCGATGCGCCGGATGCCCGGCAGCTCCTCGGCAGGACGATTGCCAGGATCCATCAGGTCGGCGCGCGGCGGCCCTTCGAGGTGCGTCCGCGTATCGGCATCGAGCGGCTCGGATGGCAGGCACGCGCGCAGGTGCTCGCGAGCGAGCTCTTGCCCGCCGCGCTCAAGGAGCGCTACTCCTCGGTGAGCGGCGCGCTGCTCGAGCGCGTCGTGGCTGGGTTCACGGCGGCCGCGCGTATCGCCGAGATCCGGGTCCACGGCGACTGCCACCTCGGCAATCTTCTCTGGAACGAGCACGGGCCGGCCTTCGTGGACCTTGACGACTGCGCAATGGGCCCGCGTATCCAGGACCTCTGGATGATGCTGTCGGGCTCGCCGAGCGAGCAGCAGCGGCAGTGGGGAGAGATCCTCGAGGGTTACCAGCAGTTCGCCGACTTCGATCTCCGGGAGCTCACACTCATCGAACCGCTGCGGGCGCTGCGCATGCTCCACCACGCGGCCTGGGTTGCGCATCGCTGGAGCGACCCGGCCTTTCCGCGCGCCTTTCCCTGGATCGGCGAGCCGCGCTACTGGGAGGGGTACCTCCAGGACCTGCTCGAGCAGATCGAGGCGATCGATGACCCGCCGCTCTTTCGGAGCGGGCCTTGAGGCCCCGGCTGGGGTCGCCCCGCGCCCCGGGCCGAAGTGCGGACTCGGTACGTGCGTCGGGACCGGCTCCTGAGGTAACGTGCCGGTCTCATGAAGCACCTGAGCCGAAGTCTCGTTGCGGCGCTCGCTCTCGGCCTGGCGCTGGCCGCCGTGGGATGCGGCTCCAAGAACGCGCCCGCCCCGAAGCACGCCAAGGCCGCCACGGTGAAAAAAGTCGCGAGCCCCGCCGACAATCTGTCCCCGAACCTCGTGACGGCGGTGACGACCGGCAAGAACGGGGCGGCCATGCTGCAGGTGAGGTTCGAGCTCGGTGCACGGCCCGAAGTCGGCGATCCGCTGGATGTGGACTTAGTGCTGATACCGGCGGCCGATAACATCGACCGGATCTCCGGGAGCATCCAGGGCGACGACGGCCTCGAGGTGGTGAGCGGCGGGACGATCGCCCCGACGGAAAAGCCGGTCTTCGGCACGCCCATTCATCAGAGCCTCAAGGTGCGCCCCAAGCGCGACGGGATCTTCACGCTGAGTGCGCTGATATCGGTCGAGACCGGCGGTCAGACGCTTGCCCCGATTTACTCGATGCCGATCATCGCCGGGAACGGTCTGGTCGATGCAAGCGCGACCGCTGTCCCCTCGTCCAGCCCGCCGAAGCCCACCCCGACTGCTTCGGCGAAATAAAACCGACCAGAAAACCCGACAGAATCGGGAGAGGCTTCACGGGCAGCCCGGGAGCCCCCCCGTATCATTTCAATCGGGCCTGAACGACTTCATTATGTCAAACCCAAGGACCATGCGGACGGTCGCCGAGCCTCAGGAGGCGACGCCAGGGCAGACGACCACGCTGGTTCGCGCGGATCCGCACAGCTCCGCGCAAGGGGCAGCAGACCTTCACCCGGCGCTGCGTGCTCAGCTCAAGGAGCTGCAGCTGCGCACCGGGAGCCCGACCCCGGACCTGGGGATGCTGCTCAACCTCATCAACGATCACTATCACACGGTCGAGAAGGAGCGGCGCGGCATCGTCGAGTCGATGCGTCTCATGGCCGATGAGGCCCGTGCACTCGCGCACGAGGCGCGCGAGCAGAGCTCCGAGCATCTGCAGGTCATTCTCGATCACATCAAGGACGTCGTGCTCGCTCTGGATGAGGACGGCGTCATCCGCACGTTCAACCCGACGGGCGAGCGTGTGTTCGGCTACGCGGAAGCCGAGGTGATCGGACAGCGCATCGATCTGCTCCTGCCGAAGCTCGCCAACGGCGAGACGATTCCCGAGGCGTTGCAGCGTTACGCCGCGAGCACCGGCGACACCGGGCTCGACTTGAAGGCGCGCGAGCTGTGGGCGCGGCGCAAGGACGGCGAGACCTTCCCGGCCGAGATCGCCGTCAGTAAGGCGCCGTTCTCGCGGCGCGAGATGTTCGTGCTGTGCCTGCGCGATGTCACCGAGCGGCGCGAGTCCGAGCAGGCGGTGCGCGAGAGCGAGGCGCGCTACCGTCTCCTCGTCGACCACGCGCCCGAGGCGATCGTAGTCCTGGACGTCGAAACCGGCCGCTTCGTCGATGCCAACGTGAACGGCCAGAAACTCTTCGGCATCGAGCGCTCGCGCCTCCTCGAGATGGGGCCCGTGGAGCTGAGCCCCCCGCTGCAGCCCGATGGGGCACCCTCGGGCGAGCGCGCCCGCGCCTACATCCAGGAAGCGCTCGAGGGCGGCGCGCCGGTGTTCGAGTGGTCGCACCGCAATGCTGCCGGTCGCGAGATCGTGTGCGAGGTGCGGCTCGTGAGGCTGCCGAGCGGCAGCCGCCGCCTGGTGCGCGGCAGCATTGCCGACATCTCCGAGCGCAAGCGCTTCGAGCGCATGGCCGCCGCCGAGCGCGCAGTGTTCGAGCAGGTGACGCGCAATGCCTCCCTGGCGCAGGTGCTCGCCGGAGTGACGAGCCTGGTCGAGTCGGTGGGCGTCGGCACGGTGTGCTCGGTGAGCGTGCTCGCCGAGGGTGGCGGCTCCTTCGCCTATATGGTCGCGCCGCAGCTGCCCGAACCGATGCGCGCCGCGCTCGAGCGCGTCAGCATCGACATCCGTCACGGCTCGTGCGCCGCCGCCGTATATCTCGGGCGCCAGGTGCTGGTCGCCGACGTCGCCAAGGATCCCTTCTGGCACCAGCGGCGCGAGGTGGCCCTCAGCGCCGGGCTGCGAACCGCCTGGTCGACACCGATCAAGGCGGCCAACGGCACCGTGCTCGGGTCGCTCGGCGTGTACCGGGCCGAGCCCGGGCTGCCGGCCCAGCACGAGTCGCAGATCATGGCGCGGGCGGCGCAGCTCGCCGGCATCGCCATCGAGCGGCGGCTGGCGGAAGAGGCGCTGCGCGGCAGCGAGTCGAAGTTCCGCGGACTCTTCGAGAGCATCGCCGAGGGCGTGTACCAGAGCGGTCGCGACGGCCGGCTGCTGTCGGTCAACCCGGCGTTCGTCGCGATGATGGGCTACGACAGCGCCGAGCAGCTCTATGCATTGCCGAGCGCAGCGGCGCTCTACTGGGACCCGGCCGACCGCGCCGAATTTACCCGCCGCATGGAGTCGGAGGGCGAGATGCGCGACGCCGAATTCCTCATGCGCCGCCGCGACGGTCAGCAGCTCGTGATCCTCGAGAACTCTCGCCCGAGGCGCGACGCTGCCGGGCTCATCGTCGGCTACGAAGGCACGATCGTGGATATCACCGCGCGCAAGCGCGCCGAGCAGGCGGTGCTGGCCGAGAAGGAGCGCGCGCAGGTGACGCTCCAGTCGATCGGCGATGCGGTCATCGCCACCGACGCCGAGGGGCTCATCGAATACCTGAACCCGGTCGCCGAGAGCCTGACCGCCTGGAGTCTGGCCGAGGCGCGCGGGCAACCACTCGGTGCGGTGCTCAAGCTGGTCAACGAGCTCACGCGCGAGCCGATCGGCAACTCGCTCGCCGGCGCGCTCGGGCGCGCCGAGAGCGGCTCAGCCGGCGATCACACCGTGCTCATCACCCGTGCCGGCAACGAGGTCGCGATCCAGGAATCGGCCGCCCCGATCAGTGATCGCGCCGGACGTGTGATCGGCGCCGTGGTGGTGTTCCACGACGTCACCAAGGAAAGACGCCTGAAGCGCGCGCTTGCCTACCAGGCGAGTCACGATGCGCTCACCGGGCTCATCAACCGCCGTGAGTTCGACAACCGCCTGCACGCGGCACTGCTCTCGGCGCAGCGCGGCGAGGGCGCGTATGCGCTGCTCTATATCGACCTCGACCAGTTCAAGGTGGTGAACGACACCTGCGGCCATCAGGCCGGCGACCGGCTGCTGCGCGATGTGACCGGGCTGCTGCAGACGCGCGTGCGCACCACCGACACCATCGCGCGCCTCGGGGGCGATGAGTTCGGCGTGCTGCTCGAGGGCTGCACCGGCGAGCAGGCGGCCCGCATCGCCGAGGGCATCCGCCAGGCGATCCGCGACTTCCGCTTCGTGTGGGGCGCGAGCACGCTCTCGGTGGGGGCGAGCATTGGCATCGTGCAGATCCGCGCCGAGACCGAGAACGTCACCCAGGTGATGAGCGCTGCCGACATCGCCTGCTACGCGGCCAAGGACGCCGGCCGCAACCGCATCCACGTGTACGAAGCCGACGGCGTCTCGAACCGCCACCGCGAGATGCAGTGGGTGTCGCGCGTTACCCGCGCGGCCGAGGACAATCGCTTCGAGCTTTTCTTCCAGCCGATCATGCCGCTCGGGACGCAGACGGGAGCGAGCTTCCATGAGCTCACCGTGCGGCTGCGCGACGACGGCGGGGAGCTGGTGCCGCCGTCGGAGTTCATACCCGCGGCCGAGCGCTACAACGTGATGCCGGTGATCGACCGCTGGGTGGTGAATCGGGCGCTCGAGCTTCTCTCGCAGCGTGCCAAGCGCGGCCAGCCGCTGCCGCTGCTCGCCGTGAACCTGTCCGGGACCTCACTCAACGAGCAGTCGTTCGTCGACTTCGTCCTGCAGAGCGTCAACGACCCTGCCATCGCGACCGCCCTGTGTTTCGAGATTACCGAGACGGCGGCCGTCACGAGCCTGTCGAATGCGCGCTATCTCATGCGGGAGCTCAAGACGCGCGGCTGCAAGTTCTCGCTCGATGACTTCGGCACCGGCGTGTCGTCCTTCGTGTACCTCAAGACCCTGCCGGTGGACTTCCTCAAGATCGACGGCCAGTTCATCAGCCACATCGCCCAAGACCCGGTCAACCGCAGCATGGTCGAGGCCATCGGCCGGGTGGGGCGTGCGCTCGGCATCGCCACCGTGGCCGAATGCGTCGAGACGCAGGCGGTGCTCGATGAGCTCAAGCGCATCGGCGTCGACTTCGCCCAGGGCTTCTACCTGGCCCGCCCCCAGCCGATCGCGAAACTGCCTTAAGTAGCAAATAGCCCCGCCTCTTGGCGGCGGCCGACGGAGTAATGTCCGCCAAAATCGCTTCCTGCGATTTTGGCCCATGAACTAGAATGCGCGCCGTTGTCGGCTTCCCCGGGGGGTTCCGTGCTCACTTCAAGCGGTCTTCCGCGGCGCGGCGCGCGCGGCGTCACCCTGGCAGCGTTGGCTCTGCCGCTCCTCATGTCCGCGCTCCAGGTACGCTCCGCTGCGGCGCGCACCGTCGAGCCCTCGCAGCCGACCGACGAGCAGGTCGCGGCTCAGCTGCGCGATGCGGCGCTCACCGGGGAGAATCTCGCCTGGGACTGGGTGAGCGAGCTCACCACGCGCTTCGGCCCGCGACCGGCTGGCTCGGATAACGAGCGCCAGGCCGCTGACTGGGCCATGGGGCGCCTGAAGGCTCTCGGGTTTGCCAACGTGCACGTCGAGACCTTCCCGATCACCGCCTGGGTACGCGGCGTCGAATCCGCGCAAATCGTGGCGCCAGTCGCACAGCCGCTGGTAGTCGCAGCACTCGGGGAATCTCCGCCGACTCCCCCGGGAGGGCTCGAAGGGGACGTGGTCATCCTGCCGAGCTTCGCGGATCTCAAGGCGGCGCCAGTGGGCTCACTCAACGGCAAGATCGCCTTCGTCTCCGCGCGCATGGTGCGCACCCAGGATGGCGCCGGCTACGGCGCGGCGGTCGAGGCGCGCTCCAACGGGCCGGCCGAGGCCGCCAAGCGCGGCGCGATCGCCTTCGTCATGCGCTCGGTCGGCACCGACAGCAACCGCATCGCCCACACCGGTACGACGCTCTACGTGGATGGTCGCGTGCCGCTGCCAGCATTTGCGCTTTCGGCGCCCGATGCCGAGCAGATCGAGCGCCTGGCGGCCCTGGGCAACAAGGTGCGCCTGCGGCTCTACTCGAGCGCCTCCTACGTGCAGGATGCGCACTCGCAGAACGTGGTCGCAGACGTCCCGGGACGAGTACATCCCGAGGAGTTTGTGTTACTCGGCGCGCACCTCGACAGCTGGGACCAGGGTACGGGGGCGATCGATGACGGCACGGGAACCGCCATCATCACCGCGGCCGCCAAGCTGATCCTCGACCTGCCCCACCGCGCGCCCCGCCGCACCGTACGGGTGGTGCTGTTCGGCTCGGAGGAGGTGGCGCAGCCGGTCGCGCCGTTCGGGGCGTTCGGCGGCCATGCCTACGCCGACAGCCACAAGGCCGAGCTCCCGCGCCACGTGCTCGCCGGGGAGAGCGACTTCGGCACCGACCGCATCTACAGCCTCGCGCTTCCCGCGGCGGTCGCGCAGAGCGACTTCACCAACACGGCGTCGCGCGTGCTGCAGCCGATCGGCGTGCTCACCGCGCGCGGGCCCGTCGGCGACGGCGGCACCGACATCGGTCCCGCGGTCGAAGCCGGCGTGCCCGTGTTCGCGTTGCGCCAGGACGGCTCGCAGTATTTCGACATCCACCATACTGCCAACGACACGCTCGACAAGGTCGAGCGCGAGCAGCTCGATCAGAACGTCGCCGCCTGGGCGGCGCTCGTGTGGCTCGCGGCCGACAGCGAGGTGGACTTTCGCACGCCCGCCGCCGTGGGGCCCGCGGCCGCGCATTGAGGCACCGGCAGGCCTCGGCGCACCCGGGGTGGTCTGCGCCTTGCGCATGGCCGGCGCCAGCGGCAAGCTCTTCAAATGAGCGAGCAGATCCTGGCCTCACGCGCCGCGGGCGTCTGTGAGCTGCGCTTCAATCGCCCGGAGAAGCGCAACGCCATCACATTTGCGATGTACCAGACACTGGCGGCGCAGCTGCACGCGGCGCTCGCCGATCCGGCGGTGCGCGTGGTGCTGCTCTCCGGGGCCGGAGCGGGCTTTTCCGCGGGCAACGATCTCAACGATTTCCTGAGCGGCCCTGAATTCTCGCCTGCCCACCCGGTGATGGACGTGCTGCGGACGCTCGCCACGTTCGCCAAGCCCCTCGTTGCCGCCATACACGGACCGACGGTCGGCATCGGGGTGACGATGCTCCTGCACTGCGACCTCGTGGTGGCCGCGCAGGGCGCGCAGCTCACGATGCCGTTCGTGACACTCGGCCTCGTCCCGGAGGCGGGCAGCTCGCTACTCCTGCCGCGCCTCGTTGGCCAACAGCGCGCGGCGGAGCTGCTGCTCCTCGGCGCGCCGGTCGATGCCGCGGGAGCCGAGCGGCTCGGCCTCGTCAATCGCGTCGTCGAGGCCGACAAGTTACTCGATGAAGCGCGCTCGCTCGCGCAGCGCCTGGCCCGGCAACCGGCCGAGGCTCTGTGCGCCACCAAGCGGCTGCTGCGGGGCGATCCTGCTGAGCTGCTCGCGCGCATCGAGGCGGAGGCGGAGCTTTTCGCGACGCGGCTCAAGTCCGCCGAGTTTCGCGCCCAGGTGAGCGCGGTGCTCAGCAAGGGCCGCACCTAGGCCCCCCGGCCGCTCGCGGGTAGGTCATGCCCTGTTACGCCTTCGAGGGATTCACGCCGGTGGTGGATGCGCGTGCCTTCGTGCACCCGCTCGCCGTGCTGATCGGGGATGTGAGCGTGGCGGCGGAGTGCTATGTGGCTCCCGGCGCCTCGCTGCGCGGGGATTTCGGCCGCATCGTGCTCGGTACAGGTTCGAACGTGCAGGACAACTGCGTGCTGCACAGCTTTCCGGGCGAGGACGTGCTTCTCGAGGCAGATGCGCACGTCGGCCACGGCGCGGTGCTGCACGGCTGCCGCGTGCGGCGCGGCGCGCTCATCGGCATCCATGCGGTGGTCATGGACGACGTGGAGGTCGGCGAGCAGGCTTTCGTCGGGGCGGCGAGCTTCGTGCGCGCGGGCTTCGTCATTCCGCCACGCACGCTCGTGACCGGCATCCCGGCACGCATCGTGCGCGAGCTCAAAGCCGAGGAGCTCGCCTGGAAGGCGACGGGAACGCGCGAGTACCAGGAGCTCGCCGCACGCTGCCTCGCGACGCTGCGCGAAGTCTCGCCGCTCGCAGCTCCCGAGCCCAATCGTCCGGTGCGCCCGGTCTCGGCGACGGTCCCGCTCCATACGATCGAGCGCGCCAAGTGATCGCGCGTGGTTGACTCCGGCGCGGCGATTCCCGTAGCGTGTCGTTGAATCCAAAGGGGATGGGGTTCCCCTCAAACCGCCCGACCGGCGCGCTGCCAGACGGCTGATGACCCCTACGAGTGCAGCGCACGCTGCGGTAGGGGGCGCAACCATGGCGAGCATCTGGCTTCAGTCGGCGCTCTGGCTGGGTCTGGCATTCCTTGCGGCGCTGATATCGATTCGCGTCGCGATCTCGGTGGCGCTGATCGAGATCCTGCTCGGCGCGGTGGCCGGGAATCTGGTCGGGCTTCAGATCACCGACTGGGTCAACTTCCTGGCGGGCTTCGGCGCGATTCTGCTGACCTTTCTGGCCGGCACCGAGATCGACCCGCGCATCGTGCGCAAGCACTTCTGGTCGAGCACCACGATCGGCGTCGTCGGCTTCGTCGCCCCCTATCTCGGCGTCCTCGCCTATGCGCATTGGGGCATCGGCTGGGCCTGGCCGCAGGCCCAGATCGCCGGCATCTCGCTGTCGACGACCTCGGTCGCGGTCGTCTATGCGGTGATGATCGAGACCGGCTTCAACAAGACCGAGATCGGCAAGATCATCCTGGCGGCCTGCTTCATCAACGATCTCGGCACGGTGTTGGCGCTCGGGATCGTCTTCGCCCACTACGGTCTGTGGCTGGTGGTTTTCGGCGCCGTAACCGCGGCGGTCATCGTCGGCCTCACGCGCTACGCGCCGCGGATGTTCGGCTATCTCGGCGGGCGGGTGAGTGAGCCGCAGACCAAATTCGTGGCGCTGGTGCTGCTCGCGCTCGGGGGGCTCGCCAGCATCGCGGGGAGCGAGGCCGTCCTGCCGGCCTATCTGGTCGGCATGACGCTCGCGCCCACCTTCCTCAAGGAGCCCGAGCTGCCGCATCGCATGCGGATCATCGCCTTCTCGATCCTGACGCCGTTCTATTTCCTCAAGGCGGGCTCGCTGGTCGAGGCGCAAGCCGTCATGGCGGCTTTCGGCCTGATCGCGATCTTCCTCGCGATCAAGATGGCGACCAAGTTCATCGGCATCCTGCCGCTCACCGTCTATCATGAGTTCGACCGGCGCGAGGGCATGTACACGACGCTCCTGATGTCGACGGGGCTGACCTTCGGGTCGATCTCGGCGCTCTTCGGGCTGACCAACAAGATCATCGATCGCGGGCAATATACGATCCTCGTGACCGCGGTGATCGGCAGCGCCGTCGTGCCGACCCTGATTGCGCAGCGCTGGTTTCAGCCCAGGTTCGAGCCCGCGGACCGCGAGATCATCGAGGCGGAGGCGGTGGCGGGTGAGGAGCCGTAGGACCGCAGCACCGCGCTGCGGGAACGGCCGCAGGCCTCACTCCCCGGTCGGGTCGGCGCGGTCGGGGTGCAGGATGCCGAAACTCGCGGGGATGTGCGCGTAGAAGAGGCGCACCGCGTGGGGCTCGAGATGCGCGAGGAACCGCTGCGCCTCGTCCTCGGTCACGAGGAACTCGACTTCGACGGTGAGCGTGCCGGCGAGCTCGAAGAAATGACTCTCGTGCAGCACGTGGTGACGGCCGAAGCCCGCCATGGCCCGAAAGGCAGAGCCGCCCCGGATCCCGAAGCCATTGGCCTCTTGCAGCAACCACTCCCACACGGGCCGCCCGCGGTAGCGCTGGCCTTCGTGCACGTAGAAACGGAGAAACGACCCCTGCATGGCTGATCCTCAGGCAGCGCCGGCTCTTCGACCCCTCAAGCCGGCATAGTCCCAGACATCCGTCCGGGCCTGCTTGAGCCAACGGCGGAGCCGCTTGGTATCTACCCCGTCCACCTCGCTGAACTGTGTCTGCGCTGCCTTGAATTTCCCCGCGGCCTTGAGGCCCGGCTCATGGAGGGACTGCCCGTTCCAGAACAGGAGGTTGACGTGCTTAGCTGTCACCTTGTAGCCGACGACCGGGTTCTTGCCGATGAACCACACGGGCATGGCATGCCAGAGCTTCGCAGTCGCCTTCGGCATGGCCGCGCGGATCTCCGAACGCAGCAATCGGCAGATCGCGGCGCTTTCGCCCGGGAACTTCCGTCCGTAACTCGCAATAGGGTCGGTCATGGAGACTCCAATCCGATGAGGCTGCACACTGCGGCCTAACTCCTCGCCCAGACCACCGTACCGATGCCGGCGAGCGTCATGAGGAGCGATCCGCCGAGATGCGCGGCGGCGGCGGCGAGCGCCCAGGTGGCGCGCCCCTGCTGCAGCAGCGCGACGAGCTCGGCGGAGAAGGTGGAGAAGGTGGTGAGCCCGCCGCAGAAACCCGTGATCACGAGCAGCCGCCACTCGGGGGCGATCGCCGTGTAGGTGGCGAAGAACGCGACCGCCACTCCGACCACATAGCCGCCGATGAGATTCGCCGCCAGCGTGCCCGGTGGAATGGGAGGGAAGTGCGTGTTCAGCCGCGCGCCGAGCCACCAGCGCAGGAGCGCCCCGAGGCTCGATCCCACACTGACGGCGGCAATCGATCTCCACATAGCGTGCCTCTTGTACCTCCGGGCGCGGGGCGCGCGCAACGGCTTGCAGTATGCTGTCGCACCCTCGAGGGACCCGAAAGGACGTCTCATGCTGGAATTCCGGCCCCAGGTGGCGGCAGTGCTGCTCGGCGCGCTCGCTGCTGCACTCGTCGGCGGCTGCTCACCCGAATCACGCCAGCACGCGGCGGATGAGCGCTTCCGCGCCATCTACGAGGCCGAGTGGCGCTGGCGCAAGGAGCAGTTCCCGGGCGGCGAGGACGACCAGAAGCCGCTCGCCGATCACCTGCCGAAGGTCGACCCGGTCTCGCAGCAGGAGCGGCGCGCGTACTGGGAGGAGACCCTCGGTAAGGTCAATGCGCTCGCGCGCGCCGCGCTATCACCTGCCGAGCAGGTTAATTACGACATCTACCGTTTGCAGCTTGAGGGGCTGATCGACAGTCAGCGCTTCCGCGACTTCGAGATGCCGGCCAACTCCGACTCGACCTTCTGGACCGACCTCGGC
>Ga0335082_10007027_pt1 | contig 12249 bp, 19 predicted proteins | sample Lox_Sample_41_FD_206718 | JGI IMG/M metagenome (GOLD analysis project Ga0335082, IMG submission 206718) | Soil microbial communities from Loxahatchee National Wildlife Refuge, Florida, United States - Lox_Sample_4.1 | ecosystem: Environmental > Terrestrial > Soil > Wetlands | place: USA...
CCTATCTGGGTCGTATGCAAAAAATTGGGCAGTCCGGTTCCGACGGACGAGTTTCTTAACGGGTATCAGCGCCGGCCTGCTTCTTGTGGCTTACCCATGAGCTGCGGGTTCACTAGCCGCGACAACACCCAAATATAGAGTCCGGCGCGGAACCATTCCATAATGTTCCGAATCCAATCCGTAGCCATCAGACGCGATACCAACTCTGGCGTATTACCCTGAATGTCGAGTTGTGCGTGTATTGGCCGGGAGATGAGGAGCGTTGACAGGATGCCTCCGGCTGTCAGCGCGCAGCCGACGATTAGAACCCAGCGCTCGACGGCGATTGGCCGGAATCGGAGTACGATCAGCGTTAGAGCAAGTTCGATCACGCGCGGAGCCATCAGAAACACCTCGGCACGAATTGACATCGGCAGGTGGTACGCCTTGAAGCTCGCCGCATCGAAGACATACCAACCTGGATAGTTGACATAGGACTGGCTAATATTCGCTCCAGTGTGCAACAGCGCCAGAGCGCATAAGCCCAGAAAGAGCTTGCGCCGGGCGCATTCATCGAGATAGTTCGCCTGTGGCTTCATTGTTGAGGACTCCCTTACGCGGGACTAAAGAGGGAATTCTAGCTCACCCAGAAAAGGGCGCAAAGCCTCTGGCCGCTTCGCGTCGTATCCAGCCTGAACGCCGCCGTGACCCGCTGGACAGTGAGTTGGCCTGCTTGAGTTCCGCTAGAATGATGCCCGGGAGGACAATCATGACATCGTTCGTCGAAGCCCCCAGCGACGACAGAAACAAAGCCGTGCATGCGCTCCTTGGAGCCTTTGAAGCGGCTTGGAACAGGCACGACGCCGCCGCGATGGCGGCGTTTCTCACGGAAGACGCCGAGTGGGTAAACGTTGTTGGTTGGTGGTGGCGTGGGAAGTCAAGGGTCCAACAGGGCTGGGACTGGATTCATCGGGTGCTTTTCAAGAACACCGAATGGCATGCGGACTCCGTTGCGACGCGATTCCCCACGTCCGACACGGCAATCGTCAGCATCACAGGGACGACCGGCCCTTATATGCTTCCCGACGGTACAGCCGTACCGATAAAGAGGGATAGGATTTCGATCTTCATGGTGAAGCACGTCGAAGGGTGGCTAATTGCGGCCGGGCAAAACTCCGAGATCAATCCGGAAGCGGAACATCTCAATCCAGTCAAAGACGATTAGGTGATGGTCACACCAATCTATCGGAAGTTCCCTGAGGGATGCCGTCGGAATGGAGGTCGGAGTTGGTCGCAGGGCGATAAATAGGGCGTCGGATCGATGGGATCAGAGGGCGACTCGGCTCAAGAAAGTTCGAAAGGTGTCCAAGGTGGGGAGCCAACGTCTCGCTCGGCTGCCCAACCCCCAGCATTTCAAAATTCTGGAACAGGTTCGTTAACAGCAGCGATCTGTTACGCTCAGGCGAGATGAAGCTGCCCGGAGGTGAACACGCTGTCGTGGAAATCGCCAAGCTTCGAGATTACTGCCTAAGCCCCGCTCATCCGCGGGCGGCACAAGGCTCGCATCTTCGCCGCGGTACTGGGTTTGGCGCAGACTGATGCAGAATTCCTCCGGCAGGCCTTGCTTCGTGCAGCGCGCGAGGCCAGTGCGACCGAGGGCGGCGCCGACGAGTACGGGGAGAGGTACGTTGTCGACTTCGAGCTCACGCGGAACGATCGCCACGCGGCGGTTCGAAGTGCTTGGATCATTCGTCGCGGCGAAGAATTTCCGCGGCTGACCAGTTGTTTTGTACTATTAAGGTGAGGTTCGCGATGGCGATGACTGAAATCGAGATGCTCTCTGTAGTTGCCCTGCTCGAAACCGTCCTAGAGAGCGGGCTGCTGCGGGGACAGGTCGGCACCGTCGTTGAGAGCCTCGCGCCCGGTGTATACGAGGTGGAGTTCAGCGACGACTCTGGTCAAACCTACGCGTCTCTCGCACTCCGTTCCGACCAGTTGATGCGCCTTCACCACGAGCCTAGCCATCAAGCGGCCTAAGAGACTCGGCGGTCTGTTCGGGGGCGTTGTGTCTCAGCTCTTTCGTCTATTCCCAGTTGCGTCGATACCAGCGACCCAGGCAGCTTTGTCGAACAGCCTCGCCAGGGGCGTGGCTGATTCAATTCGCATGAACTTCTGAAAACCGTATGCTTGAATCTCAATTTGAGCGTGCCGCAGGCAGTCAACATACTTCTTCGCCGTCTATCCCGATTGGGTGCTCTTCGTGTAATTCAACTGGTGGTGCTCCCGAAATGCGTTGGCGACGTTCGCGTCAACCATTATAAAGAGCGAGGGCGCAATCCAGTGCAAAATCTTGGTCGCTCCAACATGAAACTGATCGGATAGATCGGCGTTGAGAGCGCCCACGCCCGCTTCGGCCAGGGGATCATACGCGGCCTCGATCGCGCGTGCGTGGGCGTCGAGAATCGATTTCATGCAGGCTGGATCCAATGAGATCTCCGATTGCCGGCCGGATGGCTTGCATCTTCGCTCTGAGCCGACTCCGGAAACCACCTCCATCGACGGCGTACTTATCCCCTCGCCCCATCATTCGTCCCATATCGAATACGAGCAACCCGGCTATGATGAGACTCTCGTATTCCTCGGCGAATGGATCGATGACTGCACGGGCCCGATAGATCCCTTCGGCCGCCAGGTTGTAGTGAACCCCCATCTGGTTGTAGCGGGCAATCGCGCTCTCAGTATGATCGAGGATCATTAACGTGGGCCCGGCTATCGCACCGGAAGCGCCCAAGGTTCCTTTGTTTACCGAAGTATATTGTAGATCAAGAACTTACTGCTGCTCGCCAGGCGTGGATCTTCTTCCGTTTCTTGCAATGTCGCTCTCGGGGAGCCCGATCCTTCTTTCCTTTGGCTCATAGGCCTTAAGTTTCCGGAGCTTGTACTCATTCAAGACCATAAAGTCGGAGGAAGCGGTTGCCGTCCCTGGTTTCCAATGTTCGATCCCGGCGTAGATGCGACTCGTCGCTGATCCGAGCTAACGAGTCGCGTCGGTCAATCCCCGCGAAACGGGGACAGCGAGGCTGTCCCTGTCGTCCTCCCAGTCTGCGTGAGTCAACCTTCCAGCAGGTGAGTGCCGTGAGTGATCGCACCGCCAGCACGAAGAGCAGCAGCGACGTGGATCACCTCGGTTAGTTCCTGCTCGGTGACGCCAGCTTTTACGGCCTCCTGCCGGTGCACTTCGATGCAGTACGGGCACTGTGTGGTTAGAGCCACGGCGATCGCGATGAGTTCTTTGTACTTCTTCGGGATCGCTCCCTCTGCGAGCGCGATTTTGTCCCACGCGCGGAAGGCCGTCATCGCCTCCGGTGAGAGCTTACCCATCCGGGGCAGCTTGTTGAGATTGTCCTTTGAGTACATCGTCCTTTTCTCCTGGTGTTGGCGTACCATCGACGACCAAAGTCAAGCCTCGGCGTCGATGTTGAATAAACATCCGAAAATATTTTGAAATCCTGGGCGTTACCTTCGAACCTGCAGGAGTACGCCGCTTGACTGCGTTGATCGCGTGCCGCTGTTAGCCGGCGTGCTCGACAATGATCGTGGCGCCGTCAACTGCTTTCTCGAAGAGACGGGAACGAATTTCGAGGTATTGAGAATCCGTGAAGAAGCGCTCCTTGCGGGCGCGGTCCGGAAACTGGATCACGAAGACACGATTGATGTCGTGCCCCGCGTCGCTCTTCAGAGTTCGAGCGACGTCGAAGTCGTACCGGAATCTGCCCCCAGCCGCTTCTAACAAGGGTGCGATTTCCGCGCGATACTCACCATATTTGCCGGGATCGACAACCAACAGCCCAACACCCATTTCGAAAGACATAGAACCTCCTTTGCTCACATCCGGCCGACAACGGAGAGTCATCAGCCGTTTCCTGCGGAATGCCTGAACCGCCGGTCTACCACTTCCCCGCGTGTGCGCCGCCGTCCACGTAGAGCACCTCACCTGTGATGAATGGAGCCCCCACCAGGAAGAGGGCAGCGTCGACGATTTCCTGCACCGTGGCAAGTCGCGGAATCGGGTGCAGGCGCTTCAGGGATTCATGGGCTTCGGGATTGTGCATGGGCGTGTCCACGATTCCAGGCGCAATGGCGTTCACCCGAATCCCGGCCGCTGCGTACTCAATCGCCAGCCCTCGTGTAACCGAGTTCAGCCCACCCTTTGTCAGACTGGTAAGGGCCGCGGTGACTCCGGCAACCGGTTGCTGAGCCAATGTGGTTGTGATCGTGAGGATCTGGCCGCCGCCCTTTTGTTGCATGTGGCGTGCGGCCTCCTGAGTTACGTAGAAAAACCCTGCCAGATTGGTCGAGACCACGCGCTGGAAGTCCTCGGGAGTGTATTCGACAAAGGGCTTCGGCACGAAGATGCCCGCGTTATTGATGAGCACATCGACCCTTCCAAATCGCTGCACCGCACTGTTGAGCAGGTTCTGGGCAGTGGACGCTTCACCCACGTCGCCGTCTATCACTAGCAGATCGTGAGATGGAACCAGCGTTCCCGCGGCGGTCGCACGGCGCGAGTTTGCAACTACGTTGAAACCCGCAGCGAGGAATCCCGTGGTCAGACCAAGCCCGATGCCGCTCGAGGCTCCGGTAATCAAAGCAGTCTTTTTCTTGCTGTTCATGACTACAAAGATGGCGCCGACCGAAAATGCGACTCGATGTTTTAGGGCTTTACGTGGAGAATCGGGTTACCATCTGGTAAGGCGTTTTTGATGGTCAAGAGACGCAAGAGCAAGGTGCCGCCACCCCCTTCGGAGTGTCCCCTAAATCAGTGTATGAGTCTGCTTTCGGGGGCCTGGACAGCAGATGTGATTTGGTACCTTCGTGAAGGCAAGCGTTGCTTCACCGAGCTCCAAATCGACATGAAAGGAGTCTCGGCAAAAATGCTTACGAACCGCCTTCGCAAACTGGAACGCGACGGAGTAATCGAGCGGTTTGCCAAGCCGACATCCCCACCGACTGTCTGGTATTCGCTTACGCCCGTCGGGCAGGAGCTTTGCGGAGCCCTCGCTAATGTCGTCAATATCGCCCAGAGGCTCAAGCGGATTCAGGTTGGCTGCCCCTAGGGACAAGCGGGACAGGGACGTTTTACAGCCAGACTCCAGTCGAGGACCCATTGCCGTTCGATCGCGCGCCCGTCTCGACCGGCAATCGAGGAACCAAGCGGCTAAGATCATGCGCCAGCGTTTACTTACTCGGGAGGCGTCCCATTGCGCACGATTTGAGCGGTATACTCGTCCTAGCCCTGACGTCGTCTGGTATGAAGCGAAAGTGGATGATCCGAGGGGTTCTCACGCGCCCATAAAAGATCAGCATGCCGCTTTACAGGCCGCCAGGAGAAGAATCGTAACTCCTGGATTTCAAGGGTGTGGATTTTGTAGAAGAATTGATGTATGGACAGCACCGCAACCACCGCTATCCAAGTGACCAGTGAAGGAGATCTGCTTATGCCGAATCGATTTGTAAACCTGGGCTGTGCGCTGCTATTGGCGCTCGTGATCCCGGCGGCTGGCCAAGCGCAGCAAGGGACGAAAGCGCCGGGGAAGGCCGCGACTGCGGGCAAATATAATCCCCCGCGCCTGCCGGACGGACATCCGAATCTATCAGGCACCTACGACGCAGCCACACTTACGCCGCTAGAACGAATGCAAGGAACGCCTCTGGTCATGACCAAAGAGGAGGCCGTAAAGCAGGAAGGCATCGCTGTTTCGCTCAAGCAGGAGGGCGACAAATCCGTCGAAGCCAATCGGGCCGCGCCTCCTAAGGGCGGCGACGGATCGCCTGGTCCTGCAGGCAACGTGGGTGGTTACAACAGCGGCTGGCTCGATCCGGGTTCCACTTTCAACGTCGTGGATGGCCAGATACGCGCATCCATCGTCATCGATCCACCGAACGGCAGAGTGCCGCCTGTGGTATCAGGGGCACAGAGGGGAGCCGCGGGTTTCGTGGCGCCTAACGGCGTCGGCCTGCTGAAGTATCTCCTCACCACGCGGCCGAGATCAGACGCTACGGAAAGCGGCGATCCCGGACTGGAGACAGCTCCGGGCGCTTATGACGATCCCGAACGTCGTCCGCTTGGCGAGCGCTGCCTGCTGGGTTTTGGGTCCACCTCGGGACCGCCCATGCTGCCAAACTATTTTTACAACAACCTGCACCAGATCGTGCAAACCCCGGATGCCGTCATGATCCTCACCGAGATGGTGCACGACGTCAGGGTTGTGCGCATGAACGCCCAACATCTTCCGAAGAACATCCGCCAGTGGCTGGGAGATTCGGTGGGTCACTGGGAGGGCGACACGCTAGTGGTGGATACAACCAATTTCACCGACAAAACCAATTTTCACGGAGCCACGGAGGATATGCACGTGATTGAGCGCTTCACGCGAATGGACGCTCATACCCTGCTGTATCGCTTTACGATCGACGATCCCAAAACCTGGACCAAGCCCTGGACCGGCGAATACAGTTGGCCGGAGGCGCACGGAAATATTTATGAATACGCCTGCCACGAAGGGAATTACGCACTGAAGGATATTCTGAAGGGCGCGCGTGAGCGTGACAAAGAAGAAGCGGCTAAGACCGGTGCGAAGTAACCAAGAAACCGCATCAGCTGTTATCGATTTCTCGCATTAACGGCTGTTCGCTCCTTGCCCTTGTCATTCCAGCGACGGGGCGGCGACGAATGATATTACGGTGAGGGTCTGACGTAAACTCCGGCTTCAGTGGTCAGGAAAAGCCGGAGTTGAGCCGCATTCCCGCGCAAGTGCCGCCAGTAAACTGCGAGTGCTGGAATCGGTCCCTGACGTGACTTTTCAGAGGACGCTTACCGCCTACTAGAAGCTCGCGCGGGCATGTGACAACGCTCCATCCAACGAGATGAGATACGCTCTGAGGTTTAGGAGTTGTGCGATGACCGCAGCAGATTTTCGCAGGATTGCGCTTAGCCTGGAGGGCGTGGAAGAGGACTCCCACGTGGGATTGCCAGCCTTTCGAGTAGGGGGCAGGAGATTTGCCTCCCTGGCCTCGCAAGCGGAGGGCTACGGAAACCTGACACTTACGCTGGAGCAGCAGACGGCATTCGTGGAGGAGGCGCCCGAGATTTTCCTGCCCATTCCCGGCGGGTGGGGAAAGATGGGACATACCCATATTCGCTTGGCGGCGGCGAACGAGGATGTACTGACGGGCGCATTGCGGACTGCGTGGAAACTGCGGATCGAAATGAACGCAAAGACACGTGCCAGGAAGCGCCCCTCGCCGGCGCGCGGCGGAGCAGCAAACAACAAACGCGGGAAGCGATGATCTAATGGGGAGCCAGCCATTCTGGAGCCGCTGAAGCAGGCATACCTGCTATGATGGGGATCGAATTTGGGCGAAGTTCGGCGTTGGGCCCACAGTCAAAAAGGGAGCACGGAAAGACATGACACTGCTGGAATCGTTGAAGCAATATACTGTCCCGGTCTGCGACACCGGTGACATTGAGGCGATTGCGCATCATAAGCCGCAAGACGCCACCACCAACCCCTCACTTCTGTTCAGCGCAGCCAAAATGCCAGCCTACCTGCATCTGGTGGAACAGGCACTGGAAGCTGCGCAGAAGGTTGGCGGCAGCGCACAAGCGATGGCCGAGGAATTCATGGACGACCTGTTTGTGTCGTTCGGACTTGAGATCTTGAAGGTAGTCCCGGGCCGTGTTTCCACGGAAGTGGACGCCAGTCTGAGCTTCGACACCGACGCCACCGTGGCCAAGGGTCGCAAGTTGATCGGCTTGTATGACAAGGCGGGCATTGGCCGCGAACATGTGCTGATCAAGATTGCCAGCACGTGGGAAGGCATCAAAGCGGCGCACGTGTTGGAAGCGGAAGGCGTGCATTGCAACCTCACGCTGCTATTCAGCTTTGCCCAGGCCGTGGCCTGCGCCGAAGCCGGTGTGACGCTGATCTCGCCCTTTGTGGGCCGTATTTACGACTGGTACAAGCACAATGGCGAGACCATCACAGATGATACCGACCCCGGGGTCATTTCAGTCACGCGGATCTTCAACTATTACAAGCGGCACGGTTACAAGACGCAGGTCATGGGTGCGAGCTTCCGCAATATCAATCAGATTCTGAAGCTGGCCGGTTCGGATCTCTTGACGATCAGCCCGGACTTGCTGGAGAAGCTGGAAACGACGGAAGGAACGGTGCACCGGCATCTGGATCCAGAGGTCGCAAAGAAAGCGGGCGACGCGAAGATCCACCTGGACGAGAAGAAGTTCCGCTGGTTGCACAACGAAGACGCGATGGCAACGGAGAAGCTGGCGGAAGGGATTCGCAAATTCAACGCGGATGCCCGGAAGCTGGAAGAATTCGCGCTCACCAAAGTCGCGGCGCACGTCGCGTAGTCCGGTTCCTTGTCAACACCGTCGCCTACTTCGGTTGGTTACGCTATTCGTGTAATTTGGCAGACGGCAAGAAGGCTTCCTCTTCAAGTTGCACCTGCTCACTTGCGATGATCGGCCTCTAGTCGCTGGCATTCGCCAAGAGCGGCCAGCTCGGGGGCTCGACGCCGAACTGCTTGGCGTGCGATGCAGCTAGCGGGCCCGCTTGCTGTTCGCTCGCCGGGGCTTCGGCTTGCTCTTGATCATGAGATTGAGCGCCACAGCAGCGCGGATGAGATCCTTCAAGGCCGCGTCATCGACCTTGTCGCCTTCGTGAATGTCGATGGCGCGCCTGACATTCCCGTCGAGGCTGGAGTTGAATAGACGTGCAGGGTCCTTCAACGCAGCTCCGTTGGCAAAGGTCATCTTGACGTGGTTCTTGTACGTCTCTCCCGTGCAGACGATGCCGCTGTGGGACCAGACGGGAGTCCCCCTCCACTTCCACTCTTCGACGATCTCGGGGTCTGCCTGGTGTATGATTTCGCGCACTTTCGCGAGCATCTTCCCGCGCCAATCCCTAAGTTCCTTTATCTTCTCGTCGATTAGTGCAGAGGCAGATTCCAACGGGACGGGATTTTTCATGTAAGTTCCAACTCTCGCACCTATTTTAGCTGCGCTCAACGTAACCTGCACCCTCCGCAAGTGGAGCCTCTGACGTATCCTGGACGGATTGTTTTCGCTAAACCTCAGACAGCGACGACAGCGACTGCGCGGCCAGATGCCCTGACGAGCCGTTTTATGTCGCCTGGGTCGCCCGTGAGAATTGTAGCTTTTTGGCGAAGGGCCGTCGTCACCACAACGGCGTCGACAACATCCGCCGTTCTGGTCATGCCTAACAGCCGCCCAACTTCGTGCGCCTCGCTCTCGCCAAGAGGAACGACCGCGCACCCGGCCAAGAAGCGCCGGAGTTGGGCCTGTCTCGGGGACCGGCTGACCTGGGCGACCACAGGCGCAGGAACCAATGGAACAACGCCAAGTTCCAAACGGACCTTGTGTTCAGCCCACGCCCGCCGCTCGTTTCTGTCGGCGGCCACGAGAACGGCGGCGTCGTAGACAACGGCGCTCACGCAGGACGCCGGACCCTGGGCGACGTTCGGAACTGCGCGCGCACGCTGCGGCGAGCTTCATTCATCTCTTCCGCGGTGAAGCGTCCGTGCTGTTGTTCCCACAGAGCGACCGCCGACAAACCAGCCCGCCGCTGAAGTGCTTCGCGCGCCGCAGCGGTGATCCAGGCCGAGACGCTCACGCCTTCGCGGGCGGCCGCCGCAAGGATGTTCTTGTGAACGTCAGGGTTTACAGTGATGGCCAGCTTCGGTGATGGGTCGCCCCGCGGCATGCAAAGTATCCTACTACAGTATGATACCGCGCGGAGGCCCGATTGGGCGTGGCGCTCAGTTTCAGGTTCGAGGACGACCGAAGAATAAGACATAGCCGTCAGCATCTTTCAGCTCGAATCCACGCAGGCCGTCACTAGTGTCCTTTAGCGGTACGGAAAACATGACACCACGCGACGTGAACTCGGCAGCTAGCGCATCAGGATCGGGCACATTGATGTAAGCATCCCACCGGGCCGCGGGATCGCGCGTGGGGTTGGGCGCCGGGTCCGCCTCGACTGCCTTGACCATGAGCATCGCCGCGTCGCGGCTAACAATCGCAAAAAAGGGATCATTCTCGGGTCCCTGGTAGATCACATCGAAGCCAAGCTTGTCGCGATAAAAGGCGACGGCGGTTGCAGCGTTGCGCACAATGAAAAAGGGTGCGATGCCGTTTAATATTGGCCGGGTCATGCAAGCCCCTCCTTAAAAGCACGCTCAGCGCATACTCAGGTCGCGGTGAGGCGCCTGACGCACTCGAGCAAACTTCTCGCAGCGAACTGCCTAGGTGAACAACCTTCCCACGCCGGCCTCTATTCGCGCACTTTCGCGGACGTCTTTTCGCTCGTTAAACCGGAATGCCTGCTCATCCAAGTAAAGGAATAGATGAAAAGGTTCGACTGAAACGTAGGTTCCTCGATGCGGCCGCTCCAACAGGCTCCAGAAGCTCTCCACGCCTTTCGTGTGCTCGGTCAGGGGCTCGCCGGCGTTGACTGCTCGCAGCGCCCAGGCGGAGTGCGAGCCCCAGAGCACGCAGACCGCCGCCGGGCGCCACGCCAACGGGCCATCCGTCGTGCAGCGGCCGCCTCTTCAGGCGGTGCGTCGCCGGCTACCCCACTTGGCGGCATACGGCAGCACGAACATATATAGACCAGTGAACGTGAGCAAGGCGAGCGGAATTAGCGCCATGAGGCCCACCCAGCCGGAATACTTCCCCCGTGCCACGGCGATGCCGTTGGCGATGACACCCGCTGTAAAGACAATGGACAGCCAGCGGTGGGTCTGCCGAATCCATTTGTTCCAGTTCATTTGGGCCTCCTCATTCACGACCTTGAGCCGCTTGAGGCGGCCGGTTGGGCTTTTCAATACCGAACTGCCTGGCGTATTCGGCGTTCAATCGCTGCCAGCCGCTGAACTTCATCGCGTCGCCGCCAGCGATGCGGCCGATGGGAGTTCCGCTGAGAAGGCGATCCAGAACATCGAAACAAATGTGCCAGCCCGCGGCGCCCCACGAGATGAAACGGCGATCGATGCTGTGCCACAGCGTCAGGCGCGTGCCGGCACCAGAGGCTTCAAGTTCCCAGCGGATATCGCTGTACTCCAGTAATTTCGGAGCGTCAGCTCGCGTCACTCTTGTTTCCAGCGGCCCAGGCGCTCCCATCCAGGTGAGATTCACCGTGGTTCCAGCGGTACTCAGGCTTCCATCGGCTTCGAAGGGCGCCCACTCGCGCAGATGCGCCGGGTCGGTTAACGCCTGCCAGACTTTTTCCGGCGAGTGGCGCAGTTCTCTGACGAGAATCAGCGTCCACTTCTCTCCGTCCTTTCGTATCTGCGCCCCGCTGGCCGGACCCGGTGTGTACTGCTCGCGATTGGTCATCTTCTTCTCCTAGCGTGAATAACGTGCCAGCTGGGTGAGCTGAATAACGTTGCCGCAGGTGTCGTTCAACATTGCAATGGTCGAGCCGGTCACGTCGGTAGGCGGCATCGTGAACTCGGCCCCACGGACCTTGATCCGCTCGTAGTCGCCCTTGACGTCGTCGGTGAAGAACATGGCCGCGGGCTGGCCCTGTTGAAACATCGCCTGCTGATACGCTTTGGCGGCGGGGTTGTTGTTCAGCGCCAACTGCAGTTCAGTGCCGTCCGGCTCCTCGGGCGAGGCCACCGTCAGCCAGCGAAATGGGCCGTTACTGAAATCGGCCTTCTTGGCAAAGCCCAGTGTCTCCGTATAGAAACGCAGGGCCTTGTCCTGGTCGTCGACGTATAAGCTGGTCACTTTGATTTTCATTTCGTTTCTCCTTTGTCGCTTTCGCGGTTTGGGCCGCGTCGTCGTCTCCTTGTCTTCCTCTTCGTTGGTGTGGATTGATCCATGTGATCCATGCGGTCGAGGTAGCGTTCGAGGGCATCTACGTGAGCGGACCAGAACCTACGGAACGGAGCCAGCCAGGCATCCACCTCCTGAAGTGGTTCTGGTTTCAGCCGGTAGAGGCGGCGTTGTGCGTCCACCGTGGATTCCACGAAACCAGCCTCGCGCAGCACTCGCAGGTGCTTTGATACGGTCGGCTGCGGCATACGAAGTTGACGTTCGATGTCTCCGACCGACTGTTGTGACAAGACCAGCAGGCTCAATATCGCGCGGCGGTTCGGCTCCGCAATGATTTCGAACACAGATTCCACTCTCTTTATATACCCCAGAGAGCATATGCTTGT
>Ga0335082_10007029_pt1 | contig 12248 bp, 17 predicted proteins | sample Lox_Sample_41_FD_206718 | JGI IMG/M metagenome (GOLD analysis project Ga0335082, IMG submission 206718) | Soil microbial communities from Loxahatchee National Wildlife Refuge, Florida, United States - Lox_Sample_4.1 | ecosystem: Environmental > Terrestrial > Soil > Wetlands | place: USA...
TGAGGCCGTAAGCTACCGGAAGGGGCGTTCCCTGGAGGCGGTTTCTATCCCTGAGGAGGTGCTAAAGCAGCACCGCCACCAGGTGGTGGATACGCTGCCCGAACTCGGCCCGGACGATTACGCCGGCGTGATCGTGCTGCATGCGCCCATGGCTTCAGGAAAAACGCAGCGTATTGGCGCGCCGTTCATGCGCTGGGCGCGCACACAGACCCGCGCCCTGGCGATCTGCCACCGGGTAAGCCTCACTCGGAGCATGTCCATGGCGCTGGACACGTTCAATTATAGCGAGGTGGATCCCGAGATGGCGGAAAGCGTTGATGCGCTGACCACCTGCCTACCCAGCATTACCCTGCCATCTCACAGACAGATCATCGACAATGCCGGCAACGTCTTCATTGACGAAATCTCGCAGGTTCTGCGGTTCCTGGCGGCGGATAGCCATTGCCGCACCAAATGGGCGAACAACGAAGAGGTCTATAACCGGCTGCGTCAGATTGTCGCCAAGGCGCGCTGTGTCGTCGTCGCCGACGCGGGCGTTGACCGCCGGACTATCGAATTCCTTGAAGAATGCCGCCCGGGCGAGTGCTTCCGCATTATCGAAATGCGACAGCGCCGGGAAGGCATTGAAGCCAGCTACCATACCGGCGCGACTGCCCCTGTGGCCGTGATAGGCGAGTGCCTGAGCGAGCTGGAAGCTGGCGGCAAGGTGTGGATAGCGGTGGAATCCAAGGTGCGGACAAAGGCCCTGGAACAGGTGTTCACCGAGCATGGCTTCCGGGTGCTGGCGGTTCACAGTGACAACAAAGGGGATGCGGACCAGGCCGCGTTTCTCGACAATGTGGAAGCCGAAAGCCTCAAATATGACGTGGTTGTTGCCTCGCCGGTCATCGGTTCCGGCGTAAGCATCGAGCACCGCGAGGCTGGGCCCTATTTCACCCTTGGCGCGGCCGTGTTTGGCGGGCATCGCATCACCCCCGCCGACGCTGCCCAGATGCTTCGCCGCGTGCGCTACCTGAAGCGGTTTGAGCTGGCGATCATCCCAAACAATGCCGTGGGCAGGCAGGCTCCCGAAAGCATTATTTCCGCCTGGCGCGATGCGGCTAGGGTCGAGCTCACTACCGCCAAGGAAAATAGCTTCACCTGGCTAAAGGCCAGCATCATGGCCGAGGATGAAAACTGCCGCTCAGACTTCGCCGCCGGGCTGTTGTGGCAGCTTGAGCGGGCCAACTGGACGCTGACCCGTGGAACTGCCGGGGCAGGCAGCAGAGAAGTTGGTAACGCCCTGCAGCTGGCTGCGGACCAGGTGGAAGCCGAACACCGTGCCGCGCTGATAGCCACGCCGGTCCTGTCCGAGCATGACCTGCAGCGCTTGGAATCCCTTGCCAGCCGGAATTCAACGCAAAACCTACAAATGGAAGCGCACCATGTCCGCCGCGCCTTGGGCATCGCCGTGCTGGACGAAGCCGCGCTCGACTTTTGGGACGAAGGCCGCGCCACGGGCCGATTGGATAGGTTTTCCGCCTGGCGCAGCATTGTCCCGGCCTTCCAGGACGCCACGGAGAACCTTGCACGCCGGCGCTACTGGCGGGCGACATCGAAGGCATACGCGAAGCTATTCGAAGGCATCGACCTAGCGACCGACCGCATTACGGCCGAGATGGCAGAGACGGTAATCAATCGCGTGGTGGCCCGCCGCCACCTGCTGGCGCATCTTGGCATCGTCCCCGCCAAGTTCGGCACATGGCTGGAGGACAAGCGCGGTAATCTCCTGCCGTTCCCGATGCCAAAGAACCCGCGCCAAGAACTCGCCGCCATCCTCGAACTCTTGGGCCTAGAGTGGAAGCGGCGGGAGGGAACATCTACCCCCACCCTCCCCCAAACTGGCTTAGGTAATTTGGCGGGGGGTGGGGGTAAATCGGCCCGCACGCGGTTCTACCAAGTGACCCCGAAAAGCCTCGCGGAGATGGCGCTATGGGCGGATCGTCGCAACGCCGCCAGGACCGTCGAGCGCGTGGCCTGCATTGCCCCGCCACCGGAAGAGCACCAGGCGGTTGCCGCTATGGCGCGGCCCGAGCTTGAGGCTTCACCGGCTGAGCAGAAGGGGCTTCATCGCGCCCCGACAGCCGCCGCGCCTGACCCTATGGGGGCAGCACACGAAGCGGCCGCGCTGAATCTCAAAGAGATCAACGCGTGGATCCGGGAGGTCAGGGAAGAAGCGATGGCGCAATTCCTGGAAGACTATGAGCCATCCTTTGGGGATAGGATTGACTACGACACTTGCCCCGCATGGCCGGAAGTCCCGGATGACGTGCTTGAGCGGTGGATGGAGATGGAGCCGCAACCTTGGCAGTACGCCGGGAAGGCCGCGCGCGCTCACATGCTGGCGTGAGGAGCAATCAAGCCGCCTTGGACGTCGTGTCCAAGGTGGCAAAACATCTCAGCGCCAAAATACCTCTATCGCAAGGTAGCAAGGTAGCAATCTACCTAGCCAGTGGCGGCCGGCCGTGCTTCTGGAAGAAGTCATTGAGCGCTTCGAGTATGAGGCTGTGCATGGGCCTGGCTTGCTCAAAGGCCAGAAGCTTTAGCTGGCGCCAGGCGTCCACCGTGAGGCGGATGGTTTGCCCCTTGCGCGGTTCCTCTTCCTCTACCGCCGGAGCCGCTGGTGGCGCAGATGCAGGCGTTTGAACCGGCGCCGCGGCGCTAGCTTTGGTTGCCGTGAAATCGCTTAGCGAACCGCGTTTTGCTGCCATAGCTTGCCCTCCAACCATTTCCATAAGGTAGCAATCTCTTTTGATGCTTTGCCACCAGGCTCCAGCTCTGTGACGCTGCGCCCGTCGATGAGCGCATGAGCCAGCGCCACCCGTTGTGTGATGGCCACGGGCGCAAGCTCTAGGCCATATCCCGCCAGGCCTGTGCGAGCTTCGGCCGTCACGCTGGCGTCCGCGCCGCCGAAGCCGCGCCCCGCCGGGCAGCTGTTGAGGACGATTGCCGCCGGCGTGCCTACCACCCGCACGACTTCGACCGTCGAGCCGATGGCGCGAAGATCGAGGATGCCAGGCCGCGTGGGGATCAGCGCGAAATCCAGCAAAGCGGAGACGGTTGCAGTCTCCCCCGAGATGGCCGGGGCGGTATCGACCACCACCAGATCAACCCCATCGGCTCTAGCCGCGGCTAAAGCGGCGGCCAGCTTATCCGCGCCGATTTGAATAAGCTCCGGGGTTTCGGCTGGGCGGGTATTCCACCAGGCAGCCGCCGAGCCCTGCTTGTCGCAGTCCACCAGCACCACGCGCCGCCCTTTGGCTTGCGCGAGCACGCTCAAATGAACGCTCAGCGTGGTTTTTCCGACGCCGCCCTTCTGGGCCAGCAGCCCCAATACTTTCATGTTTACCTACCAAAATATTTTAGTAGCAAAATACCGAGCGCCCATAGTTTTAAGCTAGTCTGCCACCCTTGTAGCAAGATGGAAGCAGAAATGACCAGACATAACCAGATATCAAGAGAGACATTCCTATTGTACAAAACTAAAATGTCCGTATAAAAATTGTACGGGACGCCACAAAGGGGGCCAAAGTGAAGCAAATCATCTCATATATCCGGGTTAGCACCGGCAAGCAGGGCAAGAGCGGTTTGGGCATCGAGGCCCAGCGGGAAGCCATCGCTCGCTTCGCCGAGGCCGAGGGGCTTGAGATCGTTGCCGAGCACGTGGAGGTCGAGACCGGCAAGGGCGCGGATGCGCTCGATCGTCGCCCCGTGCTGGCCGCAGCCCTGGCCCAGGCCAAAAAGCTGAGAGCCACCGTGGCCGTGGCGAAGTTGGACCGCCTGAGCCGCGACGTGGCGTTCATCTCTGGCCTTATGGCCCAGCGCGTGCCGTTCCTGGTTTGTGAGCTTGGAGCGGATGCCGACCCGTTCATGCTCCACCTTTATGCCGCCCTGGCCGAGAAGGAGCGTACCTTGATTTCCGAGCGCACCAAGGCCGCTCTGGCCGCCAAGAAGGCCCAGGGCGTGAAGCTGGGGAACCACACCAACATGGCCGAGGCGCGGGCCAAGGGCGCGGCGGCAATCACTGCCAGCGCGGATGCCTTCGCCGCCAATGTGCTGCCGATTATTCGAGACCTGCAGGCAAAGGGGGTGACGACCACACGGGCGCTGGCCGAAGCGCTGAACGCGCGCGGTATCCGCACGGCCCGCGGCGGCGAATGGTATCCGAGCACGGTCCGCAATGTCCTGATCCGCGCCTAGAAGGCTGCATGGCCCAGCGCCAATGTGGTCGAGATGTTCTCGAAAATCGCTCTCGCTTTGGGCAACTCATTGGAGTAGGATTTAATCCTACTAATGTGTTTTGGAGGTCGCTATGCGAACCACGCAACAACTGAGCATCACCCTGCCTAAAGACATGGCGGACGTGGTGAAAGCTAAGGTGCGGACTGGCGAGTACGCCAGCGAAAGCGAAGTCATCCGCGACGGCTTACGTGCGCTCCTGGCGCGTGATCGAGCCGTTGAAAGCTGGCTGCACCAGCAGGTAGGCCCGGCCTACGATGCGCTCAAAACAGACCCTTCCCGCGCCGTCAGTGTTGACCAGGTGCGTGCCCGCCTTGCCGCCGAACACGCCAAGGCACGATGAGCTATCGCGTTGTCTTCTCCCCCGAGGCCGAGGAACAGCTTGCACCCCTGTACGGCTACATCGCCGCGGCGGCCTCTCCCGACATCGCGGCGCGGTACACCGAGGCTATCGTGTGTTACTGCGAGAGCCTGTGTGCCTTCCCACATCGCGGCACCATGCGCGATGACGTGCGGCCCGGTCTGCGCATCGCCAGCTACAGGAAACGTACCGTAATCGCCTTCGACGTGGACGCCGAGCGGGTGTCCATCATTGGCGTTTTCTACGGCGGCCAGGACTATGAAACGATCCTGCAAGACGATTCTGAAGGCGGCCAAGCGCACTGAGTCTCTTAGCGTGCTTTATTTTCCGTTTTCTGAGGCGTCCCGTAGAGGGCCCAGCCAGCGCCTTCCCGCCGCGTGCAGGAAAAACTCCAGCTATGACAGCAAAACTAACGATCTTCCCGGCCGCAAAGTCGCAGAAAACCTAGCTTTGGGAAACTCCAGGTTCCCGTTTCCCGTTTTCCCGGGGCTTCTTAAGGAATGTCCTCACCACGGGGACATTGCCCTCCAACCCTGCATTTTCCCGATGCAGGCTCTACCCACTCGACAGACACAGAAAGGGCCAAGAATGACGACACCGAGCGACGACACACTCGCGCTGGAGTGGGATTTCTTCGACCTCGACGGGGCGATATTCCGCCGGCCGAAGGGGCGTATGGGCGGCGTTACCGATGTGTTCCTTGAAAAAAGCCGCTCTTGGAGACCGTATCAGGGGGCGGACAAAACCAAGCCATGGATGTTCGGGGACCGCTGCGCGGATCCGCTAGCCGGCAGCTAACCCGGTGATAATGGTCATCTCCTGCTGGCCGCCAGGGGGGCGGATAATATCCGTACCCTTCTCGTCCTCGTCCAGCCAGCTTGTAGATTCCTATCTAGGCCCATAGGGGGCTAACGAGCCAGGTTGAGAGATAGGGCGCAACATATCCCCCTACCTCCCGCCCCCTGCCTAGCCAGGTTTGCTGAAGACTTCCGCCAGCTTCGCCAGCCCCTTGGCGGTGATGACTGCGTAAGTGGCCACGCGCGGCTCGCCGTCCCGGCCCTCGTAATGCCCCGCGGCGTGCTCAAGAAGCCCACGGCTGCGCTTCTCGTCGTAGGCAACCCAGCGGCCCGCCCGTGGGTAAATCCACCAGTTATCGTGGAGCCACGTCAGCAGGCGCTTGCGCTTGATGCCCAAGGTTTTGGCGGCATCCGTGAGACATAGGCTACCCTCAGAACTGGCTAGCTTATCCAGAGCGGCGGCCTTGGGCTTCAACGCCGCGTTCTCGGCCTCCAGCACCAGGCGCTTTTCGGCATAGCCAGCCAGCAGCAAGCGCAGCGTCGCGGGGTCATCGAGATCCGCCACGGCTGGGGCGCCGTAGCCGCCGGTCTTCCGGATAGACGGAATAACCTCGGCCGTGATCCACTTGCGGAACCGCTGGGCCTCGGGCTTGCGGCTGTTGAAGACCAGGGAATACAGGCCGGACTCGTTGATGATTGTCATCTGCTGCTGACCGCCAGGGGTGTAAACAATACTTACCCCCTTCTCATCATCGCCCAGCGAGGCCACAGCCATGCGGGAGTTCGAGTGTTCCAGCACCCGGCACACATCCGCGGCCACGAACCACGGCTCGCCGTCGCGCGTGACAACTCGTATCGCCGCCCCTTCGAACGAAAATGGAACTAGGTTGTTCATGCCATGCCTCCTGCGATACGGGCCCACGCCTTCGGGCTTTGCTGCCTGACCAGGCCGGCAACTTGGGCGCGGCGATGGTCCACCGCGTAGTTGCTCTCAATCCCCGGCTGGCGGGGCACGGACTTGCCATTGGACGGAAAGCCGCGCGATTTATTGTCCACCCAGAACGCAAGCCAACTGTGGTCTGAGCCGCTCCAGCCGTCGAACTCGCCTCCGGAGGGGCCAGCGATGGCCGTATGGCGCGGCGGCGGGTTCTCCTTCAGCCAGGCCGAAAGCGCCTCGCAGAGCTCGCCGTATGACGGGAAGAACCGGCACCCGCGCGCCACTGTCTGGAGGCTCGCTTGCGTGAAAGCTTCGCCCCCGTATTGCTCGCACAGCATCGAGGCAAACGCCGCCACCCGGGCCTGAGCCTCCTCAAGCGGCATGGCGCCAGCGCAAAGCGTGCCCAGGCTGGCCAGCCAGCGCCGCGCGCGATCGTAAGTGTCTTGGGAGCTAGCGCGCATCATGGCCTCCCGCATCGTCGGCGAGAAGTTGAGCGAAGCCGTTGCGAAATTGAGGCTTGGCGCTTGGCTTTTCCCGGCGGCACCAGTTGCGGAACGTCGCGGCCCAGTCGAGCTTAACGCCCCGCTGCCCCGACTGTGCTGCCCAATAGTCCCGGAATGCCGCAAGTGTTTCGTGCACGTTCAGGCCGCGCTGCACGGCCATGTGCACGTCATCATGGCTTGGCTTCCAATCCTCGGGGAGCCGGGTTCCCCGCTTCGCCGTGGCCTTGGCCGGGGCTGGCAACGGAGCTGGACAGGGCGGCGCATCGTAGTTTTTCAGCTCAGCATCGGGCAGCGTTCCAATGAAATCCGCGATGCTCCGCAAATCCCACAGCGTCTTCCTGCCAAGCTTTTTTGCCCGGACTAGGCCCCGCCCGGCGAGCCTGTAAAGCTCTGCGCGGCTAATGCTGAAGAGCTCAGCGACTTTGTGCGTATCGCCGAACTGCCTATCATCCAAAATAGTAGAAACCATATTTTCTCCTGACGTCTTGAGACGACAGGAGAACGTCACGACTGTAGCGAAGCATCATTCTGAAAGCGCGGCAGCATCCTTGCCTGCTGGTCAGCACCAGGGAGTAGAGGCCGGACTCGTTGATGATGGTATTCTGGCGCGGCCGCCCAACACCGTCGGTAATGACGACGGTGTTTTTTTCGTCACCGTCCAGGCAGCTCGCCGCGTCGCGCGGGTTGGCGATCTCCATCACTCGGCGCACGTCGGACAGGACGGACTCGCTGATGACGGTCACTTCCCGCCTCTGGGTAACGCCGTTCGAGCTGGTGTAAGGAATGCTTACGTAAGCCTTTTTCATCCGCGCCCAATGGGGAGACCGCCATGCGGGAGCGCCCCAGCACGTCCGCAACGGCACAGGTGGACCGTGCCGCTATGCGGCAAGCCTCACGGCGAGGTGCACCAGGCAGGCCACGCCACATTCGAGAGCCGGCACCGTCTCGACCTCCGCCGTGAGGCCGAGCGGCTTGCCGCCCTATCGCCCGCGCTTACGGGAAAGCCAGAGCCGGGATAATCAGGCCGTCAATTCCCGCTCCCCTCGATAGGGGCGCATTCCCATTCACGCCGAATTGCGTCTGGGTATTTGCTCGCAGGATCCTTCTGGTCAAACGCAAACCCAACGGCGAAGCAGGTGGTTTCGTCACTGAGCTGGTATGTATCCTGATGTTTCGGGAATGCATGAACATTTCCGGTGATGTAGTACGAGACGATCAACAGCCAGTGCATATGCCCTCCTCAATAGGGTTTACGCTCATAGTGCCCACGACAACTCATTGGAATAGCTTGATTACTCAAAATTGAGGACGCCCCGGCTGCGCCTCAAAATTGAGGATACCCCCCTGGCAGTGAAGCGGCGTCAGCATGCGCGTCTCCTGGGTGCGGCCTAGCGCATCGAGGATGGGGTAACGAATCGTTACCCCACGGCCTTGCTTGTTCAAGGCTCGGGGCCTCCTCGATCGACCGGGCGGGTCGCGCCAAAGGCTATGACCACCGCCGCCGGAGACGCGGGGCCACGCTCTGGATTGGGAATGCACCGGAAGCTCAGGTTTTTTCTGCCCCCTTCGCCGGCCGAGATGCCGCAGCCGCAAATTTCCTCCCCGCGCGCACCGGCGGCGTCGCACACGGCACAGACGAAGCCGTCCTCAGTCTGCAGAATCGGCCCCAGGCACTTGCGGCAAGCATGGGAAACCCGCCGGAATATCTGGATCTCAGCCATAACGGCCTCCCTCAGCCGGCGGCCAGCCGAACGCGGTAATGCCCTTGGCCTTGCGGGCTAGGTTGACCATGGCCTCTGACGCGTTAGCGACCTTCTCCGCACGGACAACCAGGCTTACGCCGCCCGAGCGGACTGCCAGCCGCTCATCGTGAAGAACTCGGCAAAGGCGCGGCGTGCCTCCCTTGCCATTCCTGCCCCGCAGAACCTCGGCATGGCGGTTGAAGCAAGAGACGCAGAACCGCCCGTTCACCAGGCGCGGCGTGAACCGAAGGCACCGCCCGCAGACACGGCGCAGCTCCAGCACCTCGGCAGCCACGGGCGAGACTTCCCGGCCGGCATGCTTTGCCCCTACGGGACAGGCGACGCAGGCCGCGCGCCCTTCCCACGGAGCCGGGCGGCTATCTTGTGCGCCCAGCCACATGCGCGCGCAGCCCGCAATGGAGAGCCGCACGGATTTCCGCACGCATGTGAACAGCTCGAATTGCGGCGCCGCTCCGCTCACAGTTCCCCGCGCGCAGCCGCAATGCCGCGAAGCGTCTTGAACAAGGCGGCCGGAGCCCCCCAAGCCGGGCGCCCACCGCGGCCCCCCGCCTGCTGGCTGGCAGCATCGAGCGCGGTGATAGTCTCCAGTAGCTTTTCCGCCAGGCTATCGGCATGCGCGATAAGGGCATCACGCGCCGCCAGCGCCTCAGCGCGGGCCAGCTCCAGGCGCAGCCCTTGAGCCCGGGCAGATGCCGCGCTGTAAGCGGACCGCGCCTCAGTGACCTTGCCAACCGCCTCCTGCAGGATGGAGTTCAGCCCCTCCAGATCCGCTTGGATAAGCGCGAGGGCCGAGCCATCTTCAGCCCCGTGCTTCCCGCCCGCGCGCCGGCTGACGATCTGAGACCGCTCATGCGACAGGACCGACACCCGCTCAGCGATCTTGCCGCGGTACTCTTCCGCCGCGCTCACCTCGCGCTCCAGCGTGGAGAGGTCCGCCATGGCCAAGCCGAGCTCACCGCCAAGGCTCTTTATAGAATCTTCGTAATATTCTGATATCGTATTCATGCTGCAATTCCTTGGCTTTTTAGGGGAAACGGCGGGGGCTGAATGGCCGCCAGCAATTCGGAGTGACGGCGCCGGGCTCCTTCGAGCGCCTCCACCGCGGCTTCAGCCGCTTCAGCCTGGCGGCGCTCCTCCTCCTCTTCACGGAGCTGCGCATAAGCCGTCCTGAGGGAGGCGAGCTTGTTTCCGGATTCAATAATGGCGGCGCGGTATGGCCGAGTGTCTTCCCCGAGGATCAGAGCCTCACGCAGGTCTGTTTGCAGCGACACATGCAGGGCGGCTTCCTCGGCGATTTCCGCCGCCAGCTTGGCCAGGGACGGCGCCTTGCTTCTGCCCGGCCGCGCCATCACTTGCCGCCTGCCAGGCGCGCTTGCGCCACCTGAGAGAGCCTGTGCATGCGCGCCTCAACGATGGCGGCCTCGTGGGCCGATACCTTGCCAGCCTGAACCGCCACCCCGAGCTTCGCATTCAGTGAGGAAAAGGACTTGGCGAACGCATCACGCGCTTTTGCCCGCCGGCGGACAGCGCCCGCAGTGGGCACGCCGAGGGCCTTGGCCATCGTATCCAGGCTGGCGTTGAGCTCCTTGAGCCGCTTGGCGGTCATGGCCGGAAGTGTTGCGGGGGCAGGGGCTGCCGGCGGCAACGCCTTGCTGAAAGCCGGATCATCGCCGATGCCGTGCCCATCCTGGAGGCTCCGCAATTCGTCCAGAAGCTGGGAAAAATCTGTGGCCATATCTGTAACTCCGTAACCGCGCACAAAAGCGCTTGACGGGTACAGTTCCGCATCACGACCTGCCGAGGTGCAGACGGACAGCGTGTTTGCAGGCTAAATTTTTCTGTTGGGTATAGCCGCCGCGCTGCCCTGAATGACCCTCGATATTGTCGATGGTCATCTCGCGGAGCTGCGCAACGCCATTAGAGCCGGCGTCGGTATTACCGACGGTGAAGGTAGCATTCAGATTACGGATGTTACGCTTTTCATCGTCTATCCGCGCCGCTGCGTCGCGCTGGCTGCTGATCTCCAGCACCGCAAAACCTATTGTTTTCGGGGGATATTGCGCGACGCCCAGAATCTGGAGCAATGTCTCTGATAGGTTCGGCAATCGTGCCCGCCCAAAACGAAACGAGCCGCTAGTTTGCAGCTAGCGGCCCGTTCCAAAACCAAAGGAGAGACGCGAAGCGACGCGGCACACCCAAAGTATCTGTCCAAGATACTGGCTTTGTACAATAGGTTTTCCATTGTTGCAAAGAGGTTTTTTGTGTGCCGCGCATGCTTCGCCAGAAGCGCATGGCAGATGGCTTAAATTATAGAAAAAACAGCGCTCTACATGAGCGTTCTTCCGCCCCGTCTAAGTTTGGGGGTGCAGCATGAGCAGCTTGCACCAGTGCCTGAGCCAGGCCGGCTTCAATGCTGACCGGCTGCCACATCGCCTGGCGCGGGGAAGCTTCTACCGCATCCCAGGCCCCGGAAAGGGCAAAGCCGATACCAGCGGCTGGGTAAAGCTGCTTGACGATGGCGTGGCCGCGTATGGCTCTTGGGCCGATGGAACGAGCTTCATCTGGCGTGAATCCGGGCGCGAGATGCCCCCACCGACGGCGGCCAAGGCGAACATCCGCAAGCAGGAAGATGACCGGGCCGAGCGGTACGCCAGGACAGCGCGCCGCGCCGCGGGCATCTGGGCTAATGCCAAGCCCGCCGGGGCGCATCCCTACCTAGAGCGCAAGGCCATCCCCGCCCATGGCGCCCGTGTGGCCAAGGATGGCCGCCTAATCATCCCGGTGCTGGACACCTCGACCCGGGACATTATCGGCTTGCAGTACATCGCCGCCGATGGCTCGAAACTGTTTGAGCCGGGCGGCCGCTCTAAGGGCGGATGCTTTATCATCCCCGGCAACCTGCCCAGGATCTTCGCGGAAGGGTTCGCCACCGCCGCCACGGTCCACGCCGCGACCGGGCGGGAGGTGGTTGTCTGCTTCAGCGCCAACAACCTTGAACCCGTTACCAAGGTCAAGGCAGAGCCCGGCGACGTGGTAGCAGCCGACAACGACAATGCGGTGAAGCCAGGCGAAAAGTTTGGGAAGCAGTTGAAGGATTACGGCACCGGCCATCGGGCCGCGCTGAATACCGGCCTGCCCTTCTACATGCCGCCCAGCCCCGGCACGGATTTCAACGATCTTGGCGCCGAGCAGACCGCCGATGTCTTCCGCCGGCCGCCGATAAGCGCCCTGCCCGTGTTCGACGCCTGGAAGCTGGAAAAGATCGAGCTAAAAGGCACCACGCGGGCGCAATGGCTGGCCCAGCTTGCTGCGGAAGAAGACCCGGAGAAGGCCGCCGCCCTGGCCTGTAGCGTGGCATCGCGCCTCTCCCTGAACACCCCAGCGGCAATCAGCCTCGCCGGTATCCGAGAGGCCATAGAAGGCGCTCTGATGGCTCAGACGGTGCACCCGGTCACGCTGGACAGGATTATGAGCCGGCTCGATGAGGCCGTAAGCTACCGGAAGGGGCGTTCCCTGGAGGCGGTTTCTATCCCTGAGGAGGTGCTAAAGCAGCACCGCCACCAGGTGGTGGATACGCTGCCCGAACTCGGCCCGGACGATTACGCCGGC
>Ga0335082_10007030_pt1 | contig 12247 bp, 8 predicted proteins | sample Lox_Sample_41_FD_206718 | JGI IMG/M metagenome (GOLD analysis project Ga0335082, IMG submission 206718) | Soil microbial communities from Loxahatchee National Wildlife Refuge, Florida, United States - Lox_Sample_4.1 | ecosystem: Environmental > Terrestrial > Soil > Wetlands | place: USA: Florida...
GAGGGCCAAGCAAATGAACAAAAGCACAGCTTTGGTGCAAACTTGTGCGGTTGCGTAGCCGGGATGGTTTCGGGGTACTGTTGCCGCGCAACCGCACCTTTGGTTAGACGGTGTAAACCCCGAAACCTGCTTAAAGTTGCAGTGGAATGAGGCGTCCGCCTCAGAAGGCGTGCCCTACAGTGTTACTTTGAGACCGGGGTGTCCGAAGGCAGTTTGGAGCGGAGGCACCACTTGAGCTCCTGGCTCATTTCGACGATTTCCATGCCGGGCATGACAATGAATTTGCAGGAGAGCATTTCACGAGGCTCGTCGTCATCGGGCAGTTGGCAGGTGACGCGGCAATATTGGCAATCCTGATTCCAGCAGAAGCGCCCGTAGGGGATCGTTTCCGGGCTGATGAACTGAAAGCAGCGGAGCAGCGAGTTGCGCTCTGGCACCTGAAACTTCTTGCCGAAAATGGTGATATCGACGAGTTTTTCGTAGGGACGGAATGGTTCCGACATGATGGCGTGTCCTTTGTTGATGACAACCTGCAACGCGGCTCAAATTCCCCGAGCTGGTAGTGGTAGCGGTGCAACTTTAGATTAGTGCGGCGGGAAGCATGGAACAACGAAGGGATGCAAGCTGCGTAGCGAAACGGGCAACGCCAGGGACTAGGAACCGAAGTCGAAGAACTGGCACATGCGGCGGAATTTTTCGTAGCGGGCGTCGAGGAGCTCGCGGCGGGATTGGTTGGTGAGGACCAGGAGCTGGCGTTCGAGGACGTCGCCAAAGATTTTGGCTGCGCCATCGTGGTCGCTGTGGGCCCCGCCGTCGGGCTCGGGGATGATCTCGTCCACGATTCCCTGTTCTTTCAGGTCAGAGGACATGATTTTCATGGCGATGGCGGCGGTTTCCGCTTTGGTGGAATCGCGCCAAATAATGGAGGCGCAACCCTCCGGTGAAATCACGGAATAAAAACCGTTTTCGAGGATGTTAACGCGATCGCCGATGGCGATGGCCAGCGCGCCGCCGGAGCCGCCTTCGCCAGTGACCGTGACGATGATGGGCACGGGAATGCGCGCCATTTCGCGCAAGTTGCGGGCGATGGCTTCGCCCTGGCCGCGTTCCTCCGCATCGATGCCGGGATACGCGCCAGGCGTGTCAATGAATGTGAGAATCGGACGATTGAATTTTGCAGCAAGCTGCATGATGCGGAGGGCCTTGCGGTAGCCCTCGGGCTTAGGCTGGCCGAAGTTGCGAACCACGCGCTGCTTTGTGTCACGCCCCTTCTGGTGGCCGATGACCGCGACGGTACGGCCGCGGAACTTGCCCAGGCCGGTAATCAGGGCTTTGTCGTCGCCAAAACCGCGATCGCCGTGGAGCTCGATGAAATCGGTCAACATCAGGTTGATCCAGTCAAGCGTGTAGGGGCGCTGGGGATGGCGGGCAATCTGGGCGCGCTGCCAGGGGCCAAGATGCAGGTAGAACTCCCGGCGGAGTTCGAGCACTTCCTTTTTCAGGCGTTCGACTTCGGCTTCGTTTTCGTCGGTGGAGGCGAGGCGGCGGAGTTCCTCGACGTCGTGTTCCAGCCGGTCGATTTCCCGCTGGCGGTCGATGGTGGTAATTCCCTTTTTCTCTTTATGCGCGGCGCACATTACGCCACCCTCTGATTGGCTTGCTGGCCGCAGATGCGGCGCACGGCTTCCTCGAGCTCCGGTTTCACGCGGATGCGCTTCTGGGATTGCAGCGAAGCGACGGAACCCTCGGGGGAGACCAGCTCAAACACTACCGTAGTTGGGCCCGGGGTGCTCGCAAATAAATTCTCCAGCAGGTCCAAAGTTTCCGTGCGGACGAGCGTCATATCGAGGCGGACGCGAAATTCGGAGGGGCCGTTGCGTTCGGCGACATCTTCCAGGCGGCGGGCTTCCTGGAGGGACAGGCGGGTGCCGGCTTCTTCGATTTGGACGCGAACTTTCAGCAGAAGTGGGGCGCCGGGTTTCAGGATGTTCTCAAGACGCGCGAAGCTTTCGGGAAACGCGAGAAGTTCCTGCACGCCGGTCATGTCCTGCAGAGTAAAGATCGCCCAGCGCGCCCCCTTCTTCGAGCGCATCGGGCGGGTGCCCACAATCAGTCCGGCAACGGTGACTTCCTTGCCGTTGCGCTGGCCTTCGACTTCATCGAGCGAGAGCGCGCCCATGTCTTTCAGGCGCGAGACGTACTTTTCGAGCGGGTGGCCGGAGACGTAGAAGCCGAGCATGGCGTATTCGCTGGCGAGGCGCTCTTCTTCGCTCCAGAGCGGCGCCTCGCGCAGTTCGAAGTGCACTTTCGGTTCGGATGATGCGCCACCGAAGAACAGGCCGTGCTGGCCGGATTCGCGCGCGCGGGCGGCACGCTGGATGGCGTTGATGGCCTCGTCCACCGAGGCGAGCATGGCCTCGCGTGGGCCGAGAGAATCCATGGCGCCGGACTTGATGAGGCTTTCAAAAACGCGCTTGTTCAAGTAGCGCGACTCGATGCGCTCGCAGAATTCGTACAGTGACTTGAACTCGCCTTGCCCCGTGCGCGATTCACGAATGGCTTTGGCGGTATTTTCGCCGACGTTCTTGATGGCGGCCAGGCCGAAACGGATGGAATCCCCGACGGGCGTAAAGTAGAGATCGCTCTCGTTGACGTCCGGCGGGAGGATCGAAATGCCCATGCCGCGCGCTTCGTTGATGTACTTCACCTGCTTCTCCGCGTTGCCGGTTTCCGAGGTGAGCAGCGCGGCCATGAATTCCACGGGGTAGTGGGCCTTCAGATAGGCGGTTTGATAGGCGAGCAGCGCGTAGGCACAGGAGTGCGATTTATTGAACCCGTAACCGGCGAACTCTTCCATCAGGTCGAAGATGCGCACGGCTTTCTTTTCGTTGATCTTGTTTTTCTCGCAACCAGCCAGGAATTTCGCGCGCTGCGCGGCCATCTCTTCTTTCTTCTTTTTGCCCATAGCCCGGCGGAGGAGGTCCGCTTCTCCGAGCGAGAAGCTGGCCAAGAGGTTGGCGATCTGCATCACTTGTTCCTGGTAAAGAATGACACCGTAGGTTTCCTCGAGAATGTCCTTGAGCTGCGGAAGTTCGTAGGCGACTTTGGTCTTGCCGTGTTTGCGATTGATAAAGTCGTCGATCATGCCGCCCTGGATGGGGCCGGGACGGTAGAGGGCGTTGAGCGCGGTGAGATCTTCGATGCGCGTGGGCTGGTAGCGGCGCAGGATGTCGCGCATGCCGTGGGATTCAAACTGGAAGATGGCCGTGGTGTCGCCGCGGGAAAATAGTTTGTAAGTGGGTTCGTCCTCAAGCGTAAGGCTGTCGAGATCCACCTTGACGCCGCGGTTCTGCTCGACCATTTTCACGGCGTCGTGTAATACGGTGAGCGTGGTAAGGCCGAGGAAGTCCATTTTCAGGAGGCCGATGCGCTCGAGGGCATTCATGTCGTACTGCGTGGTGATTTCGTCGCGGTTGGTCTTGTAGACGGGGACGAGTTCAGTGAGGGGCTGCGGCGAGATGACCACGCCGGCGGCATGCGTGGAGGCGTGGCGCGCGAGGCCTTCGAGACGCAGGGCGACGGCCATGAGGTCCTTCAGTCTTTCGTCGCTGTCTACCGCGGATTTGAGTTGCGGGGCTTCCTCGAGCGCGGTTTCCAGCTCGATACCCAGCGTGGTGGGAATCATTTTCGCCAGCCGGTCGACTTCCGCGTAGGAAATATCCATGGCGCGGCCAACGTCTTTCACGGCTGCTTTGGCGGCCATGGTGCCGAAGGTGATGATCTGGGCGACGTTTTCCCGGCCGTATTTGCGGGTAACGTATTCGATGAGTTCGCCGCGGCGGCGCATGCAGAAGTCAATGTCAATATCGGGCATCGAGACGCGTTCGGGATTCAGGAAGCGCTCGAAGAGCAGGTTGTACTGAAGCGGATCGACGTCCGTGATGCGCAGCGCGTAGCTGACCAGGCTGCCGGCGGCGGATCCGCGGCCGGGGCCGACGGGAACTTCCTGGGCACGCGCGTAATGAATGAAGTCCCAGACGATCAGGAAGTAGCCCTCGTAGCGCATCTTCTTGATCATTTCGATTTCGGAGGTGAGGCGGCGTTCGTATTCCGCAAGGGGATGGCGGAGAAAACCCTGCTGCGCGAGGCGCTCGAGATACGGAACACGCTTGGCGAAGCCTTCGCGGGCCACTTCTTCGAAATAACTGCCGGCGTCGTGGCCCTCCGGCACTTTGAACTCCGGCAGCGCGTTGGGGATGCGGTCGATTTTCACGTTGCAGCGCGCGGCGATATCCACGGTGCGGGAGAGCGCGTCGGGAAGCTCGCGGAAAACCTTGGCCATTTCCTCGGCGGTTTTGAAATAGAACTGGTCGGTGGCGAACTTCATGCGATTCGGCTCGCTCATGGTCTTGCCGGTCTGGATGCAGAGCAAGACCTCCTGCGCGTGGGCGTCGCTGTGGTGGAGGTAGTGGCAGTCGTTGGTGGCGACGAGGGGAATGCCGGTTTCTTTTGAGAGGCGAACGAGGTCCTTGTTGACGCGTTGTTCGATGGGCAGGCCCTGATCCTGGATTTCGAGGAAGAAGTTCCCTTTTCCGAAGATATCGCGGAGACGGTAAGCGGCGTCGCGGGCCTTGTCAAATCTTTCTTCGACGATATTTTCGGTGACCGGGCCGCGGAGGCACGCGCCGAGCGCGATCAGGCCCTTGCTGTGCTTGGAGAGGAGTTCGTAGTCGATGCGCGGCTTGTAATAGAAGCCTTCGAGGAAGCCGGAGGAGACCAGTTTGATCAGATTGTGATAGCCCTCGAGGTTTTCACAAAGAAGAACCAGGTGATTGCTGCCGCGGGTGCCGGGTTCGAAATCGTCGCGGTCCTCGGCCGGGGAGGGGCCGGATCTTTCGCCGCGGTCGTGGCGGCTGCCCTTGGCGACGTAAACTTCGCAGCCGATGATGGGCTTGACGTCGCGCTTGCTGGCTTCGCTGAAGAAATTGGCGGCGGCAAACAGGTTGCCGTGGTCGGTGATGGCCACGGCCGGCATTTTCTGGCGGGAGGCTTCGTCAAGAAGCTCGGAAGTTTCGCACGCGCCGTCGAGAAGGCTGTAATCGGTATGAACGTGAAGATGAACGAACTGGGGATTGCCCATGGAAATTGATTGTAAAACGCGGGAATCCGAAATGCGAATGGGAATCTCGGAGTCTGTGGAAAGCTTCTTTGACGCGTACCGCCCTCAGCGCATGGCCAGGGCGCCACGCAGGAATGCGTCGCGTTGCGCGTGATCCCAGTCATTGGGGTGCCCCAGGGAGATCACGAAATCCAGGAATTCCTCGTCGCTGGGCTGGGGAAGTTGCAGCTGGGCGGGGCCGTCCTGATATCCGAGTTGATGCATGGCAGCGACGAACTGCGCCCAACCGAGGCGCGCGGCGGGGCCATAGTGCGCCCATCCCAGGTTTGCGCTTGGCCGTCGAAGCACCTCCACATTCTTCAGGCAGCTTTCCCGGTTCGCGGTCTTCTCGACAGGCCGCGACGCGGAAGCGGGATTCAGCTTCTGGCAGAGAGCCGGATCGCGGCGATTAAACGCAATGCTGGAAAAGCACCATCCGCGAAGGGAAAACGGGTTACCCGAAGGATTGGACTCCGCCGCTTGTGGAGAGATTTTTTCGCACAAGGAGGGCATATCCGATTCCACGGCCACGGTCTGATCGAGGAGTTCGAGCGGCTTGGCGGGACGCCACTGCCCTGCGGGCTCCGCCTCATCAAAGCCCGGCGAGTTCTGGAGCCGTTTCAAAAAGTCCGGGTCATGGCGGAATCCGGCGAGAATCGGCTCAATATATTTTCCGGGGTCGCGCTGAGCGAGCGACACCGCCAACTGTTCATCGGTGAATCCAGTGGCCCGCACAAATTGCACGAACTCCGTTCCATTCACCGGCAGCGATGTGCCGATGGAGTAGCGCTGCTTCCGGCAATCCTTCTGTGCTTCCCAGCTTCCGAAAAGCCGGTCGGCGCCGGCCGATTTCACGAACTTGCAAATCCAAGGCGCTTGCTCGGTGACGGCGATGTTGCGATAGCAGTCGGACCGCAGGTAGGTGTACTCGGACGAATCCCGGTGATCTTCGCGTCCGATGGCGTTGGGTCCAATCCTCCCGCAGGCCTGGGGAGACGCGAATCTGCTGCCGATAACGTAGAAAAAGTCGTCCTTGGGCGCCGCCGGATGCATCGTCAGACCGATGAGCACGGGCACAAAAAACCAGCCAACGGGCACCGCGCCAGCGGCCGCGAGCCATCGCACGGCCCGAAACCTGAAGTGCTCGCGCACGTCCGGAAGAACGATGAGGACGGTTGCAACAGCCCAAAGGACATGGCCGACGCGAATATCCATGTCCATTCCGGCGAGACTCATTCGGAAGATGGCGATCCAGGTCACGGGGAGCGAGAGCAGGATCACCACGGCCAGAAAAGCGCGCGTGCCGGGGGCCTTTTTCCGAATCGCCAGAAGAAAAAACAGAATCAGCTCGAAGTTGAGCAGCCCGCCAAAAAACGCCAGGGGTGAAATCTTTGGGTCACCGCCCCTCAAAGAAGCCAACGAAATGAGGGCGCACGAAAACCCAGTGAAGATCGCGACGGCGGGCAAAAAAAAGCTCGTAACGAAGGTTATGGCGCCAAGAACACGGAGTATGCGCTTCCACAGGGCGCTGTGAGGAGCTATTTGCCCCCACTCCCTGGCGGGATTTAGGCCTTCCATGAGAACAGTCTAAGCGAGCGACCTTCGCGGGCGCCGATCATTTTGAAGAAACGTGCTTAAAGCGCGGGCCGACCGCGAAGCTATTTCCCGGTCTTCTTTTTCTTGCCTACAGCCTTTGCGGCCGCTTTTTCTTTTTCGGCAGCGGCGGTGTGCTTCGCTTCGGCATTTTTCTCCAGCATGGCCTTTTTTTCGGCGTGCTTCTCCGCTTTCGTGGGCTTCTTCTCTTTTTCTTTCTTCTTGGGGGCTTCCTTGATGCCGGAGAGCTTGCGCAGAGTCTTGATGCGCTCTTCAGGCGTCTTGCCGCGGCCGTTCAATTGGATGGCAAAGACCTCCTGCACGATCTGGTCGAACTTCGGGCCGCGCGGCATACCGAGCGACTCGAGTTCGGTGGCGACAACAGGCAACGCCTGGCGAATCGGGCGCCATTTGTGCAGATAGGCCTTCAGCTTGGAAAGCGCGGCGGAGTTACTGGATTCGGCCAGCAGGTAAGCGACGTACTCCATCGGCAGTTTTTCGATGTAACGGTAGGCTTCGATCGGGGTCTTCGTCTTCTTCCCGGTCAGTTCCTTCTGGACCTCCAGCGCCTTTTCCGGAAACTCTTCGATTTGGGAAATCTCGGCGGAGCGGTAGCCCAGCTTCGAAAGCGTGCTGCTGAGTTCGCGGTCTTTCAGGCGGCTGAGGATGGCGTGAAGCATGGGCGTGGCGAGGCGCGGTCGGAAGCCGGCCATGAAGAGGTCATCGCGCACCTTGATCAGGCGGTTGATGGCATCATAACCGGGATGCTTCTTGGCAATCGTGGGGTGGAGGTATTCGAGCAGGTCGTTCTCTTCCCATTCTTTCAGCACAAGCTGCGGACGCTCTTCCCTGCTGAGGCCGCGTAGTTCTTCCCCGGCGTCTTCGGGAGTGATGCTCTTCTGCAGTTCACGCTCGATGGCCAGGCTGAACCACTCCTGCGTTCGGGATTCCAGCTTGAAACCCATGCGCGCCGCCATGCGCAACGCACGCAGCAGGCGCGCGGGTTGGTTGGTGAAGCTGTGAATCGTGAGCGCGCGAACTTCGCCGTGCTCGATGTCGGAGAGGCCGTTGGTGGGATCGAGCAGCAGGCCGCGCGAAGCGGGATTCAGGGAGATGGCAATGGCGTTCAGAGAAAAATCGCGGCGGCGCAGGTCCTCCATGATCGTGGACCAGCGCAACTCAGGCCGGGTGCCGGGCCGGACGTAGTGTTCGTCGCGCGCGGCGGAAATACTACCCTCGACGTCACCAGCGAAGAGAATTTCGACGTGGCGAAATTTCTCGTCCTCGGAAAGTACTTTGGCGCCACCTTTTTCCAGCTCGCGAGCCATTTTCGAAGGGTTGCCTTCGACGGTGAAGTCGAGGTCCTTCAGGTTCGCGCCGGTAATCAGGTCGCGCACCGTGCCGCCGGTGAGATAGACGTTGTAGCCGAGAACGGCGGCGAGCTCCTGGACGCGCAGCATGGCGGCGCGTTGTTCCGGGGAAAGCCGGCTTTCCAACAGAAACATGTAATCAGGCATTGCGTTCCTTCCGCTTCAGGGCCGGCATTCGGGGAGCGAAGGCCAGTCCCGCGATGAGTCCCATCCCGACGCGCTAGGCGCGGGGGTGATGCGCTTTGTAAATCTGCTTCAGGCGTTCCTCCACGACGTGGGTGTAGATTTGCGTCGTGGAAATATCCGAATGGCCCAGCATCAATTGGACGGAGCGCAAATCGGCGCCACCTTCCAGAAGATGCGTGGCGAAACTGTGCCGCAGCATGTGCGGCGTCAGCGCAACGCGCAAGCCGGCGCGGCGTCCATAGGCGGAGAGAATCTTCCAGACGCCGACCCGGCTGAGGCGATTGCCGCGGCGGTTGATGAACAGCGTCGGCGAGTTGACCTGCTTCCCTGCCGGCACCAGCAGCGGGCGGGATTCGCGCAGGTAGCGTTCGACCAGGGCCAGGGCTTTCTTGCCGATGGGCACGATGCGTTCCTTGTCGCCCTTGCCGATGCAGCGGATACAGCCGACGGTGCGGTCAATGTCCATCACGCGCAGATTGATGAGTTCAGACACGCGCAGGCCGGTGGAATAGAGCACGTCGAGCATGGCGTGGTCGCGCAAGCCGATGGGTGTTTTGTCGTCGGGCTGCGCCAGAAGGCGTTCGATTTCTTCCAGGCGGAGGTAGCCCGGCAGGGTGCGGCGAATCTTTGGCGATTCGAGATTCAGCGTGGGATCGCTGGTGATCAAGTCTTGCGTGAGCGCGAAGCGAAAGAAATTGCGGAGCGTGACCAGATGACGAGCTACGGTGCGGCTTTCGAGCTTCTGGTGAAACAGGCTGGAGAGGAAGTCCACCAGATCGTCCCGGGTGACACTCTCCAGGGCGAGCTTCTTCTTTTTCGCGTAGGTGTCGAACTTGACGAGATCGCGGCGATAGGCCGAGACCGTGTTGGGCGACAATCCCTTTTCCACGCGCACGTGGGTGAGAAACGAGTTAATGGTGGGAGCAATCTCCATCACGAGCCTGCCAATCCTTCGGCCGCGCCAGGACGCCGCATGGCGATGCCATAGACTTCCTCAATTTCCGGACATTTAAAGATCCAGGTCAGGCCGATATAGAGCAGCGTCGCCGCGCTGATCATGGCGATGAATACCACGAGTTGGACAAAAAAGGCAGAGTTGAGTGTGGCCTTGGCGTAGTAGTTGGCGATCAGGCAGCCGGCGCCCATGATGAGGCTGCAGAGGGAGATTTTGCCGAGGGAACGAAAGATGGCGAAGCTGCCCAACGAGCCATAGCGCAAACGGAAAACGGCGAACAGAATGAAGAAATCGAAAAAGGTGGCGATCACCGTGGCCAGGGCCGGGCCACCGTTCTGGAAGCGCTTATAGAAAACGGTGGACTCGAGGAAAATGATGTTGAGCGCGATGTTCAAGCAGAACGAGATGACGGCCACGATCACCGGCGTTTTGGTGTCCTTGGCGGAGTAAAAGGCGGGCACGATGAGTTTCACGCAGGCGAGGGCCGGCAAGCCGATGGCGTAGTAGAGCAGCGGCCGGGCGGTGAGGCGCGTGGATTCGGCCACGAACTGGCCGTGCTGGAAGAGCATGCGGATGATGGGCTCGCGAAGGGTCATCAGGCCGATGGCCGCGGGGACGGTAATGTAGGCCACAATCCGCACGGCAAAGGTGAGCGTCTTTTTGAGTCCTTCGTAATTGTTGGCGGCCGCTTGATGCGACATGATCGGCAGAATCGCGGTGGCCACGGCGATGGCATAGCCCCCGAGCATCAATTCCATGACACGATCCGCCACGTAGAGCGCCGTGAGGCTGCCGCGCGGCATGCGCGACGCGTTCGCAAAGTAGGTGTCGACGAAGAAATTGATTTGCGAGATCCCGAGGCCGAAGAAACGCGGGAACAGCACGCGGGAGATGTTGCGAAAACCGGGATGCGTGAAGGAGATGCCAAAGTCGAACCGCATGCCGCGCCGGACAAGTTGCGGCACGAGCATGAGGAACTGCAAGGCTCCGCCGACGAGCACACCCACAGCGAGCGCGATGGAAGGACTCTTGAAATAAGGCCAGATGGCGCTGGTGGAAAAGATGATGATGACGGCGTTCAGAATGACGGTAGTGGCGGTGGGAAGGGCAAAATTGTGGAAGGAGTTGAGGATGCTGATGCCGATGGCGGCGAGGCCGAGGAAGAACAGATAGGGGAAAATGATGCGATTCAGGGAAATGGCTTCGTCCCAGCCGGCGGTTTTGTCACCTGGGGATGTGAAGGTGTGGATGACGTGGGGGGAGAAGATGACGCCAAACATGACGACGACGGCGAGGATGAGGGCCACGGTCCAGAAAAAGCGGTTGGCAAAATCCCACAGCTCTTCTGGGGTACGCTCTCGCATGTAGGTGCTGAAGACCGGGATAAAGGTGGCGGAAAAGGTGCCATCACCCACTAAACGCCTGCAAAGATTGGGGATACGGTAGGCGAGAACGAAGGAATCGGCGCTGAGGGTGGTGCCGAGGAGAAGGGTAATGCGTTGGTCTCGCACGTAGCCGAGAATGCGGCTCGCGATGGTGACCAGCGAAATGATCGAGGCTGATTTTAGGATCTGCTTCTTTTCGGACAAAGACCAGCCCTCAGGCGACCTAACTCCAATAAAAACAATGAGTTGACAGGAAAACTTCGCTTAACATAACATACATCCACAATCGACTGCAATTGTTTCCTGCCGGAAATGGGTGATTTTGCTTGAAAACGCGGGCCCCAGCCTCGACGCACAAAAAAGTAGTGATTGAACTTGGGGATAAGACTGCCTTGCGGGGATATATCAATCCGGGGCGAATCTCAGGGGCGGAGACGCTAGACCTGCTGACGCCGGATGGGGAACACGAGCAAGTGCCCGTTGCACGGGTGAGGGCGGTCTATTTTGTTCGGGACCTGGAAGAGGAGTTCGCGCCGGAGCGCAAGGCTTTCCTAAGCCGGCCGAAGCTGGATGGGCTCTGGGTGAAGGTGACGTTCCGGGACCAGGCGACTCTGGAAGGCGTTATTCCCAACGACCTGGTGACGTTCCTCGACAACGGGCTGCACCTGACACCGCCGGACTTCAATTCCAACGCTGACCGGATCTATGTTCCCCGCCCTGCGATCGCAGAATTGACGGTCTTAGGCGTGGTTGGCGTCGCACGCCGCAAGCCTGCAACGGCCGCTGCCGCGCAACCGAAACTGTTCGACGAGTAGGGGACGGCTTCCGGGGAAGCCGACCAGCGGGCCCACAAAGGAAAAAAAGGGACGGCGATGATCCGCCGTCCCTCTTCTACTGGCGAGGATAGCTGTTAGAAGTGGTAGGTGATTCCGACGGCGGCCTGGGCGCGAGCTTTCAGATCCACGGCGGGGAGGACGTCGTCAATTCCCGGGGTGATCTTGCCGGCGATTTGGCCGATACCGAAGTCCACGTTGAAGGGCAGCTTGGACGGGACCGCGCGCACGAAATAGACGAGCGTTGCCGGAATCGTGGGTCCGCCAACCTCGGAAACGTACAGCCCTTCCAGATAGCGGGGTTGCTGCTGGATTTCCGCGCCAAGAATCAGGGTGGTCTTGGCCGGAGCGTGGACGACAAAGGCGACAGTGCCAAAGGCAGTATGAGCGTAATCCGGAGCGTTACCGGCAATGCCCATGATCTGCGCGTTGGTCCACTTGTAGCCGCCATTCAGGACGATGGGGAGATGCGGGATCTGCGTGATGGTCTTGGTGGCCACGATATAGAGATCCTGGTTGTTGCTGGAGTGACCCGCCAGGGGGCTTCCCAGTTCCGCGGCAAGCGGCGCGCGGGCGACACGCTCGACTCCAAAGCGGGTGACGAATCCGCCCGAAACGGCCGGAACCCATTTTGTGCCGTGGATATTCTCTGGAATCACATTCACTTTGCCGTGAAATACGTTGTAGCCGCCCTGGAAAAGGCCGGTGAGCGGCGAGCTTCCGGTCGAGCTGAGCGAGCCGGTATAGCCGAATTCGGTGACCTTAAA
>Ga0335082_10007031_pt1 | contig 12247 bp, 12 predicted proteins | sample Lox_Sample_41_FD_206718 | JGI IMG/M metagenome (GOLD analysis project Ga0335082, IMG submission 206718) | Soil microbial communities from Loxahatchee National Wildlife Refuge, Florida, United States - Lox_Sample_4.1 | ecosystem: Environmental > Terrestrial > Soil > Wetlands | place: USA...
GCCGCGGCGAGCGCGGCGATCGGCTCGCCGGCGCGAGCCCGCCGCGCGATCTCCTCGGCGCGCGCGTGGGCCGCCGCCTCCTCCCCGGCGGCGACCGGCACCAGCGCGGCCTCGATGACCACCGGCCCGGGCCGCGCGAAGTCGGCGGCGTGCGCGGCGTAGAAGGCCCCCAGCTTTTCGGGGGTCTCCTCCGCGGGATCCTCGTCGCTCGTGATCCCCTCGACCACCGCCGACACGATGGCGCGTCGCGCGGTCGGCTCGCGCCGCTCGAGGTCGAGCGCCAGCCCCTGTTGGAGCAGGAGCTCCTCGTCGATCAGCCGCTCGAGCAGCGCGCGCCGCGTCTCGCGGTCGAGCTCGATGCGCCCGCGCTCGCGCGCCGCGGCGCCGACGTAGCGAGCGAAGGTGTCCCGCGAGATCGGGCGACCTCCGACCCAGGCGACCACGCCGCCGCCCTCCTCCGTCGCGGGGGCGCTCCTCCCGCCGGAGTGGAGCAGCGCGCTCGCCGCCAGCGCGAGGCCGGCGAGCCCGCCCAGCGCGAGCCAGCGCTGCGCGCTCACCGCGGCTCGAGTCCCGCCTCGCGGTAGGCGTCCGCGCGGAAGCCGTCCATCTCCACGGCGGTGCCGCTCTCGCGCGCCGCCTCGGCGGCGAAGCCGATCAGGTGGCTCTCGAGGGCGCTCCTCCCCGACGCGCGCAGCGCGTCGCGCCGCCCGCTGCGCAGGACCTCGGTGAACGACTGGAGGAGCCCCTCGTCGCCCCCGTAGTGTCCGAACACGCTCCCCCCGACGTCGTGGCGCTCGGTCGCGACCGAGCCGGGGCGGCTGATCTCGATCGCTCCGCCGTCGAGCACGCCGCGCAGCTCGCCGCGCGTGCCGGTGATGCGGAGCGTGCGCTGCTCCTTCGCCGCGAAGCCGTGCAGGGCGAAGCCCGCGGTGAGGCCGCCCTCGAATTCGAGCGCCACCACCTGGTGGTCGAGCACGTCGTTGTCGCAGCGGTAGACGCAGCGCCCGTAGCGACCGCTCTCGAGCGCGCGCCGGCGCGCCGCGGCGCTCGGATCGGGCGAAACGTCTACCCACGGCCAGATCTTGGCGACGCGCTCGTCGGGGGCGACGTAGAAGCGCACTGCGTCGTGCGGGCAGCTCTCCTGGACCGGGCACCCGTCCGTGCAGCGCGGCGGTGCACCGGGCGGCGCGCACTCCGCCCGGTAGTGGCCGAGCGCCCCGAAGGAGGCGACCCGTCGCGCCGGGCGACCGACGAGCCAGCAGAGCAGGTCGAGGTCGTGGCACGACTTCGCGAGGAGGATCGGCGCCGCGACGGCGCGGCTGCGGAAGCGCCCGCGCACGTAGGAGTGGGTCATGTGCCACCAGGCAACGTGCTCCTTGGCGTCGATGTGCTGGATCTCGCCGAGATCGCCGCTCGCCGCGATCTCGTGGACCCTCTCGTAGAACGGCGTGTAGCGGAGCACGTGCCCGATCTGGAGGAGGCGGCCGGCGGTGGCCGCCGCCTCGACTACGCGCACGCATTCGGCGCGCGTGGGGGCGATCGGCTTCTCGAGCAGCACCTCGTAGCCCCCCGCGATCGCCGCGAGCGCCGGCTCGACGTGCAGCGTGTCGCTGGTGGCGACGATCGCCGCCTCCGCGAGGCGCGGTCGCGCGAGACACTCGCGCCAGTCGCGAAAGACGTTCTCCGCGGGGATCGCGTGCTCGCGCGCCAGGCTCTCCCGCCGCCGATCGTCGGGCTCGGCGACCGCCACGACGCGCATCCGGTCCGGATGCGCGCGCGCCCAGTCGGCGTAGACCAACTTGCCGCGGTTCCCGGCTCCGACGACGACGGCGGCAAGCGGCTCGGATCCCATCGGCGCGGGTATACTCCACCGCCATGGACGACTCCGCCAGACCTGCCGCTCCGGATGCCAATGTCGAAGCCGAGGTCCGCAAGGTCGCAGAGGGCCTCGGCATCGGTCATTTCGGACGCCACGTGTTCCTCTGCGTCCACGGAGACTGCGCGCCGAGCGAGGAGGCGAAGACGTCGTGGCACTACCTGAAGCAGCGGCTGCGCGAGCTCAAGCTCGACCGCGGCGCCGGAGGCGTCTACCGCACGCAGGCGGAGTGCTTCCGCATCTGCAAGGGCGGCCCCATCGCCGTGGTCTATCCCGACGGCATCTGGTATCGGGGCTGCACGCCGACGGTGCTCGAGCGGATCATCCAGGAGCATCTGATCGGGGGGCGTCCGGTCGAGGAGCAGATCTTCGCGCGCAACCCGCTGCCCGCCGTCGCGACGAGGTGAAGGCGGCGCTGCTGCGCGGCCGCGACCACTTCGCGATCGGCGAGATCGGGGAGCTCGCCGCGGGTCCGATCGCCGCCGCGCTCTCGCGCGGCGGGGCGCCGAAGTCCTACCCGCACACCGACCCCAACGAGGACGCGGCGCTCGGCGCGCGCGGAGCGCACGGCCTCCTCGTCGCGGTGGCCGACGGACACTGGGGCCACCGGGCCTCGGAGCTGGCGCTCGAGCACCTGCTCGCCGGGTACGCCGAAGCGTGGACCGACGGCAGGCCGCGGCGCCAGGAGTCCTGGCACCAGGAGATCCTCGCCGCGCTCGTCGGCGCCAACCAGGCGGTGCTCGACGCGCAAGGGCCCGAGCAGCGCTCGCGCACCACGCTCGCCCTGGCGCTCGCCCGCCCCGCCGACGACCTCCTCGCCTGCGCCTCGATCGGCGACAGTCACATCTTCGTGTCGCCTGGAGACGCCCCGATCGAGATCGCGGCCGCCGCGCGCCGCGCTTTCTTCCTCGGCCAGAAGCGGCTCTCCGCGAGTCGGCTCGAGCGCGAGGCGCGCGCCGAGGTGCGGCGGCTCGGCGACTGCCGCGCCCTGGTGCTCGCGACCGACGGGCTGACGGAGCGCGCCATCGGCGTGGCCGACCCTCGCACCGCGGTCCGAGACGCGCTGGCGCGCGGTCGCCGGGCGGCCGCCGACGCGCGCGCGGGCGTCGCCGCGCGCGCCCTGGTCCAGGCCGCGCTCGACGCGCAGCGCGCGCAGGGCGCCGGGGACAACGTCGCCGTCGCGATCGCCTGGCTGCAGAGCTGATCAGAGAGTGCAGAGCTGATCAGAGAGCGGCCAGGAGCTCGACCACGCGCTCGGCGATCGCGGGCGCCGCGGTGAGGCCCGGCGACTCGATGCCGACCAGGTTCACGAGGCCCGGAAGCCCGACCTCCGTCGCCTCCTCGATCACGAAGTCGCGAAAGCCGTCCGGCGGCTGCGCCAGCCTCGGCCGGAGTCCCGCGGAGTCCGGTGCGAGCATGGACGGCTGCAGCGCCGGAAGGAAGCGCCTCGCCGACGCGGCGAAGGCGGTCGCCTTGGCGGGATCGACGCGGTAGTCGACGCGAGCGAGCGGGAAGGCGTCGGGACCGAGGCGGATTCGGCCGCCGAGGTCGAGCGTCGCGTGGATTCCGAGCCCCTCCGCCTCGGGGACCGGATACACGAGCCGCGCGACCCGGATCGGCGCGGCCGGGGCCAGCGAGAAGTAGTCGCCCTTCACGAAGCCGAGCCTCCAGCCGCGCGCCGCCACGTCGATGCCGGCGAGCGCAGCGACCCGGTCGCTCGCTAGACCGGCGGCGTTCACGACCGCGAGGCACGAGAGCGAGGTTCGCGCGTCCCCCGGCCCGCGCGCCGCGACCCGCCAGCCGGCCGCGCGCGCCTCGAGCGCCTCGACGGCGTGCCGGAGCACCAGCGCGGCGCCGTGCGCCTCCGCCTCCGCGGCGAACGAGAGACAGAGCGCGTGCGCGTCGACGATCCCGCTCGCGGGGGAGAGCAGCGCGCCCCCGCCGCCCACGTCCGGCTCGAGGCAGCGGAGCGCCGCGGCGTCGACGATCTCGAGGTCGGGGGCTCCGTTCGCTGTGCCGAGCTCCCGGAGCCGCTCGAGGGCCGGAACCTCGCAGCCCTCCGTCGCCACCACCAGCTTGCCGAGGCGGCGGTGGGGGATACGCAGGCGCTCGCACCGCGCGTAGAGGAGCTCGCGGCCCGCGACGCAGAGGCGCGACTTCAGAGATCCGCGCGGGTCGTAGAGGCCGGCGTGGACGACCTCGCTGTTGCGGCTGCTGGTCTCGCGCGCGAAGCCCGCGTGGCGCTCGAGCAGCACCACCGAGCGGCCCACGCGCGCGAGCGCAGCGGCCGTCGCCAGGCCGACGACGCCGCCGCCGACCACGACGACGTCGCAGGAGCGGCTCACGCGGCGACCGGGAAGGCCTCCCCGAAGGCCCGCTCGTAGCGCGCGCGCAGACCGCGGCCGTCGATGCGTACCGACTGCGTGCCGCGCTCCTCCACGGCGAGGCTGCCCATCAGGCTCCCGATGCGCGCCGCCGCCGCGAGCGGCAGCCCGCGCGCGATGCCGAAGAGCAGGCCGGCGCGGTAGGCGTCGCCGCAGCCCGTCGGATCGACGACCCGCTCGGCCTTGGCGGGGGGGATCTCCGCGCGGCTCTCGCCCTCGATCAGCGTCGAGCCCTGGGCGCCCCGCGTCACGATGATCGCGCCGACCTGCCGCGCCAGCTCGCGCTCGCTCCGCCCGCTGCGCTCGAGCGTGACCGCCCACTCGTAGTCGTTGACCACGTAGACGCGGGCGCCGCGCATGAACTCGAGCAGCGCGGGCCCGTCGAAGTTGATGAGCTGCTGGCCCGGGTCGATCAGGGTCGGAACCCCGCGCGCCAGGAGCGCGGCGGCGTGTGCGCGCATCGCGGCGTTGTCGTCCGGTCCCACGATCGCGAGCTCGATCGGCTCGCGCAGGTCCTCGATGTGGAGCTCGCGGGCGCGCTCCATCGCGCCCGGATGGAACGCGGTGATCTGGTTGTCGTCGAGGTCCGTGGTGATGAAGCACTGGGCGGTGTGGGCGTCCTCGAAGATGCGGATGCCGTCGCGACGGATCCCGCAGCGGTCGAGCCACTCCGCGTACGCCGCGAAGTCGCGGCCGGCGCTGGCGAAGATCAGCGGGTCCGCGCCGAGCAGCTTGAGCCCGTAGGCGATGTTGCCGGCGCAGCCGCCGAAGAACTCGCGCAGCTCGGGCACATGGAAGCTCACCGAGAGCACGTGCAGCTTGTCGGGAAGGATGTGGTTCTTGAAGCGGTCGGGGAACACCATGATGCGATCGATGGCGAGCGACCCGGTCACGAGGATCGACATGGCGCGGCGGGGCTCCTCGGCTCGGGTGGTCCGTCGAGGCGGCAGTCTCGCGGCGCGCGCTCTGGGCGTCAACGGCGCGCCCCCGGTAGAATCGGCGCATGCGCATCGCGGACCTCTACGAGCGCTCGCGGCGGGTGATCTCGTTCGAGTTCTTCCCGCCGAAGACGGAGGCGGGCTACGCGCCGCTGTACCGGACGATCGCGGACTTGAAGCGGCTCGATCCCGGCTTCGTGTCGGTCACCTGGGGCGCCGGCGGCTCGACGCGGACCAAGACCATCGACCTGGTGGTGCGCATCCAGCGCGAGCTCGGCATCACCGCGATGGCGCACATGACCTGCGTCGGCGCGACCCGCGAGCAGCTCAGCGACGCGCTGGCGCGGATCCGCGACGAGGGCCTCGAGAACGTGCTGGCGCTGCGCGGCGATCCACCGAGGGACCAGCCCGCGTTCCGCCCGATCGCGGGCGGCTTCGCGCACGCGAACGAGCTCGCCGCGTTCATCCGCGAGCGCTTCGACCTCTGCATCGGCGCCGCCTGCCACCCGGAGACGCACCCCGACGCACCGAGCGCCGAGGTCGACCTCGCGAACCTGGTGCGCAAGGTCGAAGCGGGCGTCGATTTCCTGATCACGAACCTGTTCTTCGACCCCGCCGACTTCTTCGCATTCGAGGCGCGCGCACGCGCCGCCGGCATCGGCGTGCCGATCGTGCCGGGAATCATGCCGGTGGTGAGCGGTGCGAACGTGCGCCGCATGGCGCAGCTGACCGGCGCGCGCATCCCGAGCGGGCTCGAGCGAGAGCTCGCGCGCGCGGGCGAGGATGACGACGCGACGCTCGAGGTCGGCGTCGCGTGGGCCACCCGGCAGTGCCGCGAGCTGCTCGAGGGCGGCGTGCCCGGCCTGCATTTCTACACGCTCAACCGGTCTCCCGCGACGCGCCGCGTGTACGAGAACCTGTTCTCGTGACGCACAGACTCCGCGTGGCCGTGCTGCTCTCGGGCGAGGGCACCAGCCTCGAGAACCTGTGCGAGCGCATCGACGCCGGCGAGCTTCCCGCCGAGGTCGTGCTGGTGATCGCCTCCAAGAGCGACGCCGGCGGCCTCGCGCGCGCCCGCCGCCGCGGGATCCCGGCGCTCGCGATCCCGCGCAAGGCGTACCCGGACGTGCACGGCTTCAACGATGCGATCCACGCGGAGCTCGCGCGCCATCCCATCGAGCTCGTCGCGCTGCTCGGCTTCCTCTCGCCGTTTGAGCGTGCGATCAACGTCCATCCCGCGCTGATCCCCGCCTTCTCGGGTCGCGGCATGTACGGCCGCCGCGTCCACGAAGCGGTGCTGGCCTCCGGCGTGAAGCTGACCGGCGCCACCGTCCACTTCTGCGACGATCACTACGACACCGGCCCGATCATCCTCCAGGAGGCCGTCCCGGTGCTCGACGACGACACGCCCGACACGCTCGCCGCCCGCGTGCGGGAGGCCGAGCGGCGGCTCGTGCCCGCGGCGATCCGGCTGTTCGCGGAGGGCAGGCTCGCCGTCGAAGGCGGCCGCGTTCGGACGCACCCCTAGCGGCGGCTCGACTCCTCGATCAGCTCGACCTTGTAGCCGTCGGGGTCCTCGATGAAGGCGATCACGGTGGTGCCGTGCTTCATCGGACCGGGTTCGCGGGTGATCGGCACGCCTGCCGCGCGCAGCGCCTCGCAGCGTGCGCGGATGTCGTCGACGCCGATCGCCACGTGGCCGAAACCGGTGCCGACCTCGTAGCGGCGGCCGTCCCAATTGTGGGTCAGCTCGAGGGCGGCGGCCTCGGACTCGTCGCCGTAGCCGACGAAGGCGAGCGTGAAGGCACCGCCGGGATAGTCCTTGCGCCGCAAGAGCTTCATGCCGAGCTGGTCGCAGTAGAAGCGCAGCGAGGCGTCGAGGTCGCGGACGCGGAGCATCGTGTGCAGGAGCCGCATCGTCCCCAAGTCTAGGCGAAGAGTTTTGCTTGACGGGAGGCGAACAAAAGGAGAAAATCGCTCCATGGTCGCCCCCCGCGCTGGATCTCTGACCCGTTCGGCCCTCGGAGAGTTTCCGCCCAACCCAACCATCATCCACCCCCTCGTCCGGTTGGGCGGGCTCTCCGAGGCGCCTGCCCGCCTCCCCACCGGGCTCGACCCCGTCGATCGCCTGCTCGAGGGCGGCTTCCCGCGCGGGCGCCTCTCGGAGATCAGCGGCCCGGTCTCCTCGGGCCGCACCTCGCTTGCGCTCGCGCTCGCGGCCGCGGCCACGCGGGCGGGAGAGGTGGCGGCGTGGCTCGACGTCGCGAACGCCTTCGACCCGGCCTCCGCGCAGGCAGCCGGCATCGATCTCGACCGTCTGCTCTGGATCCGCGATTCTCGCCTTCGCGAGGCGCTCGAGGGCGCGGAGCGACTGCTCGCGGCTCAGGGCTTCGTCCTCGTCGTGCTCGACCTCTGTCGCGGCGTCGAGCCGGGCGCGGCGCGCGCGCTCGGAACCCCCACCTGGCTGCGCCTCGCGCGCGCGGCCGCTGCTAGCGGCACGGCGCTCGTCGTCCTCGGGAGGGACCGCTTCGTCGGCTCGCACGCGGCGCTCGCGGTCGACCTGCGCGCGACCCGCCTGCGCTTCGCGACGAGCCCGGAATGGCTCGAGGGCCTCGAGACGCGCGTCGTCCTCGCCCGGCATCGACTCGGATCTGCGGAGGGCTTCGCTCCGGTTCACTGGAAGGTCCCCCCCCTTGCGCGTGGCATGCCTCTTCGTGCCGGATCTGCCTGCGGCGGCGGAGGTGCGAGCGCATCCTGAGCTCGCCGGCCTTCCGCTGGCCATCGTCTCGGAGTGGGGACCGCGCGCCACGGTGCTCTCCGTCTCTCCGGCCGCCGCGCGCGCCGGCGTGCACCGCGGCAGCGCCCTCGCCCATGCCCGTTCGGTGTGCGCGAAGCTGTGCGTGCGCGTGGCATCGCCCGCGCGCGAGCGCGCCGGACGCGACGCGCTGCTCGACGTCGCGCTCTCTGCGTCGCCGCGCGCCGAGCCCGCGCCCTCCTGCGGCGGCGGACGCGCGGGCGAGGCTGCCGTACACATTGACGTGTCGATGCCCGCGGCCCCGCTGCGCTCCGAGGCCGGCCTCGCGACGGCGCTCGCGGCTCGCGCTCGCGCCCTGGCCCTGCCCGCCGTGGCGGCGGTGGCCGGCTCGCGCCCCCTCGCGGAGCTGGCCGCGCGCTGCACCGCCGAGCGGGAAGGACCCGGCGGCAGCTGCGTGATCCCGGCCGGCGGGGAGGCGGCCTTTCTCGCCCCCCTCCCCGTGGACCTCCTCGACCTCGACGACGCGGCGGCGGAGCTGCTCACGCGCTTCGGGATCCGGCGCCTCGGCCCGCTCCTCGAGCTCGGCGGGCAGTCGAGCTGGAGCCGCCTCGCCGCCCGCCTCGGTCCGGAGCTCGTGGGTCTCCTCGCCCGGCTGCGCGGCGAGGGGGTCGAGCCCCCGATCGCGGCAGCGCACGACCGCCGCATCGAGGAGTCGCTCGACTTCGAGGCGCCGATCGACAATCTGGAGCCGCTCGGCTTCGCGCTGCGCGGACTGCTCACGCGCTTCTTGGCGCGGCTCGCGCTCCGCCACCTGGCGTGCGGAGAGATCGAGGTCGAGCTGCGCGCCGGCGCCGCGCGCGATCGGCGGCGGCTCGCGCTGGCGGCGCCCACGGGTGATCCCCGCGTGTGGCTGCGGCGCCTCCGCCAGGCCCTGGAGTGCGAGCCACCCTCCGCGCCCGTCGACTTCGTCCGCCTCGCGGCCGAAGGCTGTCCGCCTCGCCGGGACCAGCTCGACCTGTTCCGCCCCCCCGGACCGGCGCCTGCCGCGCTCGGCGCCCTGCTCGCCGAGCTCGAAGTGCTGTGCGGACCCGAGCGCGTCGGCGCGCCGCGCGTGGCCGACGATCATCGCCCCGACGCGGCCGCGATGGCTCGCTTCGACCCGACGCGCCGCGCGAGCGCGGGCGAAGCGCCCCAGGCGGGCGACGCGGTGCTCGCGCTCCGCGCGCTGCGCCCGCCGCTCCCCGCCGAAGTGCGCCTCTGCGCCGGAAGGCCCGTCTGGATCCGCAGCGCCGTGGCCAATGGGGAGGTCGTCCATTCGGCAGGCCCCTGGCGCACCACCGGAGGATGGTGGTCGGAGGGGCAGCGCTTCGCCTTCGACGCCTTCGACGTCGCCACGAGCGACGGCCTGCTGGTGCGGTTGCGCTACGACCACCTGCGCCGTATCTGGGAGATCGACGCGCTCTACGACTAAAGGAAGCCCGACACCTTGACCCTGACCCGCCGGCTCGCTACACGCGACGAGATGCCGATCCAGGGATCCATCAAGCCGCCCGCGGGGCGCCGTGCGCGCGTCGAAGGCGACGCCCCCGGGCTCTTCTTCCGCAGCTTCCTCGAGCGCCCGCGCGAGGTCGGCTCGATCATTCCGAGCTCGCGCTTCCTCGAGCGCCGCGTGGCGCGCGTCGCGGCCCTGCGCGACGCGCGGGTCGTCGTCGAGCTCGGACCCGGAACGGGGGGGACGACGCAGGCCCTCCTCCGCGCGATGCGGCCCGACGCGCGGCTTCTCGCCATCGAGATCAACCCGCGCCTCGCGGAGCGCGTCCGCCGGCGCCTGCCCGACCCGCGGCTCGTCGTGCACGCCGGAAGCGCCGCCGAGATCACCGAGGCGCTCGCCGCGCACGGCCTCGATGCGCCCGACGTCGTCATCTCGGGCATCCCGTTCTCGACGATGCCGCGGCCGCTCGCGCTCGCGATCCTGCGGGCTGTCCGCGACGCGCTCGCCCCGGGCGGGCGCTTCGTGGCCTACCAGGTGCGCGATCGGGTCGCGGTGCTGGCGCGCGAGGTGTTCGCGCCGCCGAGCACCGTCGCCCTCGAGGTGCGCAACGTGCCCCCGATGCGGGTCTACCGCTTCGACGGACCGGCGCGCGGATCCTCGACCTCGCCGCGCTTGCGCTGAAGCGAGAGTCCGGCGCGCGATGCGGCCTCCTGGCCCGCGCGCACCACCGCGCGCGAGCCGAAGCGAGCCGCGATCTCGTCGAGCGCGGAGTTGAGCCGGGCGCTGCGGCGCGCGCCGCGCGGCCCCCGGAAGAGGCGGAGCTGCGCCGAGCTCGCGACGAGGTTGGTCGCTCCAACGCCGACCAGCCGGATCGGCTCGCCCGGAATGCGCTCGAGAAGCCGCCACGCCTCGCGCGCGAGCTCCATCCCGTCGTCGGTGGGCTCTGCGAACGTGGTGCGGCGCGTCACGATCGCGTGGCCCCGCGGACCCGGGCGGATCCGCTCGCCAAGCTTCACCTTGAGGACGACCGTACGCGCGCGAAGTCCGTCGCGGCGCAGGCGGCGCGCCACCGCCTCGGCGTGGTCATGGAGCACGGCCGAGAGCCGCGCGCGGTCGGAGACGTCGGCCTCGAACGTGTTCTCCTCGCTGTACGACACCGCGGCGCGGTCGGGCTCGACCACCCGGGGGTCCTCGCCGCTTGCCAGGCGCGCGGCGGCCTCCCCGAACGAGCCGAGCTGCGCGAGCCGCTCGGGCGCCGCGCGGACCAGGTCGCCGATCGTCGAGAAGCCCGCGCGCCGCAGCCGCTCCTCGGCGACGGGCCCGACTCCCCAGACCCTGCCGACCGGGAGCGCGTCGAGGAAGCCGCGCATCTCGTCGGGCCGCACCTCGAGGAGCCCGTCCGGCTTGGCCGGACCGATGCCGACCGAGACCGCGAGGTCGAGCTCCGCGCGCACGGCGGCGCGCAGCGCCGCTCCGGCGGCCGACGCCGGACCGTGCAGCCGCACGGTGCCGGTCAGGTCGAGGAACGCCTCGTCGAGCGAAAGCCCTTCGACGAGAGGCGAGAAGCGCTCGAAGATCCCGAAGACCTGCCGCGAGACGGCGGCGTAGCGCGTCATCTCGCCGGGCAGGAAGACGCCGTCCGGGCAGAGCCGGCGCGCCTCGAAGGTCGGCATCGCCGAGCGGACCCCGAAGCGCCGCGCCTCGTAGCTCGCGGCCGAGACGACGCCGCGCGCTCCAGTTCCACCGACGATCACCGGGAGGCCGCGCAGCTCGGGGTGATCGCGCTGCTCGACGGAGGCGTAGAAGGCGTCCATGTCGGCGTGCAGGATCACGCGGGCGACCATGCGGGGACCGTACCCGAGGCCCGCCCGGTCGCCGAGGAGGCAGGCACGCGCTTGAGTCGCGCGGCGCGATGTGAGAAGCTGAACCGCCGAAGGGGGGATGGGAGCAGGGAGCAGGCCGTGAGGTGCACCCTCCCCTCTCTGGCGACCCTCTGCGTTGCAGCGTGGATGGCCGCGCCCGCCCAGGGCGCCTCGCTTCCCTTCGAGGGAGCGCTGTCTCTGGCGTTCGGCGCCCTCCCGCCACTGATCGCCCCGGGCGCCGGCACGGCGTCGGTCATGGGATCGGGCGGAGGCGCACACCTCGACTCGCTCGACGTCGCTGCCTCCGCCTTCGCTGCGGCGGGCGCCACCTTCCCGATCACCGACCCCGCCGCCTTTCCGTTCGCCGGGGCGATCCTCACCGTGCACAACGGCGCCGGTCACTTCGACCGCAGCGGCGGCCTCCTCCGAGGGGCGATGGCGATCCATGGGGTGGCAAGAATGTGCCTCTTCAAGGCCTGTGAGGCGGCCGTCGCGAACCTGAGCATTCCGCTCACCGTGGTGGGCGCTGGCGGCACGCAGACGACCGCGGGCGCCCTGAACCTCACGGTCCGGGGAGCGCCGTGGACGGCCGGCACCGCCGCCATCGGGACAATCACCCAGATGGGCTTCGCGCACGGTCCGGCGTCGGCCTCCTCGAGCACGCTCGCGCCGGGGGGCGCGCTGCGGCTGGTCACCCCATTCCTGATCCAGGTGCGGGGCGCCGATCCGGTCTTCTCGTTTGCATCGCTCCGCTACGACTTCGTTCCCGAGCCCCGAGGCCTCGCGCTGGTCGGCGTGGGGCTCGCCCTGCTCGCCGGCACGGGGGCGCGCGCCGCCCGCGCGCCCTGGTTAGCCGCGCCCGCGCGCGCGCCAGCCGAGCGCAAGCCCGAGATCCCACGCAGAGCCCGCGATCTCGCGCGCCAGCGCGAGCAGCCAGCGC
>Ga0335082_10007032_pt1 | contig 12246 bp, 10 predicted proteins | sample Lox_Sample_41_FD_206718 | JGI IMG/M metagenome (GOLD analysis project Ga0335082, IMG submission 206718) | Soil microbial communities from Loxahatchee National Wildlife Refuge, Florida, United States - Lox_Sample_4.1 | ecosystem: Environmental > Terrestrial > Soil > Wetlands | place: USA...
GCGGCGGACGGTTTAGGCTCTCCGGAGGTCTGGCTTGCTGGTTCTCCGGTAGACGTTGTACGTTCTCCGGAGTCCGCGCCCGCTCATTGTTCTGCGGCGGACGGTTCACACTCTCCGGAGGTTTGGCCTGCTGGTTCTCCGGTGGACGTTGTACGTTATCCGGAGTCCGCGCCCGCTCGTTGTTCTGCGGCGGACGTTTTACGCTCTCCGGAGGTCTGGCTTGCTGGTTCTCCGGTGGACGTTGTACGTTCTCCGGAGTCCGTGCACGCTCATTGTTCTGTGGCGGACGGTTTACGCTCTCCGGAGGTCTGGCGTGTTCATTGTTTTGCGGCGGGCGCGCCGTGTTTTCAGGTGGACGAGTCTGTTGGTTCTGTTCCGGCGGCCGCTGCGCATTTTCCGGTGGACGCGGTACCGGCCGGACGTTGTTGTTGTTCGCAGTGTTTCTCGGCGTCTCTCGATTTACCGCCGGCAGGCTCGCGCGTCTTGCTTGGGGAGCATTGAACTCTCCAGGCTTGGGCGTGGCCACGACCGCAGGCTTGCCCTGGTTGCGCGCCACGAACTGCGCCGGATCGCGCTGCGCCGCTTCCTGGTGCTGCACCTGCGCCGACGTCCGCTCCAGGTGACGTTCACGCTCAGCAGCTAGTTGCTCCTGCGTGGCTCGCGCCTGAATTCCGCCCGGGCCACCGTTGTAGGCCACACGGCTTGTGGTCACGGTATTCACCGGCTGGTTGTAAACATAACGCACATTGGTGACGTTGACGTTGTTCACCGTGCGGTTGTAGTAGAAGTTATTTCCCCGCCAATGGCCACCGTAGTAGCCGTTGCCGGAATAGCCCCATCCGTAGTTAATTCCGCCGTAGAAGCCGACCACCCGCCCCCAGTAGCCGGGATGCCAGTGATACAGTCCGGCGTTAAAGCCCCAGTAACCCGGCGTCCACAGGAATCCAGGCTGCGGAGCGAGCACCCAAGTTCCCGGGACCCAATAATACTGGTCCCAGTCAGGACTCCACGCCCAATATCCGGGAACCCATATGTATCCCGGCCCCGGGCACAGCGGCTGGGTATAGACCGGCAACGCCGGCGGGCCGAACGACACCGAGACGAAGACGCCAGCCCACGAACTCAGTGCGGCGGCGAATATCATCACCGCTAAAACCAATAAAGTGCGAGACCGAACCATAGCGTTCCTCCTTTCGGAACTCCACTGCAACCCGCACCATCGAACTCTGCGCTTGCAACGTGGAGACTCAAGCACCTTCACTTTCTATAAACACTTGGATGTCAGGCTTGCTGCGCGTGCGGTGCGTAAAGAAGTGTTTCTCTGGGAAGAGATTTGTAAAGAATTGTTATGGCAGGCAACCCGGGAAGAAACAGTCACTACCAGAGGCAGAACTGCTGCGGACGATGGTGCGATCTTAACCCGGCCCTTACCAGAGATGGAAATGCAGCGCCGATGAACTGCTTTTCACGCGCGCCACAATGAGCAGAAACAGCGCGATGCCGGCCAGAACTGCCAGACAGAAGTAAATGTCGATGTAAGAGAGCAGCTGGCTTTGCGTAATTACATCACCCTGGAACAACTGCAGCGCACCCAGGGTTGGATTGCTGCCCGCCCCGCCATTGCGCGCGATAAGACGCGCGTACTGCGACAGGGTTGACTGCACGGTCGGATCCAGGCGGTTGGCCGTCCCGAGCAAACGCGACGAATGCAGCGTCATGCGGTGATCGAACAAGACGGTCGCCGCCGTTACTCCGAAGGTATTTCCCAACTGCCGGACAAAGAAGTAGCTGGTGGAGACGTCGTTCAAGTCGGGCATGGCCGCAGTGCTGGTAGCGACATTGCTTGCGCCGAGAAGAATTGGCCCCAACGAGAAACCCTGCAGCAGGATGACCGGCGCGAGGATCACGGTCGGTGTCGTCGGCGTCCAGATGTAAATGAAGTTGAGGCAGGTGACGATGAGCAGCACCATCCCCAGCGCGATGGTGACCGGTCCGCCGAGGCGCGGTGTCAGCACGCGCAGGGAAAGTACCAGGCCGAGTCCCAGGCCCACGGTGTAAACGGAGATGAAACCGCCGGTCTGGGTGGCACTGTAGTCCTGCACGTGCCGTAAGTATTGGGGCATGACGAACAGCCCTGCGCCCAGTATGGCGCCGACGATCATCACGATGGTAAGCGAGGCCCGCAGCGGAAGATGACGCGCAATGGTGCGCAGATGCAGCACCGGCGAGAGATTCCCGGGACGGCTGTCCCACCACACGAATGCCAGGAAGCAGACCACCGCGATCGTCAGGGCGGTCACGATCAGCGGCGATTCCAGCCATTGGTCGCGCTCGCCCCGGCTCATGGCGATCTGCAGCGAGGCCAGCGAGGCGATCAACAGCCCCGCGCCCCAAGTGTCAACGTATTCCCGGTCGCTGCGCAGGTAAAGATGCCCCCAGGGCACGAACCTCCAGATGAGAAAGCCGCCGACCGCAAGGAACGGGAAGTCCAGCAGGAAGGCGTAGTTCCAGTTGAAGGTGTCATTGATCCACCCGAAGGTAACGGGATAGGTGATCTGGAAGGCGAACAGCAACCCGTAGAGCCAGGTCACCGCGTAGACGCGCGCCTTGCCGGGGAACATCAGTCCGGCAAGGATGACGGCGCGCACCAGAAACGCGCCCCCGCCAAATCCCATGATGACGCGGGAAACCAGGAGCAACGACAAGCTGTGGGAACTCAGGAAGCAACCGACCGCTCCGGCGGAATAAAGAACGATGCTGCCCAGCAGATGGCGGCGCGCCCCGACGATCCGCGTCATCCAGGCGCTCAGCGCCAGTGAGCACAGGAAGCCGAGGTTGTAGAGAATCAGCACCCAACTGACATCATCAGAGCTGGCGGCGACATTACCTTGCAGGTCAGGAAGCAGCACGTTGATCGAGATCCGGTTCGATATCTCGATGGCGGTGACCAGGCCGACGCTCAACAGGATGAGCAGCCGCCGCCGCTGCGAAAGATCGGCCAGCGACTTGCTGATTCGTTCGCCGTATTCCTGTTCCCACTCTTCGAGGCCGCCAGGAACATTGCCGCCGAGGTAGCTCATAAAGCTCCCGAGAGTTTAGCGCGTGTAAATCGTCGCTTCCACGTTCATGCCGGGACGCAGCACCAGGTGCGGATCGCGGCTCTGCTTCACCAGGATCTTCACCGGGATTCGCTGTACCACCTTGATGAAGTTGCCGGTGGCATTCTGCGGCGGCAGCAGCGCCTGTCGCGAGCCGGTCGCTCCGGCAATGGAATCCACTACGCCTTCGAAATCCTTGTTGTAGGTGTCCACATGGATGCGGGCGCGTTGCCCGGGGCGCACGTGCGCCATCTGCGTCTCCTTGAAGTTGGCCGTGATGAAAACCTTTTCCAGCGGTACCAGTGTGAAGAGCAACTGCCCCGGCAGAACATACTGCCCCAGGGTCACCGTCTTCTGCGTCACCTGACCGGTGATGGGCGCCCTGATGGTGCTGTAGCCAAGGTTCAGCTCCGCCTGCTCCAGTGTAGCTTTGGCACGCTCCACACTCGCCAGCGCAGACTTGTACGTGGCCTCGGTGACCGGTACCTGCTGCTCCCGTGCTTTCGATTCCAGCAGAAGTGATTGCGAGCGCGCCAGCCTCGCCTTCGACGAATTTACATTTGCCCGTGCGATCGCCACCGCCTGCTCCGCCGCGGCCAGTTGCTCTTCCGCCGCCTCCAAGTCGCTCTTGGCCACTCGCGCTGCGGCTTCCACCGCATCGAACTGGAACTTGGAAACATCGCCCGTTTTCAGCAGCGGCTCGTAGCGCTCCAGGTCGGCCTGGGCGCGTTCGTTGGTCGCGCGCTTGGCTGCAACTTCCGCCTTGGCCTGTTTCAGGTTTGCCGTCGCGGTTCTTTCCAACTGTGCCTGAGCCATGGCGTAATCGGCGGCGTCGGATTCCCGCTGCGCCACTGCGCCCCCGGTGCTATTGCTGGTCGTGCCGCGCGTCAAGCCGATCTGTAACTCCATCGACCGCGCCTCCGCTTCGGCAAAGTCCAGCGCGGCTTTGGCCTGGTCCACCTGCGCCTGGTACTCACGCGGGTCAATCTGCACCAGCACATCGCCTTCCTTGACATCCACGTTGTCGTTGATCATCAGCCTGACCACGTAGCCTGAGACCTGCGACGCCATCGCGGTGATATGCGCGTCCACCTGGGCATCGTCGGTTGAGACCCTTCCCGTCCACCAGTACAAGACGACGAGCAGCACTACCACCAGCGCCGCCAGGGCAAACTTTGTCCAACGCGGAATGTCGCGATATCTCGCGCGAACATCGGAAAGCAGCGACGGCGAAGCTCCTGCCCCCTGCGCGGGTGCAGTTGCTTGCGGCTGGGCGGGCGCGTTCGGCGGCGTGCTCATCGGGATCCTCTTCCTCTACTGGGCATACGTGTTTTCCACCTCACCCATGGCCCGCGCCAGGTTGGCTCGGGATTGATTGAAGCGGTACAGAGCTTCAATCTGATTGGCATTCGCCCGGGCCAAGGCGTCCTGCGCCTGAACGACTTCAACGTTCGTCGTCACTCCCGCCTGAAAGCGCCGTTGCGCCTGCCCCACCTCTTCGTTGGCTAGCGTCAGTCCCAGGTTGGCAACGCTCACCGCGGTGCGTGCGGCCTCCAGCTCGTCGATGGCCGACTTCACTTCGCGAACAATCCGCGCCTCCAGAAGCTGCCGGTTCTGCGCAATGCGTTTCTGCTCCAGGTCGGCCCGCGCAATCTCCGCCTGAATTCGCCCGCCGGTGAACAGCGGGATCTCGAGACTGCCCAGGTAGGTGTAGGCGGCAATGGCATCGCTGAAATGTTCACCCTGGTAGTACCAGAATCCGGAAAAGTCGATTTGCGGCAGGCGCTGCTCGCCGGCCGACTTTCGTTCCAGCCCTGCGATGCGCTCCTGCGACGCCAGCGCCTGCATCTCCGGACGATGGGCCAGTGCGCTGGTGATGGATGCCGCCACTTCGTACGATGGCAGATTGAAAAACTGTAGCGTCTCTGCCAACTCCGGCTCCTGCTCCCGCGGAAGGTCAAGCAGCTCTGCCAGAACATAGGTTGTAGTGTGCGTCTGGGTTTCGGCGTTGATCAGGTTCTGCCGTTCGTTCTGTAACTCCACCTGGGCGCGGGTGGTGTCAATATTCAGGCCGATCCCCGTGCTCTGCAGATGCACTGCCTGGTCGTACAGCCGCTGGGCCAGCGCGACCCGCGCCTTGGCCGCGTCATAAACGGCGAACGCCCGCAACACCAGAAGATACTGTGTCACGACCGTTGCGGTTATGTCTTCGCGCGTCACGTCCTGCTGCGCGCGGCTTTGGCGAACGCCTTCCCGCGAGATCTGGTACCTGCGAATGAGTGGCAGATCGAGCACCGACTGCGAGAAGACCGGGCCCCCCTCGATGTATTGAAATGGGCCAGTGGCCTTGGGAGCGGGCAGCTTCTCGAATGTCTGAAAGTTGGATTGCTCCAGCGCCATGTTCATGCCAAGGCTCACCTGGGGTAGCAGATCCGCGCGCACGATTTGCCGGTCGCGGTCGCTCTGTAACGTCAGGATCCGCGCAGCGACTACCTGCGGATTCTGCTTCAGCGCCAGCCGAACGGCCTCCTTCATGGTGAGCCGGAGATGCTGTGGCGGTGGGGCCGGACCTGCCTGCGCAATACCGCCGCGATAAGAAACCATCACCAGAACAAGCAACACCGCGCTTCGCAACGCCGCTCGTATTCTCATCCTGCCAAGCCCTCCGCTTTGATTCATTGGCGGTTTCTGACGCCGGACCGTGACAGCCCCACATCCAACGCCTGTCCCCTCAGGCGAAACGGGCGTCCTCAAAGTTTACTCACCTCTCTTTGCAGAGGATAGGGCGGGCTCTCCGGACGTTCCTGGTTTCATTTTGAGGGATCAGCCCTTCGCAGATGCTCAACGGGAGCTGCGTCACACCCACCTGACGCACCCGTCACAGAAGAAGCTGCTGCCGCCATCTAGAATCGGGGCTGGGCCGGTGCGTTGCGCGAATTCATCGCTCGGGAGAGGAACCGTGAGAATTCACCGCAGCTGTGCATCATTGGTTGGCCTGTTGGTCGTGCTGCTGTCATGCGGCAGCGCGGTGGCGCAGACCGCGCCGACGGCCCCGATCATCCTGAAAGGGGCGCCTATGGGCGCGGTGAAGTTCGATCACACGTCGCACCTGAAAGTTGCCGGCAAATGCACAGTCTGCCATCACGGGTCGAAGCCGCAGAACCCGTTGAAGTCTCCGCAGCAGACTTGCACGGATTGCCACACCAACCCCGCGACGCCGCCGGTCACGACCAAGTTGCAGGCCGCCTTCCACAATCCCACGGCGACCGCTGGTCTGTGCATCGGCTGCCACAAGACCGAAGACGCCAACGGCAAGGCCGCACCGCTGCAATGTGTCGAATGCCACAAGAAGACCAACACCTAGTTACGTGGCCGGTGCGCTCAAGGATGTCGAGCTTCACAACATTAGAGCCAGGTTCCTTCTCTGGGATCGGGTTCGTCAACCGGAGTTCCCGGCTGTCCCACCGGCTTGTCAGGAGGCTCCTTGACCGGCGGCGGTGGATCCTCGCCCGGCGGCACCGGCAGCGGCTCCTCCTCGTCCTGCCGCCCATAGACTGTAGTCCTTATGTAGGCGAACATCTCGCATCCTCCCGCTAGGCCTCTCCCGCCTTCACTTGTCCGAAGTTCAACAGAGTTACGATGGTCACTCCGCCCACGATGTTGCCCGCCGTCGCCACCGCCAGCCATGACAGGTACTGTGTCAACGGCACGGACCCGGCGAACACGGCGGACATGATCTCCCCGCTGCTGGCAATGCAGTGCGAGAACCGTCCCACGCCCACCACAAAAGTCAGCGGCCAGATAACGGCAATCTGACCGATGGTCCAATGGCTGGCCGTCACCAGCCATGCCACCAGCGCAATCAGCCATCCGCCGATTACCGCACTCCAGAACACGTGGCTGACGCTGCTGGCGACGAACTGCGAGCCAAGTTGCACCAGTTGTTGCGAGACTGCGTTATTCAGTGCGTCGGTGCGAATGGCGAGAGCGGCAAATATGACCGCCCCCAGCAAGTTTGAGATGAAAACAACGGCCCACAGGCGCGCCGTATCCAGCATGTGCCGCCGTTCGCTCAGAATAAGGGCGATGGGATAGAGGGTGTTTTCGGTGAACAGCTGGGCGCGGCCGATGATGACCGCAATGAATCCCAGCGGATAAATGAGATAGGCGACAAAGTTGCGTGACGCCGAGTCCGGCAGCGCTGCCAGAGCTGTGGCCACGCCCAAGCCTGTCAGTCCCATGGTCAGACCGCCGGCCAGTCCGGAGAAGGCCAGCGCCTGAGCGGAGCGGCGCAGCTCTTCGTGGGCATTGTCTTCGACCCGCTCGAAGATCTGGTGCGCTGTCCGCCGGATGGTCTGGTCCACCGCTGTGCTCGCTGCCATTCTGGTCGCACTCCGTTCCTGCCCTTAGATGCGGGTTTGCGGCCACCTGCTGGCAACAGCAGGCTGATTACTTCCGTGGCAAGTATGCAGTAGTTGCAAGTAATGGTGTTAGCGAGGTCAGGATGCAATCCGGGATTAAGCGAAAAAACACACAGCGGAAGCCGTAAAGGGGACATTCTTCTGGAGAATCCGCGAGCATCCGCAAGAATCCGCGGTAAAGCTTCTGCCCGACCTGGCGATTGAAGAAACGGCTCGAAGCTCCAAACTGGTAACCTGAAACTGACCTACTTCTTCCCCTGCACCGCCTCCAGGCACTGCCCATAGAGATCGAGCAGATGGCGGGCGTATTCATCGGCCTTGGAGTCCGTGCTGCCCTGAAAACCAGCTCCCGCCGAACCGGTCTTCCCGTAGCCCGTGGTGACCGCGATAAATTTCATCAGGTCAAGCGCGATGTCCTCGTTGCGCCGCGACCCCACGGTAATACCCGAAACTTCCTCCATGAATGCCGGCCTCCCACGCGGTCAGCAAGCATGATAGCAAAATCGGGGATCACTCCTCGCAATTCGCTCTTCACTTTCGGTGTTCGCCGGCGCCGCCAGGGAACTCTTCGGCGGCGCAGGAAGGCCCTCGGCGTGCGGGGCCACACTAGCCCGAATGGTCTACCTTACCTACACCGGCTGCGAGGCTTCGATCTTCGCCTCGCGCAGATATTTGGCAGCCTCTTCAGGCGGAGTGGGGTTCTGATAGAACCCTGTTCCCCATTCAAAGCCCGCGATCTTGGTCAGGCGGGGCATAAACTCCACATGCCAGTGGTAGTGTTCCATCGCCGGCTCCTGCACCGGAGCAGTATGAATGACCAGGTTATAAGAAGGGTAATCAAGTACCTGGTCCGCGCGAACCAGCAGGTTCTTCAGCGCCTTCGCCAGTCCCTCATAGACTTGCGAAGAGGAGTTCTCGAAAGCCGACTCATGCCGCCGGGGAATGATCCATGTCTCGAAGGGGAATCGCGGCGCATAAGGAGCAAGAGTGACGAAACCCTCAGTCGCAGCGACGACGCGAATGCCAGCCTCGGTCTCCTGGCGGAGAATGTCGCAAAATACGCAGCGCTCTTTGTAGATGTAGTACTGTTTGGAGCCTTCCAACTCCTCAATGACGTGCTTGGGAACGATGGGCAGTGCAATGAGCTGCCCGTGTCCATGCTCTAATGTTGCGCCTGCCAGTGGCCCGTGGTTCTTAAAGATCAGGATGTACTTGAAGCGCCGGTCTTTCCTCAGGTCAAGTACGCGGTCGCGAAAAGCCCAAAGCACATCCTCGATACCTTTCTCGGGAAGCGTCGACAGCGTGGCATTGTGCTCGGGCGACTCGATGATGACCTCGTGGGCGCCGATGCCGTTCATCTTGTCGAACATGCCTTCGGCCTGACGGTTCAGGCTGCCTTCAATGCCCAGCGCAGGGAACTTGTTGGACACAACCCGTACTGTCCAACCCTGTTCATCGCGGCCAGTGCCGTTCGGGCGGTAGGCCAGGACCTCGGAAGGCGTCTTGCTCTCGTTGCCGGGACAGAACGGGCAGAAGCCGCCTTTCATCTTCACGGGTTCGCGGCTGAAATCCGTGGGCCGCTTGGCGCGGTCGGTTGAGATGATGACCCAGCGTCCGACGATGGGATCTTTGCGCAACTCCGGCATGGGCAACCTCGCTCAGGCGACCTTTTATCTTAACTCAGCGTATACCGGCGCAATCACTCGCGAGGGTAAAGCCGGCCTTTGTCCTTTCAAAAAAGAGGCCCGGACCGTTATGGTCCAGGCATGCATTCTCTGATCGGCGATAGCGCTACGCCTCAGCAACCGCCCGGATGCACTCCTCCAGCACATCCATGGCGATGTCAGCTTGTTCCTTCGTTACCACGAGCGGCGGTGCGAGACGGATGCTGTTCGGGCCACAACCAAGAAAGAGGATGCCGCGCTCGAATGCCAGTTCCACGATGCGGTCGCGCTCTGCGCCGCCCGGTGTCTTGGCCTGCTTGTCGGTGACGATCTCGACGCCGATCATCAGTCCCCGTCCGCGAACATCGCCCACCAGTTCGAGCCGCTGCGGCCAGTCCGCAATGCGCTCCATCATGTGCTTTCCCACGACCTCAGCATTCCGGATGGCGTCGCGTTCCAGAACATCCATGGTCGCCAGCGCCGCCGCAATGCAGACCGGATTGCCGCCAAAGGTTGACGCGTGCGAACCCGGCACCCAGTCCATGATTTCCGCCTTCGCCATGGTGATTCCAAGCGGCATGCCGCTGGCAATTCCTTTGGCGACGCAAACGATGTCCGGCTCGACGCCGGTGTGCTCGATGGCCCACCACTTCCCAGTGCGTCCCGCGCCCGATTGGACCTCGTCGGCCACCAGCAGGATGCCGTGACGATCGCAGATGCGCCGCAGCTCCTGCATGAAGCCTGTCGGCGCCACCACGTATCCGCCTTCACCCTGAATGGGCTCGACAAAGATTGCCGCCACCTCCTCAGGAGCCAGCGTCGTCTTGAACAGTTTTTCTTCGATGAAGCGCGCACACCCCAGCGCGAAAGCTTCGGCTTCTTGTCCGCCACCAACGCAGCCACGATACACATCGGGATACCGGACGTGGGTCACGCCCGGCACCAGTGGCGCAAATCGCCGCCGCTGTTGCGGCTTCGACGCAGTCAGCGACAGCGCGCCCATGGTTCGGCCATGGAACGCTCCGTAGAAAGCGATGATGTTCTGCCGCCTGGTGTGATAGCGGGCCATCTTCAGCGCTGCTTCGATCGCTTCGGCGCCCGAGTTTCCGTAATAAAACTTGTGCGGGCCCTTCATCGGGGCAACACGCGAGAGGCGTTCGGCCAGGGTTACGAGTTGCTCATAGTAGAAATCGGTACCCGACATGTGAATCAGTTCGCCCGCCTGCTTCTGGATGGCGGCGACGACCTCGGGATGGCAATGTCCGGTCGAGGTCACGGCGATGCCGGCCGTGAAATCAAGAAACTCGTTGCCATCCACGTCTTCGACGATGACGCCGCGGCCGCACTTGGCTACCAGCGGATACGAGCGAGTGTACGAAGGTGAAACATAGCGCTCGTCGCCCTCCAGAATTCGCCGGGCATTGGGGCCGGGCAGTGTGCTCCTGATGTTCGGACCGTTTACTTGCGTCATAGTTTTGGTTGCCATGGTCTTTCTCCTCCAGGGGCTTGCGGCCCGCTGCCGCGGACCGGAGCTGCGTCACACCGCGCTTGCAATCTGGCTCGACTGGAGACGCGGCTACCGAATAGGAGAAAGTAGGATTAGTCGCCGGAAAAAAGATTGGGACGTGCCTTGGACGGAGCCAGCTTCGCATCAGCGCGTGAGGAGATGGGCCGTGACCAGGCACCGCGCACACTTATGCCCAGCACCGACCTGAGCACCGAAGTGGCAAGATGACGTGAATGGCTGGTGCTTGTTTCCACGGTCACATCCTCTAACGATTATAGCTGGCTTGGCGTACCGGCGGAACCCCTGAATCCTTCAAATTAGTCAGGAAAGTGGTGCCGGCAATTGTGCGGGAGGGCTAATCGGGCGGGAGATGGCACACAAACTTGCCTGACGTGCTAAGCGTTAACCTGGGGTAAATCGGCAGTTTTTTCCAAGTAAATCGTTTGTTTTGTTTCGGCAACAAAAATCGGGTGGCAGGCTCCCCCAAGACCGCCACCCAAGACCAGCTGCCAAGTCTTGACAACTGGATCAGTCGTGGATCAATGCGACTCCACGATAAACCGTTTCACCGTGTTCAGGTTGGTCTGGATTACCTCGTCCAGGACGTTGCCGTAGTTGCGGTCCTCCCCGCCGGTCGCGAATCCCCACTGGTCAGTGCCTGGAGCAACGATGGCAGCTTTGCCGTCGTAAGCATTGTCGCGGTCAGACATCAGGCCCCAGTTGGTGGATTCCCCGCGTCCGCTGTCGGTAAGCGACCAGAAATCGATGCCGAGGATCGGATGATCGCCGTTGGTGGCCTTGGCGTTGTAGAGCACGCTCAGGTCGCTGTTGTAATGCAGCCCGCGAGTCTCCTGCGTCGGATAGTCGGCGCCATAGCTTGGATAGCCGTGCCAATAAGAATCCTGGTTGGCGCTCAGCCCATACCAGGTAATTGTCGGCTTGCCGGTGAGATCGTAAGCCTGCGTAATGATGCTGACGTTCTGCGGTATCTGCGGGTTGTAGGTGATGGCAAGCGCATCCACGCCGGCATCAGCCAGGGCCTGCACTACTTGCGGCCTCATGCCGATATCCGCCGTTCCTCCTAGTGCCGAAGGAGCAAAGATCAGGTGGTTCCTGTCGTAACTGCGGATGGCTTTCACCGCGGCACTCTCCATCTGGTAAACGTATTGATACAGGAACGCGTTAAGGTCGGCCTGCAAGCCGGGCAATTCCCCCTTCAGACCGTAAGGATCAGTACCCATCCACTTGTGGCGGCCATCTTCATCCAGAACGCCGGTGCCCACGCCGTAGCCGCCGTTATCGCCAAAGGTGGTGTAGGTGCTGCCCCACGCTGCATTCAGTCTGGCGATGGTTCCGTACTTCTGCTGCAGGTAAGCAACCCATGCGTACTTGGTATAGAGCTTGGAGTCCTTGAAGCCCGGTTGCTGGAAGTTAGTGACGGCTACAAACCACGCGACATTCGGATAGGGATACGGACCAGTGCCCGCCCCCTTATTGAATATTGAATAATATAGTGACATTTCCTTAGTTCCATGCTATGGTTTTGGCATGGGAAA
>Ga0335082_10007033_pt1 | contig 12246 bp, 6 predicted proteins | sample Lox_Sample_41_FD_206718 | JGI IMG/M metagenome (GOLD analysis project Ga0335082, IMG submission 206718) | Soil microbial communities from Loxahatchee National Wildlife Refuge, Florida, United States - Lox_Sample_4.1 | ecosystem: Environmental > Terrestrial > Soil > Wetlands | place: USA: Florida...
TATAGCTCAGCTGGGAGAGCGCATCGTTCGCAACGATGAGGTCGTCGGTTCGATCCCGACTAGCTCCACCATTTTAGTCACAGGTCCTTCGCTGCGCTCAGGATTTCGGTAGCAGGCAATCGGAAAGATCGTGTCAGTCCGCGCTCCGAGCGGAACCAGGCTTGCCGCCGACGCTCGGGCTGCTGACCAGGGCACGCCACTCGTAAACGCTGCGGCCGTCTACCTTCTGGCCTGTGACAGTTGTAAATCCACTATTGTCGGAAGCCTCGGCCAATGCTTCGCCGGGAAGCCAAAGGGCGTCTGGTGGCGCCGATTTTTGCATGTCTACGGCAAGATCGATCACGTCACTCTTGAGTTCTTCCAGGCCCTTACCGTCAGGAATTGCCAGTTCTCCTGAGTTGATGCCGCAGCGCAGGTGAAACGCCGACTTCAGTTTGTGGACGCCGTCATTGAACCAGGGAAGCTCTTTGAGAATGGCCTGCGCGGCCGCCACCGCATCGTCAGTATTCTCGAACGCGCACAAGGTGCCGTCCTGCGCGAACGAGGTCTTCGCTCCCTGAAAGCTGCGCAGCAGGCGATCGACGAACTTCTTGTACTCCGCAAAAGCGTGTTCCACCACCAGGGCGTCTTCCGACTGAGTCATGCGCGCCCATCCCACCACATCCATCGACAGCACGGCCAGGCGCTGTCCTTTGTTGGAACGACGCTGTTGCCCTTCGCTGTATTCGCGCAGCAGGCTAAGCCGGCTGTTGACTCCACGATCGCTGACCGGCACGGTTGGCCCTTGCGGGGCGCTGCTCCGCGCCCGGACCAGCCTGGTTTTGGCGGAGAACTCCCAGCGCTCAATCGGCAGCATCAGCAGGTGACGGACCACCAGCAGGACCAAGCCGAGAGCCAGCAGCATCAGGTTCCAACCGCCGACCACTGGGCGGAAAGTAAAGACCTTGCCGGCTAACGCCAGCGCGGGAACCACGATGGCCTTCACGTAGCCCCAGGCGGCAGTGCCTTCCACGATCTCGGCCCGCACAATCTCGGCGGCAACGAGCATATAAACGAAGAAGCCGAGCGGGACGGTGATCGTGACCAGCGCAAACAGAATGCGGAAGGTCTTAATGCCGTAATAGGTCCACGTCAGACGCTTCAGCAGAGCAGGTGTTACCGGTGGCGGAGGCAGCGGCGTGCGCTGCGAACCTGAGGGCGGCTTCACAACTCCGGCAGGCGCCGGGGTGGGAGCCGGGGTAGCGCTTGGGACCAGGACCGGCCGCGCTTGCGGGGGAGTGATATTGGTCTCGGTCACGGTCCAGTTGTTGACCGTGGCCGTCAGTCGTCGGCAAGTGTTGGTAATTTCCTGCGCCGAAGGTCTCTGCTTCGGGTCTTTGCGCAAACAGAGGTGAATCAGCCGCTCTAACTCAGGAGGAACGGCAGGATTGACCAGGCTGACGAGTTCCGGCTGGTGGTGCAGAATCCGCGCCAAGGTGGCTTGTGCGGTGGGCCCGAGAAACGGGTTCACGCCGGTCGCCATCTCGTAGAGAACCACTCCCAGGCTGAAGATGTCGGCTTTGGAATCCACCTCTCGGCCCATGGCCTGCTCCGGCGACATCGAACTGACCGTGCCCAAGACCGTCCCCAACTGGGTCTTGTAACCTTCGTCCATCGTGGTTTCGTCGGAGTGAAGCATCGGGTCGGCAACCTTCGCCAGGCCGAAATCCAGGATCTTGGCCTGTCCGCGAGGCGTCACCATGATGTTTTCCGCCTTCAGGTCACGGTGAACGACGCCCATCTCGTGGGCCATACTCAGTCCGTCGGCGACCTGCGCCCCAATCTCGCAGATGCGCTCCACCGGCATGGGGCGGCGCGCGATGATTCCTCGCAAGGTCTTGCCCTCCACGAACTCCATGACGAGATATCGCGTGTTCTCTTCGACACCGAACTTGTAGATGTGGACGATGGCAGGGTGTTGCAGGCGCGAAGCTGCCTTGGCTTCGCGCAGGAAGCGGGCCACGACTTCCTCGCCCTGGGAGCCTTCCTTCGCGGCCGAATCCAGCACCATCTTGATGGCGACAGGACGATCGAGGTCGGTGTCGGTGGCGCGGTACACCACGCCCATTCCCCCCTCGCCAATCTTGGATTCGATCTTGTAGGAACCGAATTGTTTGCCGATCAACCCCATCTCCCCCGGCTAGGAGAGTGTAGTCGCTCGTAACAGTCAGTGGGAAACTTTTTTCGGCTGGCCAGCACAAGCTCCAGGCCTATCCATGTGCAAAGAGTTGCAACCTTAGCGGAGGCCGTAAAACTGGGCGATAGCAGAGACTTGATTGCGAATCTCTTCCTGCATCTGGCTTCTTTGCTCCTCGGAGAGATTCAGATCACGGGTGGTGCCATCGGGCAACAATTGGTAAGCGTAGTCACGATAGCTGACTCCATCAGCGATGTAGAGCGAGCCCCCGTTCCGGGTCAGCAGTCCATATACCGGCGCGTAACTCGACGCCACTAGGTAAGCATCCCGGCGATAGGGCGCCTGTTCTTCCAAGGATGCGGTGAAGAGTGGCCTGCCAAAGACGGGATGATTGACGATCGGTTTCAAGCCTAGCAGGTAGTACAACGTGGGCGTGAGGTCCGTCAGAAATGCAGCTGCCTGGCGGTCGTATTGTGCTCCCGTTCGCATCCAGCCTGGCAGATGGACGATCAGTGGGATGCGCACGATCTCAGGAAAGATCGTATAGGCGTGGCCCCAGCGGCCGCGCTCGCCCAACGAGTCGCCGTGATCGCTGGTCAGGATGAGAATGCTGTTGTCATACATTCCGGTTGTCTTCAGAGCGTCGATCAACTTCCCCAGACACGTGTCCATCCGCTGGATGCGGGATGCGTAGGCGGCATTGAACTCGGAGGGAATCGACTTTCCCGGGAGCACCGAGCGTCCTTCACGGTCGATCACGGAGACGTGAATGTTCTGTGCCTGGGTATACACGAACACAGGATCGCTGTCGTTGACCGGCAACCGGCTTGTCACCTCGTCGAGCGTCCTGCACAGGTCGTAGTACATCGTGCCGACGTGCTCATCCAGGTCCTGGCTGCGAGGGGAACGTGGGACAGTCTGTTCCAGAATCGTGTCGCGGCTGATCCATTGGCGGTAGCCTTCCGATTCGACAAGTTTTTGCAGAGAGTTCATCGGTGCAAATGGAGTGACGTACTGCTGGTGAACCATCAATCCACCGACCCAAATGGAAGGCTCGGAGAGGCCCGTCCCTCCGTAGCGGGTAAAGGCATTCTGGAAGACGACGCTATCAGCCGCCAGGCTTTCAATGACAGGCGTGAATTTTATGCTTGGGTTGTAGGGGGACAGGTAATCGCGGCGCAAGCTGTCGATCACAATGAGGAAGATGTGCGGCTTCCGTGCGGGCGTGGAATCCTGCTGATTGGCCAACGTGATGTTTACCGGCGAGAGATGCGTCGATCGCGGAATGTTAGTGTTCTCCGCAAGGAATGTGAAGAAACTACTACCCGGGCCGCTCGATAGGCCTTCCTCCAGGCGAAGCAGGTCATCGGCGAGCCGGAAGGAGACGTCGTAGTCGGCATACTGATTGAATAGTTTGTCGTTGGAGTTGGTAGTACCGCTTTCGGAGGCCGCGTACGACTGCATGAGCATCAGACCCAGATAGCAAAGCAGTACTGCCGCCGCCACCGCGTAAGCGCGTGTCCGCGAGAACCAGGCCTTGGGCGCGACACTATAGAAAACTGCAAAGGCAAGAGTCCAGAGCACAAGCGCCGCCATCTTCTGCAGAAGGAATTCCCAGTCGAGCCGGCCCAAGCCCGCGGCCAGAATCCACGCCGCCGCGCCCAGTGCGGTGAGCGTCAGCACCTGGCCGGACCAGTTCGTTTTGGCCAGAAAACGGAAGGGAAGCAGGAGCAGATCGAAGATATCTGGATTCAGGTTTTCTTCTGCGTTCAGGAATCGAACGCCAATGCCGCTAGCGAAGGCCACGAGACCTGCTGCGAGGGCCGCAGCCACCAACGACGCCGCCGGCCCGCCAAATGAGAGCGGCGGGAAGAAGATGTAGCGCACCGTCAAGGCAATCGCAGCGACGACAACCAGGGCGGTCCCTAGAAATGTTCCCTGGCTCTTCCGTTGCGTGGGGAGCAACCCGGCCAACGCGATGACCAGATCAACCATGACGAAGAGAATCAAGAAGATGAGCAGATGAGAGAGGATAGTCCACAGCAGTGCCCAGCCCCACTGCGACAGGCTCCAGCGCAGACCACGGCTGCTCCAGGCACGAAAATAGGCAATTGCAAATTCCAGCATGGCCAAGTAGAGGGCGGCCTGCCAGGCTGCGAAAAAGGTCTTCGCGGCTGATTCTTCTTCACCGTGAGTCCAGACAACAGCCTTGCCCGACTGCAACCAGTCGATTGCTGCCATCCAGAACAGGGGAAGGAGTGACAGTAAGCACCACATCAGACTGCGGGTGTCGTTGCCGAGGTTGAGCAGCAGCGGATGAACCGCGAGCACGATGCCGGTTAGCACGCCAACGACCGCGAACCCGCGAGCCAGATGGCGGGCTGGCCCAGCTTTCAGGTCGGGCAAGATCGTGAGAATCGCAGCGGCAAAAGCCGGCCAATAGAGCCAGGGATGCATCCCCACCAGCCGGGTCAGCCAGGGCAAAAGCTGGCCAACGTGAATCTGCTGATAAGTGAACGGAATGTAGGCCAGCAGGCAATAGCTGCCGGTGAAAAGCACGTACGCAAGCAGCAGGAGACGGGCCAGGAAGATCTGCCAGCGGGAGACTCGCATTCTTTATTTGCTCGCGTTTTGCGTGATAACGGTCAGCACCTGCTTGCGGGCTTGTGCGACCGCGTCGCCAGGACGCAGCTCAAGTACTCGCGTGTACTGACGCAGGGCCTCGGCATTGTCGTTGGTATGCTCCGCGACTCGGGCAAGCAGGATATGGAAGTCCGGGTCCTCATCGGCGAGTTGAACGCCCTGGGTCAGGGCCTTCTTGGCCTCGGCATAGTCATCTTTGTGGAGGTAGTACATGCCGAGCACCAACAATGCTCCAGAACTCTCCTCGTGCTTGGCCAGAACCTGGTCGGCCAGGCCTTTGGCATCCTCGGGCTTGTCCATGCGCAGCCAGCAGCGGGCCAGCCCCAGGGTCAGATCGGTGTAACCCGGAGCAATCCCCAGTCCTTTCTGATACTGATCGGCCGCCTGCGCCCACTGATCAGACATTTCGAGGGCGTGCGCCAGGTAGAAAATGGAGTCGGTATTCTTCGGATCGAGCGCCAGGCAGCGCTCATAGGCTGCGATGGCTCGCGGCTCGAACTTTTCTCCTTGCCTCCAGTAAGCGTGACCGATCTGCGGGCAGGCCTCGACTGGGACCGGAGCGCGGTCCATGTAGAATTCCCAATACTTCGCCTCCTCGTCGTAGCGCCCGAGGTGGTCGTAAATCTCAGCCAGGCGGCCGATATAGATATGGCTTTCCGGGTAGGCGCGATACAAGTGACGTGTCGGGGCGAGCGCCTGCGAATACTGTCCCTGGGCAAGAAGGGACTTGCTCAGATCATCCAGACGTTGCGACTCCTGCTGGGAGAGCACGGGCCGAAACGTGCCGTTGCGGAATCGAAACAGCGCCAGCGGAGAGTACAGCAAGCCATACACCAGCAGCAGGAAGAACACCGGCATTGACACGGCGAGCAGGCGCTTGCGTACGGAGTTGGTTGTCTCCTGTTTCTCGGGTTTTTCAGAGTCGCCCATCAGAATCGGTAATAAATCGCGCCTTCCACCGTGTAGCGGTTCACTTTACCGCCGAACTGCTGGTCTTCGCTGCCGGCGCCAAGTTTGATCTCGGCGTCCCAGTTCCCGATCCGTTTGTCGTAATCGATCGTGTAGCGGGTCGAGTTCAAAGAGATAAGGTCAAGCGTAGTGGTCGCCAGCGCCTTCGAGGCGCCATAGCTGAAGCGAAACTCCAGATAATCGTGGATACCTTCGTCGCCGAAGAAGCGGCGCGCCGCGAACACGCCCGTCTTGCTCACGCCCAGATCGTCCGGCGTCAGGTAGAGCCGCCCGGAATATAGCCAATTGCCGTAGTACTTGTACAGAGCAGCGGTAAAAATGTTCACGTCGTCGGAGAATTGCAAGCGGCGGTAGCCGGCGCTGGCCTCAAAGCCGTGACCGGCACTCTGGTAGAGGTCCGCGCCGACAAAGTGCTGGGGATAGAGCACGGCGTCGGGAGAGCCGCCCACGGTCAAGAATGCGTAGGTTCCGCGCCGTATGTGGGGATAGAGTTCGCCGCTCAACTGGTAGCTGTGATCGCCGAAACGGTCGGCACGGGCCAGCCTTCCGATGGCAGAACCTATCCGGGTTGGTCCGCGCAGGCTGAGCGTGGATTCCTTCTGCGAATCGAAAACGCTGCTGAACCAGTCGTAGGTGAAATCATAAGAAGCCTCCCACTTGCGGGCCTGCGAGACCATGCGGCGCCGCATCTCCCGCGCCTCCTGGTTGGAGGGATCGACCTTAAGCACCTCGTCGAGCGTCTTCGCAGACTCACGCTCATGGTTCTGATTACGCTGAGCCCGAGCCAGGAAGACCAGCAGCGAAGCATTGTCGGGATGCCGCTGCAACCCAGCCCGCGCCAGTTCTTCTGCTTTGGCCGGGTGGTCCGACCAAAGCTCCAGGTTCAACATGGCAGGCAAGGCGTCACTGTGGTCCGGATTCCGGTCCAGGACCTTCTGCAATGCTTGCCGTCCTTCGTCGTAGCGGCCTTCCCAGGACAGAATCGTGCCGTACAGGGTCAGTGCATCGCCATCGTCCGGGACTTTGGCCAGCCGGGTTTGCAACAAGGACAGAGCTTCGGCCCGGTGCTGGGACCCACTGAATGCCAAGGCGCGCGCCCGGCTGACTTCGTCATCGGCAGTGGCGGAAAGCGTACCCAAGGGGCCCAGCAATACCATGAGCAGGAGCACGACAGAGTTCAGCTTCAGATTGTTCAGGATCGCGATCATGTCAATGCGCTCGCCTCTTCTTGCCAGCGGCGGTCGCTTCTCCCGTTGCCGCGGGGCCGCGGGGTTGTCCGTATTCCTGCTCGACCGCTGTGAAGGCCTGCTTACGGTAAGGATCCAGTTTGACCGTGCTCCACCTCGGCCACGCGAACTTCTCCGGCGACCCGTTAGAAGGTAAGGCAACGGCGACAGACATGTTCCGCAGGTCGGATGCTGCTTTGGGGCGAAGCACGTACACGCTCGCCTGCACGCCGCTTGTCGGCCAGCTTCGTACGCCGAATTTGGAGTCGTATCCTGCCAAGGCCATCAGGTTTGACGGATCAGTCACCAGCAGTTTTCCCCACGGAATACGCACTACCACAGCGCTCCGCTTGATGTCCGCATACCATTCGGCCGTAGTGTCGTAGTCCCCGGCGGCGGGATTTCCTTGCGCATAGGTCAACTCGCTGAGGCCGTGGTCGGGACCCGCCTCCTGAAACTCTCCGGCGGCAGCCAGGCTCGGCGTGAACTCCTTTTTATATGCCAGTTGCTTGCGCCTGGGATCGTCGGACCGTGCCACGAGTTGGAATGGGTTGTAACTGTCGGCCAGCAACATCCGGGTTTGTTCCGGCTGGCGAAGCACCAGAAGGAAGTTGGCGCCGCCCGGCACATTCACATCGCCGAATGGCAATTTTGAGATCCCGGCTGATCCCGGCAATGTGTTCAAAGCAACCGCATAAATCGCCTGGTCAAAGTGGGTCTTGCCGGTGTGCGCAGATCGGACACAGTCCAGGCAGGCCACCTGCAGGCGGAGGTAGAGATAGCCCTCATCTGCCGCAATGCCCACGCTGCGGAGTGTGCGTTCGCCGTCGTACCCGTCACCGATTCGCGGATCCGGTCCATTGGCGTAAAGCTTCTTTTCTTTCTCCCATTCCGCCGGGTCGCCATGGAACAGGTCCGCCTTGCTGGTGCGGTACCCAATCAGGCCATAACGTTTGGCGGGGTCCATTTCATTCAGCCAGACGGACGCTCTCTCCTCAGACGCTTGAAATCCCTGAGTCAGCCAGCCGTAGCGATACCACTCATCGGTCAGTTCGAAGAGCAGCCCACCGGCCGCTCCGTTCTCTCGCACGGTGCGGCCCAGCCGAGTCAGGGCCTCCGCCTGACGGCGTTCGCTGTATCCGCCCTGGTTCCAGCCATTGGAGAGGGCGAGGCGTGGTTCGATCGAGGTGGACGCGCCATACTCGCTGACGATCAAGGGGACGGGGAGCTTTGTGTGCAAGTCACGTACAAAGCCAGAAACCGGATTGACGCCTTGGTTGTCACGGGCATTCGCATATCGCGGGTTCTTTGCCATGTAATCGGGGAAAAACGCGAATGCGGGGTAGGCCGCGAATGCGCCGGCGACATATGCCGGTTGCTGTTTGATCTTCGTCTCCAGAGGCAGTGTGGTGGCCGGGTCCGGCGAGGCCCCACTGATCAGGGCCACCGGATGCTGCCAGTTGTAAGTGGAGGTCTCGTAGTCGATCAAGTAGTCGCCCATCTCTACCAGCCACGCCTCGGTAGCGGAGGCATTGCTGACGGACAAGTACTTGCCCTGGTAACTACGATTGGCTGCATTCAATACGTTGGTGCGTGACACCACGTCGGGCTCGAGTTCCCGCCCCAGCAGAAACCCGCTTACCCGGTCCGCGATGTCGAACTCGTAGACACCACTGCCGCGAGTGCGCTTGGCCGGGACCGACCCGCGGCCGTGAATGGCGTCGACGACATTTCGAATGTCGCCCCTCGTCTCTTCCACAAAGCCAGGCTCGAACAAGTCTTGATGTTCGGGCGTTGCGACCCAGATCTGCTGCATCAAGGAAAGCTCGCCCCCACCCCCGACATAATGATGAAACGCCCGGTAAAAAGCCGGCGGCAAGAGCGTGTAAACCCGCAGCGTATCGGCGTGTAGCTGAGTGGCGTCCTTCAACCATTCACTGTACAGAGCTCCATCGTTAGGAAGCGAAGTCGGACGATAGCCCGGAGGCGCGGCGCCCAGGTCGACGCCTTGCACGTAGGAACTGGTCCAGTTTCCACTGGCCGAACGCTTTTGTAACGCGCCGTCGGCGGCACGCGCGCGCACCTGCAACTCGGACGGCCGCTGCAAAGGCGGAAATGCAGAGGGCGGAGCGTCGTTGAAACCCCGCAGGCCAAAGATGTTGTCCATGGCGAATCGTGCCGCCTGGCCATAGTCTTTATCGCTGAGCAACTGGGAGTAGATCTGCGAGGCCTGAAAGTAATCGGCCTGTCTCTCCTCAGCCCCCGCCACCAGGATCATGACGTTCGGATCGTTTTTTCGCCCCTTCAGTATCCTGGACAGCAGGGCGGGATCCATTTCTCCGCGTCCCGTCTCTAACGCAACGAAGGACATACCAATCTGTGCCTCTTCAGTTCGCGGATCGATACGAATGGCGCGATCGAAGTAGTACCGCGCCTCCTCTAAACGGTTGAGCTTGAGATTGGTCCAGCCCTGCATAATGATCACGTCGACGGCATTGGGCGCAATTCCGTAGGCGGTGTTGAAGGCATCCAGGGCGCGGAGATACTGCCCGCTCTTGTAGAGGCGGACGCCGTCCTCATAGAAGCCGCGATATTGCGGTTTCCACTTGAACTCCCAAAGCGCGGCGAGGGTGAAGAACGCAATCAGCCCGAGAACAACCCGGTTCAACAGCCACATTCGGCGGCGCGGCATCAGGCCTCCACTCCCTTGTGGGTTACCACTTCCCAGCGCCGCTTTCCGAGGACGAATTGAAACACGCCATGGGCCCGCGCCGCACTGACCGCCTGCCGATAACCGAAGTTCTCCAGAAACGAGTAGAGGACGAGAGTGAGCATCTCGGAATACTTGGGATAACGGCGGATGGTCGCTTCGGCCAGCAATACCGAAACCACCGACAACAGGGTCCCGTACCCAACCGCCAGAAACATGATCAGAAGGAACAGCGACAGCGGCATGGCGCCCACAAAGAGCGAGAGCGGAAGAATCACCAGGCCCAGAGTCTCCACTACGGAGCCGAAAGCTTCCACATAGGCGTGGAAGGGCATGCTCAGCAGTCCTAACCGGCCCTGCGTGAAGTTGAAGATCAAGCGGTCATGCTTGAACACGGTTTGCACCAGGCCCAGCTGCCAGCGCCGCCGCTGGCGCGCGAGCATCCGGAACTGCTTCGGGCACTCGGTCCAGCAAACCGGGTCGGTGGTGAAGACCATGTCGGCCTTCCACTTCTTGCGCTCGATGAAGGTGTGCAGCCGCGCAATCATGTCAATGTCTTCGGTGACCGTGTCGCGGCCGAATCCGCCGGCCAGAACCACCGTCTCGCGGTGGAGAAGGCAAAATGCTCCCGACGTGATGAAGTTGCCTTTGAGGAAGTTCCATCCCGGCCGTCCAAATAGAAATGTGCGGATGTATTCGACCACCTGGCAGCGTTCGAGCCAGGTTCCCGGCAGGGCGATCTCGGTCACTTCGCCGTTGGCCACGGTACAGCCATTCGCGATCCGCACCAGGCCGCCGCTGACCACGGTGTTGACGCTGGCGTGCATAATTGGAGCCATGAGCCGCAGCAGCGCCTTGCGCTCCACAATTGAATCGGCGTCCACGGTACAGAAGAACGGGCTGCGGCACATATTCAAACCGGTATTGAGAGCATCCGCCTTGCCGCCGTTCTCCTTGGCCGCGACCACCAGGTTCGGTATTTCAGGATTCAGGTAAAAAGCGTGCGGGTGCTTCGAGGGAATGGACTCGCGATAAATCAAGTCCATGCGTTGCAGTTCGAACTCTGTGATCAAACGTGACAGGGTCTCATCGGTGGACCCGTCATCTACGACAACGATCTCCTTGGCGGGATACTCCAGGTTCAACAGAGCGCGGATGGTAGTGGCGATCACTTCCTGCTCGTTGTAAGCAGGCACAATCAGGGTGATTGGCGGCGTGGCGGGAGAGTCAGCGATATCGGCGTGGCTGGTATGTGCGGCGAAACGCGAGTGCAGGGTCACTGCATACAGCGAGATCGCCATCAGAATGGTGTAAACCGCGTTCGCGACAAGGAAGTAGGTCAGAATAATGAGGTTGGCATAGTCGAGAAAATACAGCAGCGTCCTATGCACCGGAGAGGTTCTCCTTTCCACCGGTGTCACGTACGCTGCCGCTGCCAAAGCGCACATTGCTGTCGGACTGGATTCGGCCGAGCACCTGCCTTGCCTTGGAGTTGATCTGGCCGGAATCCTGCTGGCTCAGTTGGTTAAGAACGGTGACGAACTCCTGCGTGGGATTGACCGCCAGGGTGTCGATCAGCGCGATCTGCACCGCGAAAGAATCGCTGCTCGTCAGGTGGGACAAGAGCAGGGAAGCCTTTCCCATCGAGGCCATCCTGCGCGCGACGTTTTCCGCCAGCAGTCCCTGGTCGCCGCCGCCCGCCATGGCGGCCAGCAGTTGCGGTACGATCCCACGACGTTGAAACTCGTCACACGCCTGCTCGGCTGCGAAGCGATCGGTGCAGTCGACGAAGAAGCGGAACATGGCATCGGTGCCCTTGGTGCCCATGGCTTGCAGGGTCTGCACGGCCGCCTCCCGTACCAGCCAGCGTTCGTCGGTCAAACGTGCGATCACGTCGGGGACGAGGTCCGCATAAAAGCGGTCAGCCGAGGCGCGCAGGGCATGCAGACGAACAAACTCATTCTGATCGCCCATCAACCGCCGCAGCATCTCGGTGGCGGCGGTATCGCGAAAATATCGCGCCACGTAGGCGCTGCGGGCGCGCACGTCTTCAAATTCGTCAAACTGGCATTGCTCGAGCACGGCACGGTACAGGGCCGGAGAGAAGTCGTTCTTGGTGACCACCGAGTGCACCGCCGCCCGTTCGCAAATCTGACGGATGGAATCAATCACAAAGAAACGGCAACGGCGGCTCGGGCTGGACAAGTAGGGCAGGAAAACCTCCAAATCCTCCAGGCGGTAGCGGATGAGGGCCGCCTTCAGCGTGCGCAACGACAAATCATTTCGTTCTTCGACACCCTTGCGCAGCTCTTCGACCAGCAGGGGGATGGTTTGCGGATTTCGGCTGCGCCCCAGGCCTTCCACCGCGACTCGGCGAACTTGCGCGGAAGGGTCCGTGAGGGCCGCACTTAGGCATAGTTGGGCATGCTTCGGGCTCAAGTGGCCGAGGTTGTTGGCCGCTAACGCGCGAGGGACCGCGGAGAGTCGCGTACGATACATTGGCCGCAGCAGTTTCGGCCATC
>Ga0335082_10007035_pt1 | contig 12242 bp, 12 predicted proteins | sample Lox_Sample_41_FD_206718 | JGI IMG/M metagenome (GOLD analysis project Ga0335082, IMG submission 206718) | Soil microbial communities from Loxahatchee National Wildlife Refuge, Florida, United States - Lox_Sample_4.1 | ecosystem: Environmental > Terrestrial > Soil > Wetlands | place: USA...
ACCAGCCGGGCATGGCAGTCCACCGATGCCACCGCACACTAGCGGGCCGGGGCACGGCTTGAAGTCCACGGTACACTGCCCGTTGACGCAGTAGCTTTGCGGGCAGCTCACGGTGCCATCGGCACACGGGCTACACGCGGCCTTCATTTGCGGGCAATCTGCGTCGGAGGTGCACTGCCCCTCTGCCTGCGGCCGGCAGACACCGGGGCAGTCCGCAGCGGGACCAACGCTGCACGAGTCGGTGGGATCATCCACACACACGTAGCCCACTGGGCACGACGCACCCATGAGCCCACCACACGAGGGCAGCTCTTCGCCGAGCACGCAGATGCCACTGCAATCCTCACCGGTAGCGGGATCGCACTTGTCAGCCGGGTCGTCGACGCAGTGGTAGCCTTGGGGGCACTTCGCCGCGTCCAAGCCACCACACAGGAGCGCTTGCCCTGGAGGTGTGGAGGTGGGCGTCGCCGGCGGCTCTGTCGCGGCCGGCGTCGGCGCTGCTGGCGCCTCAGGCCCACAGCTGGAACCTGAACACTTGGCATCGGTCAGCGCCTGGTTCGCTGCACTGCCGCCGACCGAACCGCCGCACGCAGCCAGGACGAGTACCAACCCTGCGAGGCCAACGATCTTCAAAGAGGCGCGCATCGGGAAGCTCCTTTCCTGTCGGTTACTTTACGCTGTTTGTATGCCAAACAATTATTGTTTAGTCAAGCACTGCGTTCTCCCGCCGTTCCATCAACTCCTCTGGCGTGCAGATGACCGGGGCGCCGTAACCCTGGTGGTAGGCAACTCCGCCCACCAAGTTAGGAATCTCCGCGTTGGCGACGTGCTTGCAGTTCCACGTGAGGAGGTAATCCGTACCGTCTGACGAACGTGACATTCGCGCTCAGGGAGCAACACGGGACAGCCGACGTTGCGGACGCTTGGCTCCTTGCAGCGGCCTGAGTTAGACTCGCTGTCGTGGAGGACCGTTATGGGACAGGCTGCACGGCGACACATCGATCCGCTTGCTGCTGCGAGGGATGCCCTTGAGCACGGCCGAATCAGCGATGGGGCGCGCGCTCTCCGTTTGAGCCTCAACGGGAATCCCACACCTGCAGAGTTCGATCGGGTGCTTGAGCTGGCCTTTGAATTCAACCTGGTCGATTTGGCGCGAGATTTCGTGCAAGACGCTGTGTCGCGGTATCCGCGCGCTGCGAAGGTAAGACATTGGGCGACCGTGCTGAAACCGCCGGCGGTTCGCACGGTATCGCGCCGAGTGACCACTCCCCACAGGCGTCGTGCGGAGACTGACTGGCTTCACAAACACGCCGATCGGTATCGGGGCAAGTGGGTAGTGCTGTTGGGCGGAAAACTGATCGCCTCGGGTAAAGACCTGAAGGCCGCACTGCGCTCAGCCCGTAAGCGTGCGCCGGATGCTCCTCTCGTGCACTTCGTTGAGAAGTAATGCTCCGTCTGCGCGGAGAACCGTTCTGCACTGCGGCGGTCGAGTATCTCGATCACGACCCAGCCGGTCACGCTGACGAACCTCACATCTACCTGCAGGTCGGGACGGACCTGGCAGACTTCCGATGGTGGGCCATCGTCGACACAGCTGCTCCCTGGTGCGTGGTGGTTCCAGCGATTGCGGACGCACTCGGACTCAGCACGCGGGACCGACGGCGCTTGAGTACTCGTTTCGGCGTCATGCGCGGCGAGGTGCACCGTGTTCCGCTGATCCTGTTGGCTGACGCGGGTGGGGCAATGAGAATTGACGCAACCGTATTCGCGTCGGCCGATTGGCCCGGTCCGAACTTCGTCGGCTACCCAGGGTTCCTGGAGCGCCTCCGGTTCGCCGTGGACCCAAGGACGCGACGGTTCTATTTCGGCAAGCTGTAGGCGCCAGATGAAGGCAGGCTTGAACCCCGCCGCTACCTAGAGACGCTGAAGCCGGTCAGCAACTCGTCGGCGAGCCACTCGTGCAAGAGGGCGGCGGCACGTGCGGCGACTTCGGTCTCCCCAGCCGCCGCCGTAATACCTTCGCAGACGTCGGTAAACACCGCGCCCGCACGGATCGCCGTTAGCGCCCCGCGCTCCACCGCATCAATCGGCCGATGGAACACACGCAGGTCCTGCCGCCAGACGCGCACACACGAGTCGGCCGGCTGCGGCTCCACGCGCTTCTCAACGGCCTGCGCCTGCTTCCAGATCTCGTGCACCGGCCAGCCCACGTCCAGCAGGTGCAGTGACGGCGTCAGCGTGAAGCGCAGGTCCGGCCAGCGCTCCTGCGGCACCGCCGCGAGTGCTGCGGGAGCGAGCGGCTCCGCGTCGGGCGCATCGAATGCTTCCAAGATCGTCCATTCCAATGACGCAAGGTCCGCCAAGTAAGGCCACTGCGTGCCGACCGTGTGGCGCCTCACGAAGGCCGGTAGATGCCGGCCGACGTAGCGCAGAGAGAAGTGAGTCGACGGATGCACGAGGAGATAGTCGGTGATCAGGTTGTGGAACGCCGCTTCACCGATCACCGCACAGACCGCTCCGAAGTCTTCCTTGAGGCAGTCGCGGATGCGGTAGAAGTACATGTCCGCGTAGATGTCGAGCCGATCGACGGCGGACAGACGCGCATCCTCCCGCACCAGCGTGTCGGCCAGCGCACGCTGGGACGGGCGCAGCGCGTTGCGGCCGGCCGCGACGCCCTCAGGCGCTGTGATCAGCGTCCAGAAGAGCTGCTGTGTCTGCGCGAGGCTGGGCATGGTCGACTGACTCGGCAATCGCTTTGGCGCGCAACGCCTCGGCGTGTACGTCCCCGAAGGGCGGGATGTGATCGTCCCATTCGATGAGCGTTGAAACATTCCCGAAGCGCCGCACCGCCTGCGCGTAGAGATCCCAGACCACGTCAGAGACCGGGTGATCGTGGGTGTCGTGCAGGAAGGTTCCTTTGTCGCTGTGGCCGGCGAGGTGGAACTGCTGCACGCGTTCCACAGGGACGGCGTGCAGATACTCTGCGGCGGAGAAGCCGTGGTTGAAGGCACTGACGAAGATGTTGTTGATGTCGAGCAGGATGCCGCAGTCGGCCTGCTCGGCGACCTGGCTGAGGAACTCCCATTCCGGCATGGTCGAATCCTGGTACTCGATGTAGGTGGACACGTTCTCGAGCAGGATGCGGCGTCCAAGAACGTCCTGCACGCGCCGCACGCGCTCGACGACGTGTGCCAGGACTTCCGGCGTGTACGGCAGCGGCAGCAGGTCGTGAGCGTTGCGGCCGCCGACGCCGGTCCAGCAGAGATGGTCCGAGATCCACGCCGGCTCGAAGCGCCGCGCCAGTGCGTCGAGCTGACGCAGGTAGTCGGGATTGAGCGGATCGGCGGAACCGATCGACAGCGAGACGCCGTGCAACACGATGGCATAGCGCGAGCGGACCTGTTCCAGGATGTGCAGCGGCCGGCCGCCAGCCACCATGAAGTTCTCGGAGATCACCTCGAACCAGTCGACCGCCGGATGGGTCTCGAGGATCTCGCTGTAGTGCTTCGTGCGCAGGCCGACGCCGAAGCCGAGGAATGGGAAGTCCATGAGGGAGGTTGTTAGGTTGTTAGGTGAATCTTCCAATCCTAACAACCTAACAACGTAGCAACCTAGCAACCTATTTCTTCTCCGTCCCGCCTTTCGCCTTGCAATCGGCGGCGGACATTTCGACCCACCCCTTGCCCTTGCAGCTGTTCTGCCCGGCGCAGTCGTGGCCGGCGCCGCCGCAGGCGCCTTTGCCCTTACATGCGTTGACGCCTTCGCACTTCACCTTGGCCTCGGCCTTGCCGCCTGCCTCTTCGGCTGCCGACGCACCCTTGGCAAGGAACAAGCCCGCAACTGCGGTGGCGATGATTGCTCCCTTCACGTAGGTCTTCATATCTCGTCCTCCTGTGTAGAGCCGAGCGGATCCTCCGCGGCTCCCCTGTCGTTGAAGTTACGGAAAAGCGAGGCGCTAGGATGTGCTGGCGGCCAACTCTTGTCAATGGTGCGGACCATGGTGCGGACCATCCATCCGCCGCCGCCCGTCAGAAGAGAATGGTCAACACCACATCATTCGCGAACCTCTGTGCTATAGTAGTGAGGAACGCGCACCTCGCGCAGTACCTTGGGAGAGGAGGCCACCATGCGCAAGCCATGCACCGTTGTCGCGTCGTCCGGCGGGTTGGCGTTGAGCCTGTTTGTGGTCTGTCTCGGACTTCCGTCGAGCGCCCGGGCGAGCGGTGTCGTCGGCAACGGGACACCGAGCAGTTGCACCGACGCCGCACTGGATGCGGCGCTGGTTGGCGGCGGTGGCGTCGTGTTCAACTGCGGACCGAGTTCGTTCACCCTCTCCGTCACGGGGCCGAAGGAGATAGCCGCCGACACGTTCATTGATGGTGGCGGCCTCATCACGTTGGACGGCGCCGGTGGTTTCGTGGCGACCGTCGACGCATACGTAGATCTGACACTTGCGAACCTGGCCATCAACAATAGTGTCGGCGCCATCATCGCCAACAAGGGTGGGAAGCTCACGGTGAGCAAGTGCACCTTTGCCAACAATGTCGGCTTGGGTGCCATTCACGGTACGGGTCAGGTCACCGTGAGCAACAGCAGCTTCGTCAACAACAGCGTCGGCCTTCAGAGTGCCAGCAGCACACTCAGCGTCACCGACAGCACCTTCTCCAACAACACGACTGCCATCGACGACGGGAGTGGGCGGCTCGTGGTAACCAACTGCATCTTTTCCAACAACGGCACGTTCGCCATTCATGACGCGGGCGGGAAGCTCACCGTAACGAACAGCACTTTTTCCAACAACAGCGGCATCAGCGGCGCCGCAATCTCCCAGAGCGGACGTGGGTCGACCTCTGTGACAGGCAGTGTCTTCTCTCACAACGCGCCGGGCGGCGGCATCTCCGCCCTCCGCAACGTCACCGTGAGTAACAGTACCTTCTCCGACAACACCAGTGCCACGGGCGACGGCGGTGCGATCAATTGTACCGAGGGAAAAGTCACCGTGAGCGGCAGTACCTTTTCCAACAACAGCGCCAGCTCCGGCGGAGCGATCTACGTTGGTCCGCGGCTCATCATCAGCAACAGCACGTTCTTCTCAAACACGAGCGAGCGCGTGGGCGGCGCCATCTACACCGGCGGCGGTAGGCTCGACCTCACCAACGACACCTTCGCGAGCAACGCGGCCGGCACCGGCGGCGGGGTCGTTTACCTGAACCTGGGAAAGCTCACGCTGAAGAACACGATTCTTGCCAACAGCACAACGAGTGAGAACTGCGCCGGCACCGGCAGCATTGTCGACCGCGGCCACAATCTCGATTCGGGCGCGAGTTGTGGACTGAGCAGCGCCAAGAGCTCCTTGAGTAACACCGACCCGCGTCTGGACCCGGCGGGGCTTGCCCACAACGGCGGGCCGACGCAGACGATCAAAGTGCAAGCGGACAGCCCCGCAATCAACGCCGGCAACCAGAGCGCGTGCAACGCGACACCCATCAAGAACCGCGACCAGCGCGGCTTTGCGCGACCCGGCGCCGGCAGCGTGAGCTGCACGATCGGCGCTTACGAGTTCAACTCGAGCGGCCGGTTGGCACACTGACGCGACTACCCGGAGAACCGCCTGTCGTTCAGGCCGACAGAATAGCAGTGGCATTCAGCCGGTGAAGAACTGCAGCGAGCGGTTGGTGAAAGCGACGACGGGCGCCCAGTAGACGCCCATGACGATGGTGGCGGCGGACAAGCCCCACATCAGCGCGCCGTTGTGGGCGCTCACGGTCACCGGCGCTTCTGTGCCGTCGGGGAAGTCGAGGAACATCGTGCGCACGACGCGGGCGTAGTAGTAGAGCGAGATGACGCTATTGATGACACCGACGAGCGCCAGGAAGTAGAACTGCTGCCGCACCACGGCGGCGAACAGGTAGAACTTGCCGACGAAGCCGGCGAGCGGCGGCAAGCCGGTAAGCGAGAACAGGAAGATTGCCATCGCCACCGCCGGCGCCGCACCACCGCGCCAGGCGAGGCCGCGGAAGCCGTCGATGTCCTCGCGGCCGGTGGCGTTGGCGACGATCATCACGACGAGGAACGCGCCGATGTTCATCAGGTAGTAAACCACCATGTAGAACATCATGGCCCGCAAGCCCTCGTTGCTGAGGACGACGAAGCCCATGAGCATGTACCCGGCATGCGCGATGCTCGAGTACGCCAGCAGCCGCTTCAGATTGCGCTGCGACAACGCCGAGAGGTTGCCCAGCGTCATCGTCACCATGGACAGCACGAGCACGAGCTGCGGCCAATCGACACCCGGAAGGAATTGCCAGGTGCCGTCTGCACCGGGGCGCGACAGCGCCGGGTAGAAGACGCGCATGAGCAACGCGAAGCCGGCAGACTTGGACCCGACCGACAGGAAGGCGGTGATCGGAATCGGCGCGCCGGTGTAGACGTCGGGCGCCCACATGTGGAACGGCACGGCCGAGATCTTGTAGCCGAAGCCGGCCAGCGTCAGGACCACGGCGATGAACAGCGCCAGCTGGTTGGGGTTGCCCTGGGTCAGAGCCGTATTGATCTGCGCGAAGTCCATGCTGCCGGCGAGGCCGAAGATCCAGCTCATGCCGTAGATCATCGTGCCGGAGGCGACGCCGCCGTAGATGAGATACTTCAACGCTGCCTCGCCGGAACGCCGGTCGTGGCGCAGGTAGCCGCTGAGCACGTATGACGTCAGGCTGACGAACTCCAGCGACAGATAGGCCATCAGCAAGTTGCTTGCGGAGGCCATGAAATACATGCCCAGCGCGCTGGAGAGCAGCAGGCCGTAGTATTCACCCTGATTGGCGCCCTTGATCTCCCTAGAGCCCAGCGACATCCAGATCGCTGCCATGGCAGACAGGGCGAAAATCACTTTGAAGAACACCGCGAACGGATCCTGCACGATCATGCGGTTGAACAGGAACGCGTCCGGCGTGGCGGCCAGTCGCGCCGCGGCCAGCAACGACACGGCGACGGTGGCGAGCGCAATCTCCCCGAGCCGCTGCTTATCACTCACCACCAAGTCGATCAGGAAGATCGCGACGATGCCGAGCACGAGCACCAGCTCGGGAAGGATGTAGCCCAGGCTCTGAATGTTGCCGATGCTCATCAGGCGCGTCCGACCGTCACCCGCCCAGTACGAATTGGTTGAGGCTGTTCAGCGACTGGCTCATCAGATCGAGAACCGGCCGCGGGTAGAAACCGAGAATCACCACGATGACAGCTAGCGGCGCCAGCGTGAACAGCTCGCGCCCGTTGATGTCCGGGAGTCCGGCGTACTTCTCATTGGCTTTGCCGAGGAAGACACGCTGCATCATCCACAGCACGTAACCGGCGGTCAGAATCACCGCGCTTGCGCCGATTGCGGTCAACACCGGATACCTCTGCCAGGCGCCGAGCAGCACGAGCACTTCGGAGATGAACGCCGACAGGCCGGGCAGACCCAACGCGGCAAAGAAAGCGAGCGCTGCGACACCGGTGTACATCGGCATGATCGACGCCAGTCCGCCGAAGCCGGCGATCTCACGGTGGTGGGCGCGATCGTAGATCACGCCGACGAGGAGGAACAGCATGGCGGTGACCGTGCCGTGATTAAACATCTGCAGCACGGCGCCCTGGATGCCCATCGGCGTGAACGACGCCATGCCGAGCATGACGTAGCCCATGTGGCTGATGCTCGAGTAGGCCACCAGCTTCTTGAAGTCGGTCTGCGCCATGGCGCACAGCGCACCGTAGACGATGTTGAAGGCACCGAGCGCGCCGAGGAAGTAGTACGACAGCTCGGCGGTGGCGACGGGCAGCATGCCGAAGTTGATGCGCAGAATGCCGTAGGTGCCCATCTTCAACAGGATGCCGGCGAGGATCACCGAGATGGCCGTCGGCGCCTCGACGTGCGCATCGGGCAACCACGTGTGAAACGGGAACGCCGGAATCTTGATGGCGAAGCCGATGAACAGCGCGATCCACAAGATGATCTGGAACTGGTGCGGGTAGCTGGCGTGCGCCGCCATCAGCTTGGTCATGTCGAAGGTGTGCGGCGTCTGCGAGAAGTAGAGCGCCAGCAACGCCAGCAGCATCAGGACACTGCCGGCGAGCGTGTAGAGGAAGAACTTGATGGCCGCGTACTCACGCCGCGGTCCGCCCCAGATGCCGATGAGGAAGTACATCGGCAGCAGCATCAGCTCCCAGAAAATGTAGAAGAGGAAGAAGTCGAGCGCCACGAACACGCCCATCATGGCCGCATCGAGCAGCAGGAAGAGGGCGAAGTAGCCCTTCACCGCCTTCTCGATCCCCCACGACGCGAACATGCAGATGAAGCTGAGCAACGCCGTCAGCAACACCATGGTGATGCTGATGCCGTCGACGCCGACGAAGTACTCGATGTTGAAGCTCGGGATCCACTTGTAGTGCTCGATGAACTGGAAACCGGCCTGCGAGCGGTCGAAGTTGACAAACAGCCAGATGGCCAGCAACAGCGGCGGCACCGTGGCGATCGCCGCGGTCCACTTGATGAGGTTGTGCGCCGCGCTCGGCAGACAAAGCACGACGGCCATGCCGGCGATCGGGATGAAGGTCATGTACGTTAGTATGTGTTCCATTCGTTCAACTCCCAAGTAACAGTCCCTGGTCCCTGGTCTCTGGTTTCTGGTTCAAAAACCAGGGACTAGGGACCAGGGACTAGCTCCTCCTCACATCAATCTCGCCACCATCACGACGACCACGCCAATGACGACGACGTACAGGTAGCCGTTGATGCTGCCCATCTGCAGCTGGCGGAAGCGGCTGCCCAGGCCGATGGTCGCATCGGAGATACGGTTGACGAGGCCGTCGATGATGTAATTGTCGAACAGGCCGTTGAGCCACGACACGAAGCGTGTCAGGTACGCCGAGCCGTCGACGATGAAATCGATCACGTAGCGGTCGAAGCCGGCGCAGATCTGCGTCACCAGCAGCGTGCCGTTCACGAAGACGGCGCCGTAGATCTCGTCCACGTAGTACTTGTTGTAGAGCAGCCGGTAGATCGCCCCGTCGGCGGCATCCGCGAAGACGTCGGGCGACAGCGACTTGGTGATGTACATGGCGCGGGCAATCAGGATGCCGATCACAGCGACGCTGACCGAGATGCCCATCAGCAGCCATTCCGTCGCAAAGCTGTGGGCGGCGGCCTCGTGAGCGGCGGCGTGCGCGCCCTCGAACACCGGGGCCAGCCAGCGTTCGAGCTGGTGCGCTCCACCCAGCGCCTCCGGCGTGCCGATAAAACCGCCGACCAACGCCAGCGCCGCCAGAACGATCAACGGATAGGTCATGACCGCCGGCGACTCGTGCAGGTGCTCGCGGGTGTGATGGTCGGAGCGGTTCTCACCGTAGAAGGTCAGGAAAACCAGACGGAACATGTAGAAGGCGGTCATGCCGGCGCCGATGAGGCCGAGGGCCCAAATCAGCTGGCTGCCGCGCTCGCTCGAGAAGTGCTTCCACAGGATCTCGTCCTTCGAGAAGAATCCGGAGAACGGGAAGATGCCGGCAATGGCAATGGTGGAAATGAGGAAGGTCCAGTGCGTCTGCGGCATCCACTGCTTGAGGCCGCCCATCTTGCGGATGTCCTGCTCGCCGCCCATGGCGTGGATGACACTGCCGGAACCGAGGAAGAGGCAGGCCTTGAAGAAGGCGTGGGTCATCAGGTGGAAGATGCCGGCGGTGTACGCACCGGCGCCCATGCCCATAAACATGTAGCCGAGCTGGCTGACGGTCGAATACGCCAAGACCTTCTTGATGTCGTTCTGGGCCAGCGCGATGGTCGCGGCGAACAGCGCGGTGAGTACGCCGATCCAGGCGACGACGCTGAGCGTGAACGGTGCCATGTCGAAGAGGAAGCTCATGCGGCCGATCATATAGACGCCCGCTGTCACCATCGTGGCCGCGTGGATCAAGGCGCTGACCGGCGTGGGGCCGGCCATGGCGTCCGGCAGCCACACGTACAGCGGGATCTGCGCCGACTTCCCCGTGGCGCCGACGAAGAGCAGCAGCGTGATCAGCGTCGCCGTGCTCACGCCCCAGAACATCTTGCCCTCGAGAACATGAGCGTGCTGCGCCAGCTCCCGGAAAATTACGGTCGGATGCTGCGCGTCGTACATCGACCAGAACAGCAGGAACACGCCGAGCGTGAAGCCGAAGTCACCGATGCGGTTGACGATGAACGCCTTGCTCCCAGCGCTGGCGTTGGCCCATTCGCTGTACCAGAAGCCAATCAGCGCGTACGAGCACAGCCCGACACCCTCCCAGCCGACGAACATCAGCAGCAGGTTGTCACCGAGCACCAGCGTCAGCATCGCGAAGGTGAACAAGTTCAACCAGGCGAAGAAGCGCCAGTACGACTTCTCGTCGTGCATGTAGCCGACGGAATAAATGTGGATCAGGCCACCGACGCCGGTGACGATGAGAATCATCACGGTCGAGAGCGGGTCCGCCTGGAAAGCGATGTCCGCCCGCAACGCCCCGATGTCGATCCACGTCCACCAGTGATCGACCAGCATCCGCTGCTCGGGCGGCAGGCTGGCGAGCTGCGACAACACGCGCACCGACAGGCAGAACGACAGGATCACCGGCGTGCAGGCGAGCACCGAGATGGCGCGCTTGCCGAAGTTGCGCTGCAGCAGCACCCCCGGAATGCCGTTCACCACCGCGCCAATCAGCGGCAGCAGGACAATCCAGCGGAGATAGTCGACTGTGAGCGGATGCTCCATTTCGTTGGTCCCTGGTCCTTGGTCCTTGGTCCCTGGTTCTGATTCCTGGATACCCGATAGTTACTGGTCACTGGTTACTGGTCACTGGTTGTTTTTGATCGGAACCAGGGACCGCGGACCAGCAACCAGGGACCAACCGACCTATCCCCTGAGCGTCTCCGTCGCCTCCACGTCGATGGTCTGAAAGGTTTGATAGATACCGAGGACGATCGCCAGGCCGATTGCGGCTTCCGCGGCGGCGAGCGCAATCACGAAGATGGCGAATATCTGCCCGTCGTAGGTGCCAGTGCCATAACGCGAGAAGGCGAGATAGTTGATGTTCGCCGAGTTCAACACCAGCTCGACACCCATGAGAATGCCGATGGCGTTGCGGCGCGTGAGTACGCAGTACAACCCGAGCAGGAAGACGATCAGGCTGACGATCAAATAGTGGTGCAATCCAACCACCATGGCTAGTCCAGCTCCTTGCGTGACACGACGACCGCACCAATGAGCGCGGCCAGCAGGACGACGGAGGCCAGCTCGAAGGGCAACAGGTACTCGTTGAGGAAGCCGTTGCCGATGGCGTACGTGGTGGGCTGCGGGGTGCCGGGGGCTGCCATCTTCCAGTTGGCATGGACCGCCGCGCTCGCCATGACCACGCCGACGAACGCGATGATCGCCAGCGACGGCAACCGGCCCACTGCACGGTTGGAGATGCGCACGTCGGCGATGCGGTGCGTGAGCATCACGGCAAACAGCGTCAGCACCAAGATGCCGCCGACGTAGATCAGGACCTGGATCACGGCCACAAAGTCCGCGGCCAAGAATACGTAAAGCCCCGCCACGCCCATGAACGTGCCCATCAAGGAAAAGGCCGAGTAGACAATGTTTGGCGAAAAAGCAACGCCGGCGGCGGACACGACCGTCACCGCAGCCACCAGGTAGAAGAGCAGGTCACCGAGGCTCATGCCGCCTCTTCCTCCGTAGCGCTCTTCGTTCCTTCGGGGCTGGCGAACTCCTCGACGTAGCGCATGCCGCGATCCAAGAGCGGCGCGATATCCGGATCGGTCTCCGGACCCTTCTTCGGCTTGTAGGCAACCACCGGGTCCTTGACGAAGCGACGTATCAGGCTCTCCAGCGAGTAGTCGGCGCCCTCGAACTCCGGCGTGTGATGGATGGCGCCCGTCGGGCAGGGCTCGCTGCACAGCCCGCAGTACATGCACTTCGCCATGTCGATGTCGAAGCGCGTCATCACCATGCCCCGGGTCTGCGGGTCCTTCTTCACGTCGATGACGATGCAGTCGATCGGGCAAGCGCGCTCACACGCCAAGCAGCCCGTGCAGATCTCGAGGTCGACCTCGAGGATGCCGCGATAGCGGAACGGCAGCGTGTCCTGCACGCGCATGGCCGTGCGGTCGGGATACTGCACGGTGAACGGCTTGCGCACGAAATGCGAGAAGGTCACCGCCATGCCCTCGAATACGGTCTTCGCGGTGTCGACGATGT
>Ga0335082_10007036_pt1 | contig 12242 bp, 11 predicted proteins | sample Lox_Sample_41_FD_206718 | JGI IMG/M metagenome (GOLD analysis project Ga0335082, IMG submission 206718) | Soil microbial communities from Loxahatchee National Wildlife Refuge, Florida, United States - Lox_Sample_4.1 | ecosystem: Environmental > Terrestrial > Soil > Wetlands | place: USA...
CCGGCAGAAGCGGCAGCCGTTCTGGCTCGAGGCCGCCGAGTACATCGGCCGCCTCAACGACCACGGCTATGAGGTCGCGACGATCGCCGACTTGAAAATCCACCATGCCGGCGGCCCGTACTACTCGCGTCAACCGTCGGCGAAGCTGGACTACTGGCGGCGCTACCACCGCAAGGTGCGCTGGAAGAACGCAGTGAAGCGCGCTCTTCTCCGCGTTCCGAAGGTTGCGGCGCTGAACGAGCGAAAGATGTGGTTTCAGGCGCCCGACGCAGCCCCCCAACCGTCACCGACGGCCTCGGATTCGTGAAGACCAAAACGCCCAGTCGCGACTGCCGGGTCGACGTGGTCACCGTTGCCTACAACAGCGCGCGGGAGCTGCGCCGGTGCGTCGAGCATCTCTGCCGCTCCGAGGGGGTGCGGGTCATCGTGGTCGACAATTCGTCTGAGGACGCGAGCCTGGAGACGGTCGGAGACCTCGACCTGACCGCAATTCGTCTCGAGTCCAACCACGGCTTCGCGGCAGGCTGCAACATCGGTTGGCGGACCGGAGAATCTCCGTACGTTCTCTTCGTGAATCCGGACGCCCGCATCAGCCCGGAGGCGATCGAGCGACTCGTCGCGGTGGCAGCGGGGGATCCAGAGGCAGGCGCGGTGGCACCAGCAATCGTTCACGAGGACGGTACCCCCGCACATTCGCTCCGGTCCTTCCCTCGCCTGCGGAGCACGTTCGCACAGGCCCTGTTTCTGCATCGCCTGTTTCCGACATCGTCCTGGGCGGATGAGCTCATCCGCGACGAGCGCGCGTACCAGCGGCGCTGGAGCCCCGACTGGGTCTCGGGAGCATGCCTGCTCGTCAAGCGGAGCGTGCTCGACGAGCTCGAAGGTTGGGACGAGCGCTTCTTCCTTTTCGGCGAGGACATCGACCTCTGCCGCCGTCTGCGGGCGGTGGGCCGCACGCTTTGGTTCGAGCCGTCGGCGACGTGCGTGCATGTCGGCGGCGCGTCAGCTTCCACGAGCACGTCGCTACCGCTTCTCACGGCGGGCCGGCTTCGGTACATCTCGCTGCACCACGGCTCCACGCGCCGCATCGCGGAGCATGCCGGCATGGGACTGGGATCGTTGCTGCGGATCTTCGTCGGTCGACCGGGAACCAGGCGTGCTCATGCCAGATCCCTTCTCGTCGCGCTCGGGGTTCCGGCTCCGAAGCCGCCTAGTCGTTCGGCTAGGTCGGCCGAACGCTCGTCTGGCCGAACCGCGGTCGCCGTGGCCCGCCGAACTCGCTAGCGTCAAACAATGTGCGGCATTTGCGGGGCTTTCCAGATCTCGGGCGCACCTCGCACCGTCCTGGAACCGGACGTCCTCGATCGAATGGTCGATGCCATGCAGCATCGTGGGCCGGACGATCGCGGACTGCACGTATCACCCGGCGCGGCCCTGGGTGCCCGGCGGCTAAGCGTCGTCGACGTCGAAGGCGGCCATCAGCCCTTCGCAAACGAGGATCAGCGCACCTGGGCCGTTCAGAACGGCGAGATCTACAACCACGAGACGATTCGCCGGCAGCTCGCAACCAGGGGACACCGGTTCCTGAGCCGCTGCGATACGGAGATCCTGCCGCACCTGTATGAAGAGGAGGGGCCCGAGCTCGTGCATCGGTTGCGCGGCATGTTCGGCCTCGCCATCTGGGACCAGAGGCGCCGGCGTGGTCTCATCGTGCGCGATCGGCTGGGCATCAAGCCGCTCTACTACGCGCGGGTCGGCGACCTGCTCCTGTTTGCGTCGGAGCTCAAGGCGCTCCTCGCCAGCGGTCTCGTCGAGACGAGACTCGACCGGGGGGCGATCGGCGCATACCTAGTCTTCGGATTCACGCCGGCACCGCTCACTCCGCTGGAGGGGATCCGGAAGCTCATGCCCGGCGAGCGCCTGATCGTGGAGGACGGTCGTGTCGAAGTCGACCGGTATTGGCGATATCCGGTTCCGGCTGCCGACGAGTCGATGACGTTCGAGGAGGCGGCGGACGGGTTGCTCGAGCGGCTCGACGAATCGGTTCGCATGCGCCTGATGGCAGACGTTCCCCTTGGCTCGATGCTCAGCGGAGGCCTCGACTCCAGCCTGGTGACCGCGTTGATGGCTCGCGCGACAGGCGAACCGGTGAAGACGTTCTCCGTCGGCTTCTGCGAAACGGGAGCGGACAACGAGCTCGAGGACGCGCGAACCGTTGCGCGCCATCTAGGAACCGACCATCATGAGTTGGAACTCTCGTTCTCGGAGGCGAGCGTCGAGCTCGACGACCTGGTCTGGTTTCTCGACGAGCCCCTTGCGGACCTCTCCTCGCTCGGCTTCTTGGCGCTCTCGCAACTCGCGGTCCAACACGTCACCGTCGCACTGTCGGGGCAAGGAGCAGACGAGCTCCTGGGCGGTTACGCCAAGCATCGTGCAGCCACGGCGTGCGCACACTGGCGTCGGCTGCCGGCGCCACTGCGTCGCGCCGGTGAGGCCGCTGCGGCTCGCGGCCCCGCGCGTGCACGCCGCATCGCGCGTACGTTCGCGGCGAGCAACCCAGTCGACCGGCTCCTAGGCATGAGCAGCCGTCTCGAGCCGAGTGTTCTCGCGACGCTCTTCCGAGACGGCGGTGGGGTCGACGCCGAAGCCGCCGCCCGACATGCGGTAGCCGAACGACTGGGCGACGTCGCCGACGACCCGCTGCCCGCGACGCTCTACATCGACGGCCAACTCGCGCTCGTCGACGACATGTTGCATTACTTCGATCGTGCGTCGATGGCACATTCACTCGAGGTTCGTGTGCCGTTTCTCGATCACGAGCTCGTCGAGTTCTGCGCCACGATTCCTGCGCGGCACAAGATTCGCCGGCTGGAGACGAAGGCCGTCCTCAAGCACGCCGCGAGGGGTCTCGTGCCCGACCGGATCATCGACAAGCGGAAAGTCGGCTTCTTCAATAGCTCGGTCGGCGGATGGTTCAGCGCCCAGGCCGAGGGCGCGTTGCAGGACTACCTGCTCGGCCGCCCGCTCGAGTGCGGCGCAATCTTGGACGAGGACGAAACTCGCCGACTCGTCAAGCAGCATGTTGAAGGCGGGGGCGGGGTCAATCCCCACCTTCTCCTCTCGATCCTGATGCTCGAGGTCTGGCTGACGACATACGTGCCGCGCGCGCGGAGTCTTCCGACGCCCGAGCCTCTGCCGGTGCGCCTCCCGGCATGAACCCACCATCTAGCTACGCGGTCGTCACACCGGCTCGCAACGAAGCGGAGAACCTTCGGCGCCTGGCGGATGCGCTCAGCGCTCAGCGCCTGCGCCCGTCCGTCTGGATGATCGTTGACAACGGGTCCACGGACGGGACGGGCGAAGTCGTCCGGGAGCTCATGGAGGGCCTGCCGTGGATCCGGACGATTGCCGTGCCGGCTGAAGGAGAGCTCGTTCGAGGGGGAACGGTCACGCGGGCGTTTCAGGCGGGGCTCCAGGCGCTCGGCGCAAAAGATGACGTTGTCGTCAAGGTGGACGCTGACGTCTCAGTTCCTCCCGACTACTTCGAGCGCCTGATCACTGCCTTCCGCGACACGCCGGATCTCGGCATCTCGAGTGGCATCTGCCTCGAGCGGTCGCAGAAAGGCGAATGGCAACCGCGATTCGGAACGGCCGAGAATGCTTGGGGTGCGGCCCGAGCCTACCGGCGCGAGTGCCTCGAGGTCGTGCTTCCGCTCGAGGAGCGGATGGGGTGGGACGGGATCGACAGCCTCAAGGCGAGCCTGCACGGGTGGCGTACTGAAGTCATCGACTCGATCGAGTTCCGTCACCATCGCCGAGAAGGCGAGCGCGACGGCGCGCGCTTCCGGGCCTGGGCGGCGCAGGGTCGCGCCATGCACTACATGGGCTACCGCTGGTGGTACGTTGGTGCCCGGGCGCTGTTCCGGACGCGTGGGGAAAGAATGGCGATGGCGATGGTCGTCGGCTATCTCGGGTCCGCGGTCAGGCGCGAGCCGAGATGCCCCGACGAGGCGGTCCGCGAGCACCTCCGGTCGCGCCAAACGCTCCGGTCGCTGCCGCTGCGATTTCGGGAAGCGCGGGGTGCGCTCGGGCGTCCGCTCAGCGCCGTTTCGGCGCTGAAATGGACTTCCAGGTGAGACTGCTTGCGTGTGCAGGCGTCTCGGCGGCTGTGCTGGCGATGGCCGGGCCTGCCTCGGCGTCCTCGCCACAGGCGCCTGCGGGCGGCTGTGGGGCCGCGTGCGTCAGCAGCTGCGAGGCTTCACCGTGTGCATCGGGTGGTCCTTCGGCTCCGACCAGTGCGACGTCGACGACTCCTCCGACCGTGCCCGGCCCGCAGACCGCGCCTGGCGAGAACGGAAGGCTGGCGACGATTGTCGCCTTCATTGTCGTGTCCGGCGCGACGGTCCTAGGGCTCACGCAGGCGATCCGCGGGAGACGACGGCTGCGATCACTTCCACCAGACGGTCGGCCGCGCGACGCGCGGAAGCCTCCTAGTCGCTGAGGGGTTCGAGCGGGTCGGGCTGCCATTCGCTGGCCGGAGTGGCGAGCGCGGCGGCACCGAGAGCGAGCAGGATGAAGAGGATGAACGTGACCTGGATGAACGACAGGGCGTCGTAAGTCAGCATCCCGACCGAGTAGCTGGTCACCGATGCCGCCGTGGCCGTGAGGAGATGAGCGCGTGCCGAGTCCTCGGCGCGGACGACCCGTTTCAGCCTTCTGAAGTACCGGACGAACAGCCAGATCAAGGCGGCGATCCCCACGATTCCGGTCTCGGCGAGGGAAGCGAGCCACTGGTCGTCGGTGATCGGCGCGTTCGGGATCGGCGTCGTCGGCGACGGTGTCGTGAGTCGAGTGCCGAAGCCCTCTCCGAAGGCGGGATCCGGCGCGACCTCGGTGTGTAGCACCGGCCCGAGCGTGCTCAGGCGCGCGTTCCCGGCCGGTGCGTCGTATTGCTGCGCCACGATCCCGCCCTTGGGCAGGAACGCCTGCAGCGTTTCGCCCAGCGTGCCGGGAATGGCGAAGTGGATCACCACCAGGGCCGGCAGAAGCGCCGGCCAGATGCGGCGCAGCTGGCCGCGTCGGAAGATGAAATACACCACTGCCGCGGCGAAGAGCATCGTCACCGCCGTTCGGGATCCCGTCGCCAGAGCACCGAGAACGAGCAGGAACGTTCCGACCCACCAGAGCTTCTTCTTGGTCTGCTGCGCCCGATACACCGCAAGCGGTGCCAGCATGATCAGTACGGCGCCGAAGGCGATTGGATGCTGTGCCGAGCCGAGCACGCGAAGACGGCCCCCGCGGATGAGCTCGGCGCCGCCCTGGTACACGAGGAACGGCATGACGCTCGAGAGGTGGTTGAAGATGTTGTAGCCGGTGCGCGACTCGATCACCGCCGAGAAGGCGAGCACGACCCCTCCGCCGGCCAGGATGGTCACGACGAAGTCGATGTCCCGCCGACTCCGCAGCACGCTCGCGATGAGGTAGTAGAGGAGGAAGAAGCTGCTGAAGAAGAGCAGGGTCTTGAAGACGTCCTGTGACAAGGAGCTGACGCGGTGCACGTTCATGAGTAGGGAGAACGTGATCGCGAGGGCGTAGAACAGGATCGGCCCGTCGAACTCCGTCCGCCTCAGCCGTACCTTCGGGTCGGCGAGGAGCGCCAAGAGCCAGGCTGCTATCACGATGAAGACGAGGATGCGGTACGGCTCGAGCTGGAAGGGCAGGCTCGCCGGGAGCGAGTACCGCTTGATCGGTATGAAGAGAATGACGGCGGCGACGAGGCCGAGCAGCGAACGCCATGTCGCCAGCCACCGGTAAGTGAAGGCACCGAGGACGGAGAGAAGCAGCAGCGGCGCGACCATCGTCAGTCGCGAGTCGTGGGCCTCGGCGCCAACGAGAAGCAGGATCGATGCGCCGGCCACGAGCAGCGGCAGCCACGACTGCTGGCTCTTGACGGCCCCCATCGAAGGCTCGTCGTTCCCTAGCATCGCGTCGTTCAGGCGGTCCGACGAAGCGACTGTGGCTCCTCGCGCCGCTCCTCTTCCTCGGCCGTCTGACGGACTTCGGGCCGGAGGTTCTCGAGGACGAATGCTGCCCCGATAGTGGCGATGAGGACGACGAGAAACGCCATGATCGGAACCGTCTTCTTATGACCGATGAGGAGGACCGGGGGAGACAGCCGATTGACGACCTGCAGCGTGACGCGCTGATCGGGAGGGATGAGAGCGTCGTGCTGCTCTTGTCGAACGTATGCCCGGAAGGCGCCGGCCGCGCGAATCGCGAGCCGAGCCGCGTCCTTGGGGCTGGGAGCGAGACCGAGAATGCCGACCATCGGCAGGATGTGTTCCGACTCGTCCACCACGGGCTGCGCGGAAACCGACTCGGTGCGCGGCAGATGGAGCCGCGATCTGATCGCATCGCTGCTCGCGAGCCGCGCGTACAACGTCGTCAGGCTCGCGAGCCCTCCGGCTTCCAGATAGGAGCCGTTGGATGGGGCCGTAGACGAGGCCGAGACGCGACCCCACGGGAACCCGGGCTGTGTGATGAAGAGCGTCGTCTGGCCCTGCCAGACCTCGGGCTGTCGGTAGGCCAGCGACGGCATCCCACCGGACATGGTCGGCTTGGCCGTCGAGAAGACAGCGAGAAGAATGGCAAGAAGCAGTCCTCCGGCGACGAGGAACTTGAAGCGCCACATGACACGTCCGAATACGGCAAGACTCATAGGAACTACCCCGCTGCCGTCGACGTGGCGCTGAGGAGTTTCACGGCCGCTTCCGTTCGATTCGAGACGCCGAACTTCCGATAGATCGAGGCCAGATGGAACTTCACCGCATGAACGCTTACGTCCAAGCGAGCGGCAATCTCGGCGTTTGTGAGGCCTACCGAGGCCATCTCGAGTACCTGCTGCTCCCGGGGCGAAAGCCTACGGGCCTGCGTCTCCGCGCCCACTCCGCCGTGCCCCGCCACATCGGCATCAGCCATGCGCGGATGTTAGGGAACACGTCTCGCTCGGTACCACGGTAGATAGATCAGCGTTGCCCCTAGCCAATGGGCTAGCCCTCAGCCCGGAGGCCGGATCTTTTGGGCATTGCCGCTCTTTTCCCGTCTGCCTAACGTGATGCGTGATGCGGTTCGTCCGGCCGCCCTCCACCGCGTATGACTCGTCCCACGGTCGTGTGGATGTCCTGCTGGCCTGCTCGGCCGGCGGACATCTGCTTCAGCTCTTCCTTCTCCGCCAGGCGTGGGCGGGGCTCGACGTTGCCTGGGTGACCCACGACAAGGACGACGCCCGATCCTTGCTCGCGAGGGAGCGGGTGTATTGGGCGTATGGGCCGACGAGCCGAAACGTGCTCAGCCTGGTTCGGAACCTCTGGCTCGCCTGGCGGCTGCTGCGCGAGCTGCGGCCTGCAGTCGTCGTGGGCACCGGTGCAGGCGTCTCCGTCCCGTTCTTCTGGCTCAGCCGCCTGGTCGGGGCCAAGGCCGTCTACGTGGAGAGCCTGACGCGGATCGAGCGTCCGTCGCTCAGTCTCCGGCTCGTAAGACCTGTCGCCAGCCGCGTGTACGTGCAGTGGCCCGAGCTGGCCGAGGCGGTTCCGGAAAGCATCTACGTAGGAAGCGTCGTCGGCCGACCATGATCCTCGTCTCCACAGGCACGAACGGCGACTCGTTCGACCGGCTGTTGAGCGCGGTGCTGGCGGTGGGCCTCGACGAGGAGCTGGTCATCCAGCATGGTCCGTCGACCGTCCGCGTGCCGGGCGCGTCGCATATCGAATATCTCTCGTTCGCCGACTACCAGAGCTTGGTCTCCAACGCTCGCGTCGTGGTCACGCACGCCGGAGTCGGCTCGGTCCTCGTTGCCCTGCTCGCGGGCAAGCGGCCTGTGCTGGTGCCCCGGCTGGCGCGCTTCGCCGAGGCCGTCGACGACCACCAACTCGACTTCGCCCGCCGGCTCGCAAGCCTCGGCTCAGTGGTCCTGGTCGAGGACACCGACCAGCTGCGCGAGGCGATCGAAGATGCCGCCCGCTCGCGGCCGTGGCAGACGGTGCACGGTGCGCAAAGCGAGCTGATCCGCGACCTCGGCTCCCATCTCTCTGCGGTGGTCGGGGCGAGATCGTCAACCGGCTTTGAAGAGATCGGTTCGGCAGCGCCCCACGGCGCCAAGCGCGCATCGTGATGACGAAGATCCTTTTCATCGCCTATCACTTCCCGCCGGTCGGCGGCGGTGGCGTGCAGCGGAACGCGAAGTTCGTCCGCTATCTCGCTGACCACGGGTACGAGCCAATCGTCGTCGCGGGTGAGCGCGGAGGAACCGACCGCTGGGCCCCGGAGGACGAGACTCTTCTCGACGAGATCGCCGATTGTGCGGATGTACGCCGAATCAGCGGTCCGGAGCCGGTCCAGGAGGGATTGCGGGCATCGCTCGAGTGGCGGCTGGGACTGAAGACGGCCCACGTCCGGTGGTGGCTCGACGGAGTCGTCAGGACGGGGGTCGCAGCGGGGGGAGACGTCGACCTCGTCTATGCCTCGCTAATCCCCTATGAGACGGCCGAGGCTGCAGCCGAGATCGCGCGGCGGATCGGCAAGCCGTGGATCGCAGATCTCCAGGACCCGTGGGCGCTCGACGAGATGTGGCTCTACCCCAGCGCAGTCCATCGGGCGATCGACCTCCGCCGGATGCGGAGGCTTCTCGGCTCGGCTGCCGCGATCGTCATGAACACGGACGAGGCAGCAGCGCGGCTCCTCCGAAGCTTCCCCGAGCTTCGGGACCGTCTCGTCACGTCGATCCCGAACGGATTCGATGCCGCGGACTTCGTCGGCGAGCCGCCGGAGCGCTCCAAAGCTCGCTTTCGGATCGTCCACGCGGGGTATCTGCACACTGAGCATGGGCTTCGCCTGCGACGGACGCGCAGGCTACGGCGCCTGCTCGGCGGCTCGGCGCCCGTCGATATTCTTCCGCGCTCGCACGTCTACCTCTTGCGTGCGCTCGAGCGGCTCCTGCTGGCCGAGCCGGAGCTCGGTTCGAACCTCGAGCTCGTGCTTGCTGGAGTACTCACCGACCTCGACCGTCAGATCGCCGAGAGCTCGGCCGTGGCCGTCGATCTTCCCGGATACCTGACGCACGCCGCGACCGTCGACCTGATGCGCTCGGCTGACCTCCTCTTCCTGCCGATGCACGACCTTCTCGACGGGAGGCGTGCCGGCCTGGTACCCGGAAAGACGTATGAGTACCTCGCCGCTCGGCGCCCGATCCTCGGTGCCGTTCCCCCCGGCGATGCGCGCGACCTCCTGCTCGATGCGGGGAGCGCATTTGTGTGCGCACCGTCGGACATCGACGCGATGACGCGAATCGTCGCGGACTGCGTTCGCCGCTGGCAAAGCGGGGAGGATGGTCCCATGCCGGACGAGACCGTCCTCGCGCGCTACGACCGGCGCGAGCTGACGCGCCGCCTCGTCGCCGTCTTCGACCGCGTCCTCGAGGGCGCTCGCGACGTCCTCGTCGCCTGACTCACAGACCTCGATCTACAGCAAGCGGCTGCCCGAAACGCTGCCGCGCGCGTCCGACCGACGATCTGAAGAGGCTTTTGAGGCGCCCGGCTTCCTCACGGATCGGGCGCACGCGCAGCAGGCAGATCGGTACGTAGACGGCGATTCCGACCGCTACGACTCCGACGAGGACAAGTGCTGGCGAGAGCGACTCGGAGTGCAGATACCAGTGGGCGGCCAAGACCGCTGCGACCATCGCGGCCGTTGCCTCGAGGACATGCCACAGGTTGCCGAGAAGCTCGCGGAACCGCACGTCCAGCACGCGCACCACGATCACGATCATGACCGCGGCCAAGGGAATTGCGGTGCACGCATAACACGTGGCCACACCAACCACGCCCCAATGGAGCCCGACTGCGAAGGCACCGACCGTCAAGGGCGTCGAGACGGCGGAATAGCGAAAGACGGTGCCGGAGCGTCCAAGGGCGAGCAGGACTGAAATCGAGATCTGCGCCATCGAGATCACCACGGCCACGGGCGCGAGGATGCGGACGACGGGAACCGCTCCGGTCCACTGGTCGCCGAAGACGGTGCTCACGAACTCGGGCGCGACGACGAGCAGCCCGAGCATCAGCGGTCCTGAGACCGCCACGACCAGGACCACGGTGCGTAGCCAAATCCGCCCCATACGACCTCGGTCGTCCTGGATCCGCGAGTAGATGGGGAAGAGAGAATCGGACACCGGCAGGACGAGTCGGGAAAGGGGCACCATCACGAGGTTGAACGCGACGGAATAGACACCGAGCGCCGCCGAGCCGAGAAAGCGCCCGATGAGCATGCTGTCGGCGTTGTCGTTGAGGTTGCCGAGGAGCCGGGCGCCGACGAGGCGGATGCCGAAGCCGCCGAGTGCGCGGAGCCGCGCCCAGGAGAACATGAACTTCGGCCGCCACGACGAGAGCGTCCAGAGGAGGAGAGTCGACGTCGCTGCGAAGGCAAGTTCCTGAGCGATCAGCGCCCACGAGCCTGCGCCGCTGGCCGCGGCGACGATGGCGACGACGGCCGCTACCACCGTGCCGCCGATGAGGCGCAGCGCGCTCGCGCGGAACCTCATCTCACGTTGGAACAGTGCGGCTTGCGTCATCTGTAGCGAGATGAGCAAGAAGCCAATAGACAGAACCGCGACCAGCGGCTGGAGTTTGGGCTGATCGAAGAGGCCGGCGATGAGCGGAGATCCTGCGATCCCTCCCGCGGTCAGGATGAAGCCGAGTCCGACGGAAGCCCAGAAGACAGTCGAGCGATCGAGCTCGTCGATCTCGGCGCGTTGCACGAGGGCCTTCCCAAGTGACACGTCGGAGAGGGTGAGTACGAAGCCCGTCAAGATGAATGCCATCGCGGCGAGGCCGTACTCCTTGGGTGTAAGGAGCCGGGCAAGGATCACCGCGACGACGACCTGCGTGACTTGCCGTACGACCGTGAGGATCGCACTCCAGGCGACGCCTGATCCTGCTGCGCGCCGAAGCGAGAGCCCGGGATTCATCACCGTCGCCGGCGCAGTATCGTCGTCGAGGGTGTGCTCCACGTCTAGCTGCTCCTGAGTGCCCCGGTATTCGATCTTCGCCTCCCGTCGAGCCTAGTGGAAGCAAGCTGAGCGGCCCACGACCGAAGAACCAGTCGCACAGCTGGCCAGATGGCTAGTTGTTCTACGGGTGGCTCACCGCCCGCGGGTCGAGCAGCGCGGCGCGAAGCGCGACCGGAAGACCGCCAGAGCGGCTACACGAAGCTGCGTACCGGGAGCGAGGCTGTAGTAGACGTGCGAGCGCTCCATGCTCCTGCACGAGCGGGCTTTGGGGGCGGGGATGTCGGTGAGAATCGTTCCGATCGGAACCACGGCTTTGCCTCGGTAATAACGGGAACCGGTCGAGACGCCGGCCACCGTGGCGTTGTTTGCGTAGAAGACGTTGAGCCAGCTGCCGTGGATCGGGTAGCGGCTCTCCCTGAGACGGATTCCCGGCGCCACACGAGCCATGAACGTGCGCTTCGGTGCTCCGTAGAACGCGAGCACGTTCGTCTCTTTCTCCCCGAGCTTGACCGCGCCGATCGAACGCGCTGGGCGAACGGCCGCCGTCTCGCGCTGTGAAGCGCCCGCATCGGAGCGGACCCCGATCGGACGCAGGTGCCCGTCGAGGTCGACGTCCCCCTGAGTCTCGACCGGACCGCGGCCGAGCCCGGGTGACCCGCGCACGAGATGCAGGTTGTACGTCGGGGCTGATCCGTCGACGAAACGGGGCGTGCCCTTTGCGGAATCACCTGGACAGCGGTCTTGCGACCACATGTTGTTTTCCCAGGTCCATTTGCCCGTCTCCTGTGCGCACGGCATGTCGAGCTTGCCGATGTTGCCGGCGATGGTGACCTGAGCGTTGGGGCCCGCCCACTGATCGCTCGGAAGGGCTCCTCCTTCGAAGTCCAGCTGTCCGGCGAGGGTGTTGTGAACGATTCTCATGTAGCCGTTGATGAGGGGATACGACGGGCCGTACACGTGGTCGCTGCTCGTGACGATGATGAGTGGGTCCCCACCGGTGCTCGCGAGCATGTTGTTCTTGATCAACACGTCGTTGAATTGACCGTCGTTCACACCCTCGAGGAAGAGCACCTGCCCGGATAGGTTCAGCCAGCGGCTGTTCAGGATGGAAAGACCGTTTGCGCCCCAGATGTGCAATCCGTCGATGTGATTCCCATTGTTCGTGGCGCCACACCCTGGCCGG
>Ga0335082_10007037_pt1 | contig 12241 bp, 8 predicted proteins | sample Lox_Sample_41_FD_206718 | JGI IMG/M metagenome (GOLD analysis project Ga0335082, IMG submission 206718) | Soil microbial communities from Loxahatchee National Wildlife Refuge, Florida, United States - Lox_Sample_4.1 | ecosystem: Environmental > Terrestrial > Soil > Wetlands | place: USA: Florida...
TGTTCGCGCTCTCGATCCTGCTCTACAGCCAGGCGGCCACGGTCCGGACGCTGATGCCGCTCGGGCTCTCCATCGGCCTCCCGGCCGCAGGGCTGGTGGGCGCCTTCCCCGCGGTGAACGGTTACTTCTTCATCCCCAACTACCCGACGCTGGTGGCGGCCATCAACTTCGACCGCACCGGGACGACGCGGATCGGGAAGTACGTGCTGAACCACAGCTTCATGCTGCCCGGGCTCGTCGCCACCGCCGTCGCGGTGACGGTCGGGCTCGTGCTCGGGCGAGTCCTCCTGTAGCGCGAAGAGACGGGCGGGCGCGGCCCGCCGGAAGGAGCAGGTCATGGCAACGGTCACGGCAGCGAAGGTCCGGACGGAGCACGACTTCCTCGGAGACCGGGAGGTCCCCGCGGACGCGTACTACGGCGTCCAGACGCTGCGCGGCTCGGAGAACTTCCCGATCACGGGGCTCCCGATCCACCCGGCGCTCATCCGCGCCATGGGGATCGTGAAGAAGGCGGCGGCGCTCGCGAACCGGGACACCGGCCACCTCGACGCCAAGATCGCGAACGCCATCGCCCAGGCGGCGGACGACGTCATCGCCGGCAAGCTCGACCAGTGGTTCATCGTCGATCCGATCCAGGGCGGCGCCGGCACCTCGATCAACATGAACACCAACGAGGTGATCGCGAACCGCGCCCTCGAGCTGCTCGGGCACCCCAAGGGCACGTACACGGTGGTGAGCCCGAACTCGCACGTCAACATGGCGCAGTCCACGAACGACTCGTTCCCGACCGGCATCCACATCGCCACCCTCGACCTCGGCAAGAAGCTGGTGGCGGAGCTGGAGCTGCTGCACCAGGCGTTCGCCAAGAAGGAGAAGGAGTTCGCCGGCATCATCAAGATGGGCCGCACCCACATCCAGGACGCGGTGCCCGTCCGGCTCGGCCAGGAGTTCGGCGCGTACCGCCGGGTGATCGGTCGCGACATCGAGCGCATCCGGAATACCGGGAAGACGCTGGTCGAGGTGAACATGGGGGCCACCGCGGTCGGCACGGGGCTCAACGCCGACCCGGACTACATCAAGGCGGTCGTGAAGCACCTCGCCGAGTTCAGCGGCTGGCCGATCGTGAGCGCGCCGGACCTCGTCGACGCCACGCAGAACACCGATGCCTACACGGAGGTGTCGGCGGCGCTCAAGGTCTGCATGATGAACCTCTCCAAGATCGCCAACGACCTGCGCCTCATGGCGTCCGGGCCGCGGTGCGGCCTGGGCGAGCTCAACCTGCCGGCCCGCCAGCCCGGCTCCTCGATCATGCCCGGCAAGGTGAACCCGGTGATGGCGGAGGTCATCAACCAGGTCGCCTTCCAGGTGATCGGGAACGACACCACCGTCTGCCTGGCGAGCGAGGCGGGCCAGTTCGAGCTGAACGTGATGGAGCCGGTGCTGGCGTTCAACCTGCTCCAGTCCATCAGCATCATGACCAACGCCTTCCGCGTCTTCCGCACCTTCTGCGTCGAGGGGCTCACCGCCAACGCCGAGCGGATGAAGGCCTACGTGGACAACAGCGTCGGCGTCATCACCGCCATCAACCCGCACGTCGGCTACGAGACCGCGGCGCGCATCGCCCGCGAGGCGAACGTGAGCGGCAAGCCGGTGCGCGAGCTGATCCTGCGCGACAAGGTGCTGACCAAGGAGCAGCTCGACGCCATCCTCGACCCGTTCGAGATGACGAAGCCGGGCATCGCCGGGGCGAAGCAGATGAAGCACGACCACGTCTGGAAGGACACGGACGAGGAGAAGAAGCACTAGAAGGGGGAAGACCATGCACTGGACGAGAACTCGGACCTCGATGGCGGTGGCGGCGATCTTCGCGATCGCGCTGGCGCTCCCCGCATGGGCCGCGGGGAAGCCCACCGTGAAGATCCTCGCGACCGGCGGCACCATCGCCGGCGCGCAGCCCAAGCCCGGCGAGGTCGGCTACAAGGCCGGCGCCTACAACGTGGACGTGCTCATCAAGGCGGTGCCCGGGCTCGGCGACGTCGCCGAGGTGACCGGCGAGCAGATCGCCAGCATCGGCAGCCAGGACATGAACGACGCGGTCTGGATCAAGCTCGCGCGCCGCGTGAACGAGGTGCTGGCCGATCCCGCCATCTCGGGCGTCGTCGTCACCCACGGCACCGACACCATGGAGGAGACCGGCTTCTTCCTGAACCTCGTCACCAAGAGCGACAAGCCGGTGGTGCTGGTCGGCTCGATGCGCCCCGCCACGGCGATCAGCGCCGACGGCCCCATGAACCTCTTCAACGCCGTCTCGGTGGCGGTGGACCCGGCCGCCCGCGGGCGCGGCGTGATGGTGGTGCTGAACGACGTCGTCCACTACGCCCGCGAGACCACCAAGACCAACACCACCTCGCTCCAGACCTTCGCCTCGCCCAACCGCGGCCCGGCGGGGTTCGTCCTGTTCGGCAAGCCGCGCTGGTTCTCCAAGCCCACCTGGAAGCACACCAGCGAGAGCGCCTTCGCGGGCGCCATCCCGGACGCGCTGCCGCGCGTGGACATCGTCTACGCCTACGCCAACGTCGGCCCGGAGCTGGCCAACGCCGCGATCGCCGCGGGGGCGAAGGGCCTGGTCCTGGCCGGCGTCGGCGATGGGAACGGCACCCAGGCGCTGGTGGACGCCCTCGCCGCGGCCGTGAAGAAGGGCGTGGTGGTGGTCCGCAGCTCGCGGACCAACTCCGGCGCGGTGGCCCGGAACGTCGAGCTCGACGACGACAAGCTCGGGTTCGTCGCGGCGCAGGAGCTCAACCCCCAGAAGGCGCGGGTGCTGCTGCAGCTCGCGCTCACCAAGACGAAGGACGCCGCCGCGGTCCAGCAGCTCTTCGACCAGTACTGATGGACGGGCCGGCGACACCGCCGTCGACGCCCAGGACGCCCCGGGCACGGGGTATCCTGGGCGTCGCATGATCGACCCCGGCCGGCCCCCGCAGTCAGGGAGATCCTTCGTGAAACGGACGCCCTTCCTGCTCGCAGCGGCGCTCCTCCTCGTGCCCCCGCAGGCCCGGCCACAGGTGCCGGCGGAGCCGGCTGCCGCCGCGGAGTCGAAACCGCCCGATCTTCGGCCGCCGCCGCCGGTGCTCGCGGCCGAGCCATCGCTGGCGCCCGCCGCCGCGCCTCCCGCCGCCGCCCAGGTGACCTCGCAGGCCAAGCCCGCCCACGGCCTCTTCCCGCTCTGGGGCGACAAGGTGCGCGCCAAGGGGTTCGACCTCCCCAACCCGTTCGGCGTGATGGTGAACTACTACTACCAGAAGTCCGACATCACGATCTCGAACCTGAAGCTCGGGTTGAACGGCGGCGCCCTGCAGCCGGTGGACTTCATCAAGATCCCGGACGCGAGGACGAAGGCCAGCGCCCTCACGGTCCGGCCGAGCCTGATGGTCCTCCCCTTCTTCTCCGTCTACGCCGTGTTCTCCAGCGGCGCGACGCAGACGAACGTCCACGTCGCCGAGCCGGTGGACTTCACGACGCTCGCCAAGAGCGGCGCGCAGGTGCTGTCGCTCGGCGGGACCTTCCAGATGGGCTACAAGGGGTTCTTCGGCGTCGCGGACTTCAACGGCTCGGTGTCGGACGTGGAGCGGCTCGCCGACGCCGTCGGGGCGAACATGCTCTCGTTCCGCCTCGGCTACAACCACCGCCTGAACGACGACGGCCGCGGGATCGCGCTCTGGGCCGGGACGGCAGGCCAGGTCATCGACGTCGCGACCGAGGGCACGGTGCGTCTCGCCGAGGTGCTTCCGCCGCCGTCGGGTGACAGGTGCAGCACCCTCCCGCCGGCGCAGCGGACGCTCTGCACCGCGCTGGTGCAGGCGATCTCGGACCCCAACGCCACGGTCACCTACTCCCTCGACAAGAAGCCGCTCCACGTCTGGAACATGATCCTCGGCACGCAGTTCGCGCTGGACAGGTTCTGGCACTTCCGCGTCGAGACCACGTTCCTGGGCGGTCGGACCTCGTTCCTCCTCGGGACCGAGTACCGGTTCGACATCCTCTAGGGGGCCTTTAGGGCGCCTCGCGCGCCGGCGCGCCGGGCACGTAGTCGTGCACGACGCGCGCGACCTCCTCCTCGGGCCGCGGGATCGACGAGCGGATCCCGGAGTTCCGGCGGGTGCGCCCCGCCACCGCCTTGAAGACCGGCCCGGAGCGGTCCTCGTCGCACTGCAGGCACGCGTTGAGCCGCCCGTCGGGCCGCGTCGGCGCCTCCGCCTCGATCCAGCTCAGCACACAGACGCCGAAGCACTCCCGCCGGGTGTTCCGCGCGTTGAAGAACCAGGTCCGGGCGCAGGGGCCGCTGAACCCGAGCGCCTCGATGCAGGCGAGGCTCCCCGAGTCGCTCAGGTCGATCCCGCAGCGGCGCACCGGCGCGGTGAGGTCCGGCCTCTCGAGGTACACGGCGAGATCCTGGAGCGTCGAGCAGGTGCCGCACGCGCCGGTGTGGGTGACGGCGAAGCCCGCGGCGCGGGACGCCGCCTCGTCCCCGAAGGTGGCGAGCCGGTAGCGCGTGCCGTCCGGCTCGAACCGGACGCCGCACACCGTCCCGGCGGGCGCGGCGGGCGGCGCGCGGCCGCGCCAGGCCTGGTAGGGATCGCCGTCCAGCGCCGGCGGGTCGAGCGCCACCTTGGAGCGGAGCGCCGCGACGAGGCGGGCGTCGGCGGTGGGTGGCTCCGGCGCGGGCCGCGCCCCGGCGCAGGCCGCGAGCAAGGCCGCCGCCGCGACTGCTCGCATCAGAACACCTCGCCCGCCCCGAAGTACACCGCGAACGAGTCCTGGCCGCCCGCGAAGTCGAGCGTCACCGCGTTCCGCGCCTCGCGGTTCATCATGAACCGGAGCCCGACGCCACCGGCGGGCCGCACCGTCGAGAAGAGCGCCTCGCTCCCCTGCGAGAAGCCCGGCACGCTCACGGCGGGCCGGGAGAAGGTGGACGCGTTCGCGAAGACGGTCCCGCCCAGGAAGCCGTCGGAGGTGAGGCGGAACCGCCACTCCACCTCGCCGTAGACCTCGGCGTCGCCGCGGAAGCGCCCCTGCACGTACCCGCGGCCGCTGCGGTTTCCGTAGTCCCAGCCGATCGACGGCAGCGCCAGGTACGGGAGGTGGCCGCTCGTCACCGCGGCCCCCATGAGCCAGAAGGCGAGGACGTTCCGCGGCACCTCCTCGGAGAGCCCGAGGTAGGTCCGCACCTCGCCGTGGACCGCGGTCGCGTCCTTGCTGCTCCCCAGCCACGTGGGGAACGCGCGGAACGAGCCGGAGAGGTACCATCCGCGGTAGGCGCTGATGGTGGAGTCGCGGCTGTCGTACAGGAGCTCGGCCGCGACGCCCGACGCGCCGTAGGCCTTCGGGCTGAAGCCGAACTGCGCGCTGTAGGCGTAGTGGCTCGTCACCGCCGGCGGGCTGGCCGCGAGGTCGAGCTTCCCGTCCGCGATCCCGTAGTACCGGTCGAGCCGGTAGCTCGCGCCCGCGTAGAAGGCGCCCGCCACGCGCCGGAGCACGGTCTGGTGGAGACGGATCAGGTCGAAGTCCATCGGCTGCGCCCCCGACACCGTGGTCGTGCCGCCGAGGCCACCCACCGAGGTCTCGGTCCCCTCGGCGCTCGACGACGACCCGAGGCCGTAGGTGGGCTGGTTGGTGAGGAGCAGCCGGTAGTCCCCCTGGAGCTGCCAGGCGTTGTCGGCGAGCAGCGCGTTCTCGCGCGCCATCAGGATGACCTGGCTCTTGGAGGTGTAGAGCGCGACGAGTCCGAGGCTGGAGATGGTCGTCGTCCGCGGGTCGCCGAGGTAGATGCCGGCGAGCGTCGTGACGCCGAAGACGACGCCGTTCTGCGGCGTGTAGCCGATCGAGGGGATGATCGAGGGGTAGAGCACGAACGGCTCGACGACCCCGCGGCTCTTCTTCAGCCGGATCATCTCGAGCAGGTCCCGGCCGTCGAGGTACGGACTGCAGCGCCCGTCGGCGCAGACGTGGCCGTACCCGAACGTCCGCGCGCAACCGGCGCTCGTCGAGCACGCGGGGGCCTCGTCGGCCGTGGCGGCCACCGCCGGATCCGCCGCCTCGCCGAGCGCGGCGAGCGCGACCGCGAGCGCGGGGAGGGGCGTCATCCGGCCACGGTGCTCGACCCCCCGGCCCGCCTCCATAGGACCTTGGTCCACGGGGAGCGCGCCCGTCGCTCGGGGTATCCTTTTTCTCCAGCTCCTGCGCGAGCGTCGCGGGAGCGCGAGCGAGCCATGACCACCCGGTCCCAAGCAGCCGCGATCGCCCTCCTCGCCTGCGCCACCGCGCGGGCGAACGCGCCCGCCTCCGTCACCATCTCGGGTGGCGTGAGCCTCGGCTCGTACGAGGCCGGCCTGCTGCACTACGCGATCGAGGCCATGCGCCTCAACGCCGCCGCGGCGACGCCGCGGATCGTCACCGGCGCCTCCGCGGGCTCGGTGAACGGGTTCATGAGCATCCTCCAGTCGTGCGGGTCCCCGGTGGACGATCCCACGGCCGGCCTGTTCTGGAACGCGTGGATCCCGCTCGGCCTGGAGAAGCTCTACGATCCGAAGGCGAAGGAGAAGACGAGCGCCTTCTCCCGCGCGGCGTTCAAGGCGCCGCTCGACCTCATCGTGAAGGCCTGGGAGGCCGGGCTGCCCGAGTCCTGCGACGTGGTCTTCGGCCTCTCGGTCACGCGGCTCGTCCCGCGGACCATCGCGTTCGAGGAGGTCAAGCTGCGGCTGCCGCGCGTCGAGGAGCACTTCGTGCTGCGCGTGAGGGGCCGGGGCGCGGGCAAGCCGCCGCGGCTCACCAACTACGTCGACCCGGCCTGGAAAGGCGAGCAGGCGCTCCTCGCCGAGAAGGACGGCGAGGTGGTCTTCCCGGTGCTGGTGGACGCGCTCTTCGCGTCCACCGCTTTCCCGGGCGCGTTCCCCCCGCAGCCGGTCCGGCACTGCATCGTGAGCGAGGGGGCCCCGGCCGTCGCCTGTCCCGTCGAGCAGGCGCGGACGGACCTCTTCGTGGACGGCGGCGTGTTCGACAACACGCCGGTGCGGCTCGCGCTCCGCTACGCCGCAGCGGGGCTGCGCGTGGACGAGAGCGGCCAGGCGCGGTGGCTGGACCGGCCCGACCTCCGTGCCCGGCGGGTCCCGGAGTCGCTGGTCGTCGCCTACGTCTCGACCGAGGCGAGCACGTTCCCGGCCGTGTCCGAGCAGCCGAAGCCGCACGCGTACGAGACGCTCCTCGGCGTGGCGGCGCAGGTCGGGGGGTCGTTCTACGCGACCGCGCGCGCGAAGAACCTCGTCTACGTCCAGGAGGACTCGCCCGACGTCTTCGAGCGCCTGCTCGTGCCCGAGCGCCACCTGCCGGCCGCGAGCGCGCCCTTCGGCGCCTTCTTCGGCTTCTTCGAGGGCGAGCTGCGCCGGTTCGACTTCGCCCTGGGCATGTACGACGCCCGCAAGCTCGCGGAGACCCGGCTCGCGCAGCGGATGGCGCGGGCAGGGCTCGGGCCGGTGCGTTACCCCGAGGACACGCCGGGCGCGGCCAGGGCCGCCGCGTCGTGGCGGCCCTACCGCTGCCTCGCGGCCGTGGTGGACGGCCGCGCGGGGGCCGAGGAGTCATGCCGCGGCGAGGAGCTCCGCGACTTCCGGATCGTGATGCAGACGACGATCGAGGCGATGTGGGACGTCTGCTCGCGCCTCGGAGACGTCGCCACCTTCGACGCGGATCCGCTCTGCCGCCGCGCGCGCCGCGGCGAGCCGCCCCTGGCCGTGCCGCTGGTCGGCCCCCTGGCGGGCGACGCGTGGCGCTTCCGTGGCGAAGAGGGCACGGCGGCGTACGCCATGCGCGTCCTCGCCGCGCACGGCTTCCACTTCAAGGACCTCGGGCTCTCCCGCGAGGAGGCGGACCGCGCGCCGGCCGCGCTCCGGGCGCGCCTCCTCCAGGTCGGGGACTCGATCGCCGACACCCAGCCGCTCGGCGACGCGCTCGTCCTCACCACCGCCGTGAAGATGGCGGCGGACGAGGTGGCGTACGTGCCGCCACGCTTCACGGGATGGCTCACCTACGGGCGCGATCCGGAGATCGGCGCGAGCATGGGGTTCCGGATGCGGCGCGTGTTCGTCTCGCCCGTCCGCGTCACCGCCGCGGTGCAGTTCGTCGGCATCCAGAACGCGTTCTCCTCGGAGAGCGGCGACTCCGCCTACACGGTGCTCCTCGGCGCGGAGTACCTGCCGTCCTGGTGGGCCACCACGCGGTTCCAGCCGAGCCTCCTCCTCCGCGGCGGCTGGATGTTCGCGGCGAAGGACGGCGGCGGGTTCAGCGCGTGCCCCGACGTGACCAACGACACCATCGGCTACTGCTCGCGCCCGGCGATGCAGTTCGGCGTCTCGGCGTCGATCCTGGAGCTGGCCCGGCTCCAGCTGACCGGGAACCTGTACTTCCCGGCGGCGCGCGGCGAGAAGACCCAGTGGGCCATCGCCCCCGGCGTCGGCGTGCAGTGGCCCTTCTGAGAGAGGAGCGCGATGCGCACCCTCGCGATGGCGGTGACCGCGGTGGCGGCCCTCTCGGCGGGCTGCGCCCACTGGCCGGTGAACGCGCCCCTCGAGAAGGCGGATCCGGCCGCCGGGTACCGGCTCGCCAACGTCCGCCGCCCGGGCCAGTCGGAGGAGCTGCTCGTCTTCCTCGCCTTCTCCGGGGGCGGGACGCGCGCCGCCGCGCTCTCCTACGGCGTCCTCGAGGAGCTGGCCCGCACCGAGGTGACGGTCGGCGGCGAGCGGCGCCGCCTCCTCGACGAGGTGGACGTCATCTCGGCGGTGTCGGGCGGCACGTTCACCGCGACCTACTACGCGCTCCGCGGCGACCGGATCTTCCAGGAGTTCGAGGGCAAGTTCCTGAAGCGCGACGTGGAGCACGACCTCACCTGGCGCATCCTCTCGCCCGGGAACTGGTTCCGGCTGCCGTCCGGGACCTTCTCCCGCTCGGACGTCGCGGCCGAGCTGTACGACGAGACCGTCTTCGACCGCGCGACCTACGCGGACCTCCTCCGCGGCGGCGGGCCGTTCGTGATCGTGAACGGGGCCGACGTGACCACCGGCGCCCGCTTCCCGTTCACGCAGGACCAGTTCGACGCGATCTGCTCCGACCTGACGGCGGTCCCGGTGGCGCGTGCGGTGGCCACCTCCTCGGCGCTCCCGCCCCTGCTCACGCCCATCACGCTCCAGAACCGGGCGGGGACCTGCGGGTGGACGCCACCGGCCTGGGCCCCGGAGACGCCCCGGGGCGACGTGCTCGGCCGTGCCGGGCTCCGGGGCCGCGAGCTCCTCTCCTACGCGGACGCGGCGGCCCGACCCTACCTGCACCTCTTCGACGGCGGGCTCGCGGAGAACCTGGGGCTCCGGTCCGTCATCGAGGCGCTCGACCTCGTCGCGTCGAGGGACCCGTCCCCCGCGCTGGACCGCCTCCGCGCCGCGAAGAAGCTGGTGGTCATCGTCGTGAACGCGCACCGCGATCCCGAGCGCGACTGGGACCGCTCGCCCGAGCCGCCGGGGAAGGGCGACCTCGAGGACCAGATGTGGTCCATCCCGGTGGACCGCTACTCGGCGGAGGCGGTCGAGGCGGCGCACGACCAGGTGACCCGCTGGGCGGCTGCGGCCCCGGGCCGGAGCGCGTACTTCGCGGAGGTGAGCTTCGATCGGCTGCCGGATCCCGCCGACCGGAAGTACTTCCGCGGCGTCCCCACCAGCTTCGCCCTGAAGCCGGAGCAGGTGGACCGGCTCCGCGAGGCAGCCGGGAAGATCCTCCGCGCGTCGCCCGGGTTCGCGCGCCTCGTGGCGGACCTCGGGGGCGCCGCGCGCTAGGAGAGGGGTGAACCCATGGCCAATGCCGCTCGCCCCTCGCGCGCCGAGCGCCGCGCGATGGGGAAGTCGCTGCGGGAGCGCTGCCCGCGCAAATCGCACGCCGCCTGGAAGCCGCCGGCGAACCGGGCGGATCCCGTCCGCCTGGTCGAGGTGGGCGACGCCGGCCGCATCCCCGAGCTCGTCCCGCTCCGCCACGGGCGCATGCTCCGGTCGCCGTTCACCTTCTACCGGGGGGCGGCGCTCCACATGGCCGCGGACCTCGCTACCACCCCGGCCACCGGGCTGCGCGTGCAGGCCTGCGGCGACGCCCACCTGGTGAACTTTCGCGTCTTCGCGACCTCGGAGCGGCGCGCGATCTTCGACATCCACGATCTGGACGAGACGCTCCCGGCGCCGTGGGAGTGGGACCTGAAGCGCCTCGCCGCGAGCTTCGTGGTCGCGTCCCGGAACAACGGCATCGGCGAGGGGCGCGCCCGCGACGCGGCCCTCGCCTGCGCGCGCTCGTACCGCGAGCACATGGCCCAGTACGCCGGCATGCACGTGCTCGACGTCTGGTACGCCAGCATCGTCGCCGAGGAGCTGCTCCGGTCGCTCGAGGACGCCGAGACCCGCGCGCGCGCCCAAAGACGGCTCGGGGACGAGCTGGCGCGCAGCGCCGCCGAGCACGACTTCCCCAGGCTCGCGCAGGTCCGGAACGGGGTCCCGCTCATCAAGGACACCCCGCCGACCATCTACCACCTGCGCCGGATGGAGGAGACGTTCCACGACGCGTTCCACCGATACGAGAAGACGCTGACGCCGGCCCGCCGCTCCGTCCTGGACCGGTTCGATCTCCGCGACGTCGCGATCAAGGTGGTGGGCGTCGGGAGCGTCGGGACGGTGTGCGCCGTGATCCTGCTCATGGCGGGGGACGGGGACCCGCTCTTCCTGCAGGCCAAGGAGGCGCGCGCCTCGGTCCTGGAGGCGTACGCCGGCAGGAGCGCCTTCCGCAACCACGGGCAGCGGGTGGTGAACGGCCACCACCTCGTGCAGTCGGCGAGCGACATGTTCCTGGGCTGGACGGATGGCGCGCGCGGCCGCCACTTCTACTTCCGCCAGCTCCGCGACGTGAAGATCAAGTTCGCCGTCGAGACCTTCGGCTCGGCCCACATGCTCGGGTTCGGCGAGTGGTGCGGCCACACGCTGGCGCGCGCCCACGCGCGCTCCGGCGACCCCGTGGCGATCGCCGGTTATCTCGGCGGCAGCGATGTCTTCGACGAGGCGATCGCGGACTTCTCCGTGGCGTACGCGGACCAGACCGAGCGCGACCACGAGACCCTGAAGAAGGCGGCCCGCAGCAAGAAGCTCGAGGTCCTCGTCGAGCGGGCGTGATCCGCGCCGCGCCTCGCTCGCCCACCACGCCGCCTGTCTTGACCGTCAGTTCCAGGCGTTCCCGAAGATGACGTAGACGGCCCAGTCCTCCGGGCCGCGCGCGACGTCGAGGCCCATCCGCAGGCCGAACTGGCGCGCCAGGAGGTAGCGAAAGCCCGTGCCCAGACCCCATGCCAGCGTGGGGGCCGGCGCGGCGGTCGCGGCGCCCACGCCGCCGAACAGCACCGCGCTCCAGCGCGCCGTGAAGTCGATCCGCTCCTCGGTCTCCGCCACGAACACGTGCTGCCCCTGGTAGCGGAGGGCGGGCACGCCGCGCAGGCCGACGTACGGCCGGAACCAGAAGGGCAGGTCGCCGCCCGAGAGCTGGAGATCCAGCCGGAGGGCGGCGACGAGCCAGGGGAGCAGCGAGCCGTACGAGACCTCGGAGACGCGCGCCTTCCAGCCGTCGCGATCGCTCCCGAGCCAGGGCGCGTACCAGGTGACGGCGGCCTCCGCCCGCACGCCGCGGTTCGGCGAGAAGATGCTGTCGCGGCCGTCCCAGCGCAGGACCGGTCCGAGGCCGCTCAGCACCACCTTCAGGTCGCGGCTCTCGACCGCCTCGGCGCCCTGCTCCACGTTCATCTGCGTGCCCGCGAAGGTGTAGCGGGCCCCAGCGGAGAGGTCCGAGCCGAAGAGGCGGAAGGTCAGGTCCTGGACGACGGGCACGGCCTCGAGCCGGAAGCGGACCTTCTGGCCGCCGGGATAGGCCGACAGCTCGAGCGAGGTGTAGGCCGCGGCGCCCAGGTAGCGGACGTCGCCGCCGTTCCAGTGGCCGAGGTGGGCGGCGGCGGCGCCCCAGCTCCCGTTGCTGGTGTACATCCCGACGGCCGCCGACAGGCTCGGCGGTACCCGCCGCGCGCCCGGCTCGGCCTCCTCTCCTCCCAGCCGGCCGTGGAGGAACACGAGGCCCGCCGCCGCGCCGTACCCGACGGCGGGCTCGGTGATGGGCACCACCA
>Ga0335082_10007038_pt1 | contig 12240 bp, 8 predicted proteins | sample Lox_Sample_41_FD_206718 | JGI IMG/M metagenome (GOLD analysis project Ga0335082, IMG submission 206718) | Soil microbial communities from Loxahatchee National Wildlife Refuge, Florida, United States - Lox_Sample_4.1 | ecosystem: Environmental > Terrestrial > Soil > Wetlands | place: USA: Florida...
CCATGTCGCTCTGCACGGCCGCAGCAAGCCGTTCGCGAAGACTCCCGAGGCGCAGCTCGATCTGAACATCTATGCGCTCGACATTCCTCGTTATCTCGAGTACCTGCCGATCGAGCTGCCGTTCAAGATCCCGTCTGCGCTGTTCGACGCTCGCCTCACGGCGACCTTCACGCAGCCGCCGGACAAGCCTCCCGTGCTCGTGCTGTCCGGCCGGATGGCCCTGAACAAGTTCGCGATGACGGAGTTGGATGGGCGCCCGCTGCTCAATCTTGCGCTACTCGACGTGCCGGTGGAACCGACCACGGTGTTCGCGCGCGACGTCAAGCTCGGCAACATCCTTCTCCGCGCTCCCGAGGTGTTCGTCCGGCGCGAGCGGGACGGTAGTCTGAACTGGATGCACGCGCTCCCGAAAGGGACCAACGAGGGGCCCGCGCCGCAGCCGCAGGAGACGGCCCAGAGCTCGGCGAACGAGCCGCCCCTGCATCTGCATGTCGAGGAGGTCAGGCTTGAGCAAGGTCAGATCCACCTCGACGACGAAGCTGCGCCGAAGCCGTTCAAGACCGACATCCAAGGCCTGCTGGTCGTGCTGCGCAAGTTTGCTTTTCCGCAGGTCGACCCGGCCGCGCTCGAAGTGGAGTTCGGCACCGGGTTCGGCGAGAGCGTGAAGCACGCCGGCATGCTGCTCGCCGCGCCGTTCAGCATCGACGGCAGCCTCGAAGTGAAGGGCGTCAAGCCGAAGAACTACGCAGCCTACTACGCGAACTTGCTGCGTTTCGACATCGAGGATGGGACGCTCAGCCTGTCCACACGGCTGCGCGCGGCGCAAACAGGGCAGAGCTTTGCAGCCTCGGTGTCCGGGTTGCAGGCATCGCTCGACAAGCTGCGCCTGCGCAAACGCGACGAGAAGGAGGATTTCTTGTCTGTCCCCACGCTCGAGGTGAAAGGCGTGGACATGGACTCGGCCAAGCGCGCCGTGCAGGTCGCCGAGGTGGAGAGCAAGCAGGCCAGACTGCGCCTTGCGCGCGAGAAGGATGGAACGATCGATCTCACTCGGCTGATGGTGCAAGAGCAGAGTGCCGCAGCCGCGCCGTCGGAAACCGCGGCCAAGCCATCGGGCGAGATGTGGCAGTGGTTAGTGAAGAAGATCGCTCTCGACCGTTATGCCGTGACGTTCGAGGATCAGCTCCCGGGACAGGCCGTCACCCATGTGGCAGACCCGATCAAGCTCACCGTAAACAACCTGTCCAACCGCCGTGGGTCGAAGGCCATCGTCGCCCTGGCTGTGGGCCTCGACAAGAGCGGGAAGATGAGCGTGTCGGGCGAAGTCGGGATGGATCCGCCCAGCGCGGACCTGAATCTCGATGTGCAAAGTATCGACTTGGTACCGCTCCAGCCGTACCTCGAAGACAAGCTCAACATCCTGTTGACGAGCGGAGAAGCGCTGGTGCGCGGAAAGTGGGAGCTCGCCTCGCCGCAGACGGGTCCCATGACAGTCCGCTTCAGAGGCGCGGCAGGAATCAACAACTTCGCCTCTGTAGACAAAGCCACATCCCAGGACTTCCTGAAGTGGAAATCGCTCTACTTCGATGGGATCGACACCACGTACCGCGCTTTTGCAGCCGCCAAGCGGGTGCTCGGCACCCCGGAAGAGAGCGCTGCCGCCGCGCAACCTTACACGTTGCAGATCCAGGAGATCGCCCTGTCGGACTTCTATTCCCGCCTGATCATCTACCCAACAGGCAGGCTGAACGTACAGGACATCTTTGCCGGCGGCTCCGCGGGCCCGCCGCAGGACCAAGCGGCCACGGCCGGCGCTCAAGGGGGTGCTACCAACCAACCCCCGCGGCCCGCCAAGAAGGAGAAGCCGGTCAAGCCGGCGCCTGCAGAGGCTGAGGCGACAGGCGGCGCGCCGCCACCGCCTATCGCAATCGCGAAAATCACGCTCCAGGGCGGAAACGTGAACTTCACCGACCTCTTCATCAAGCCGAACTACTCCGCCAACTTGACCGAGATCGGCGGCTCGGTGACCGGGCTGTCATCGGAGCTCAACAGCACCGCCGCCGTCGACCTGCGCGGACGCTTCGCCAAGACCGCTCCGGTGGAGATCAAAGGCAAGATCAATCCACTGGCGCAGAAACCGTTCCTGGACATCCAGGCGAACGTGCGCGACATCGAGCTCGGCCCCTTCTCCCCCTACTCCGACAAGTACCTCGGTTACGCTATCGAGAAAGGCAAGATGTCGTTCGACGTCGCATACAAGGTCGAAGACCGCAAGCTCAGCGCCAGCAACCGGATCACGCTCGACCAGCTCACCTTCGGCGAGAAGGTCGACAGCCCTACGGCCACCAAGCTGCCGGTGCTGTTCGCCGTCTCGCTGCTGAAAGACCGAAACGGTGTCATCGACGTAAACATGCCGATCGGCGGCTCCTTGGACGATCCCAAGTTCAGCATCAGCGGGATCGTGCTTCACATCATCTTCAACCTGATCGAGAAAGCGATCACCGCGCCGTTCGATCTCATCGGCTCGCTCGTCGGAGGCGGCGGGGCGGAGCTGTCCTACGTCGCGTTCGAGCCCGGCAGCGCGGCGCTGACTCCGGCGGCGGACGACAAGCTCACCAAGCTGCAGAAGGCGCTGACCGACCGGCCGGCGCTGAAGCTCGACGCGAGCGGTCGCAGCGATCCGAACAAGGACCGCGAGGGGTTGCGGCAGCTTCGCTTCGAGCAGCAGGTGAAGGCGGAGAAGCTGAAGGATCTGGTCAAGAGGGGCGCGTCGGTCTCGTCGGTGGATGACGTCAAGATCGAGCCGCAAGAGTACGAGGACTATCTCAAGCGCGCTTACAAAGCGGCGAAGTTTCCCAAACCGAGGACCTTCCTCGGCTTCCAAAAGGACATACCGAAGGAGGAGATGGAAAAGCTCATGCTGACCAACATCGTGGTCAGCGACGACGATCTTCTGCAACTGGCCAACCAGCGTGCGCAGGCAACCAAGACTTTCATCACTCGTGGAGACCAGGTGCCGGTGGACCGCGTGTTTTTGCTGGCGCCGAAGCTAGAGCCTGAGAAAGGGAGCGACAAGCTCCCCGGCAGCCGAGTAGACTTTTCGCTGAAGTGAGGTAAGCGACGATGAGACGGACGATCGCGATCGGATTCGCCGTCCTGGCGCTGGCAGTTCACGCCGCCGGGGACAAGGGATCCGAGACGGCCGAGCAGGCCAACTTCTTCGAGCGCGCGGCCAAGATCATCGGCAATGACGCCAAGGTGGTCGCCCACGATGCCAAGGCGGCGGGGCAGCAGGCCGGTGAGGCGTTCTCGAAAGCCGGAAAGGATATCGGAGAGGGTACGAGCAAGGCGGTCCAGGACCTCGGCCATGCGATGAAGGACAGCGCGAAGAAGACCAGCAAGGACATCAAGGATACGTTCAAGTAACGGTCGAGGAGGCCTGCGGAGTTCTGGCGCGAGAACGAGAGAGGGGCGCTGTAATCTAGTACTTCGAGCAAGCCACGATCAACCTTCGGGGAGGGGGCTATGGAAATGGTCGGACGGCGTGACGCATTGAAGGCGCTTGGCGCGGCGGCCGTGGCGGCAAGCGGCGCAATGACGGTTGGGCAGCGGAGCGTGACAGCCGCCGAGCTCCGATATCCTCCCGAGAATGGTGCTCAGCTCAGAGTCCTGCGCTGGAAGCGGTTCGTTCAGGGCGACGAGGACGTATGGCTCTCGAACAGCCGCAAGTTCACCGAGAAGACGGGCGTCCCGGTCCAAGTCGAGAGCGTCAACATCGAGGACCTGCGTCCGAAAGGCGCCATGGCCGCGAGCGTTGGAACCGGGCCGGACATCGTGGTGGGCGGTGCGGATATGCCGCAACTGTATCCCGACAAGTGTGTGGACTTGACGGATCTGGCGAATTACTTGGGCCAGAAGTACGGCGGATGGTATGACGTTGGTGAGCGCTACTGCACTCTGGCGGGCCGCTGGGTTTGTCTGCCGCTCGCCGTGGTCCCATTCTGCGTCGTATACCGCCAGAGCATGATCAATGCGGCAGGGTTCAAGGAGATCCCGCGCGATCTCCCGGGCTTCTTGAGCCTGTGTCAGGCCTTGAAGGCGCGGGGCACGCCGCCGGGCCTTGCTCTCGGCAACACATCGGGGGATACCAACTGGTGTTGCTGGTTGCTATGGTCGCACGGCGCGAGCCTGGTCGACGAGAACAACCGCGTCGCGATCAACACCAAGGGAACCTTCGCGGCGCTCGAATACGCGCGGGCCCTCTATCCGACGTTCGCTCCCGGAACCCTTGCGTGGTTAGACCCCAGCAACAACAAGGCATTCCTCGCTGGGGAAATTAGTCTGACCTGGAACCCCATTTCGATCTACTACGTCGCGAAGAACTCCACCGATCCGACGCTGAACGCGATCGCCGCCGACATGCAGCATGCCCGGCTTCCGGTTGGCCCGATCGGGCGACCCACCGAACTGCACGGGTTCCTGGCGATCTGGATCTTCAGGTACACCAAGTATCCGAATGCCGCTCGAGAATACTTGCGCTGCATGCTCGAGCGCGAGCAGTTCGATCCCTGGGAGCAAGCGTCGCTGGGCTTCATGGCCGGGCCTTTGAAAGCATATGAGTCCCATCCCATCTGGACGAGCGATCCGAAGATCACCCCGTTTCGAGATGCCCCGCGTACATCGCTCTACCGGGGATACCCTGGCAGAGTCGGCAAGGCCTCCGCCGCATGCACGTCGGAATTCGTAATCGAGAATATGGTGGCGGAAGCGGTATCGGGGCAGTCGACTCCCCAGCAGGCTGTGGCCAGAGCCGAGCAGCGTGCGCGTCGATACTATGGGACATAGCGCGGAACAGTAACCCGGCTGCGCGCGCACAGCACTCGTCGTCTGCGGAGTGGTTGTCCAGGCGGAGCTCGCACGCGTGCGGGGGATCGAGCCGTTCCCGTCTCTATACTGCGGAGTGCAGCGGGCCGTCAAGTGCAGCCGAGCGGTTCGCCCAATCAGGGCTGCGCATGCTGCCGCTCGAACTCCCAGACCTCGGGGAAGCCCGAAAGCTCGTGCAGCTGCTGCATGGAATAGGTCTCGTGCGTCGCGCCGATGAGGCTGCCATGGTCGCGCAGATAGCGGTACGCACGATCCATCGCGGCGCACGCGGCGGCCATTCCCGCGGCGGGATAGATCGCGATGCGGAACCGCAACTGCCTGAGCCGCTCCGCGGACAGCATGGGCGAGCGGCCGGTCGGCACCATGTTGGCGAGCAGCGGCGCGTCGATCTCCTGCCCGACGCGCGCGAACTCGTCCTCGCTTTCGGGCGCTTCGACGAAGATCATGTCCGCACCCGCCTTTCGGTACGCCTTCGCGCGGCGGATCGCTTCCTCGAGCCCCAACTCCGCTCGAGCGTCGGTGCGCGCGACGATCAGCGTGTCGTCCGAGCGGCGCGCCTCCACGGCGACCTCGATCTTGCGCACCATGTCCTGCAGCGCGATCACGCGCCGGTTGGGAGTGTGGCCGCATTTCTTCGGAATCTCTTGGTCCTCGATCTGGATCGCTTGGACACCGGCTGCCTCGTATCCGCGCACGGTGTGCCGCACGTTGAGCAAGCCGCCGTAGCCGGTGTCGGCATCGGCGATCAGCGGTGCGCTGGTGCCCTCCACGATCGTGCGCGCGCGACCCACCATGTCGGTGTAGGTGGCGAGCCCCGCGTCGGGCTGGCCGAGATACGACACCGAGATCCCGTATCCGGTCATGTACAGCGCCTCGAACCCGAGGCGCTGCGCGATCTTCGCGGAGAACATCTCGAACACGCCGGGCGCCACGATGAACTGTCCCGCGTCGAGCATCTGTCGCAGAGTCTTGCCTGCCATCATCGAGTCCTTCGGTGGATGCGGCTGCGGTGATCCGGCGCTGAACGGGGTCGCAGCCGCTTGAGTGGTAATCTTACGCACTTGCCGAGCTTGCGGCGAACGACAAGCATATGGAACGGGAGCACAGCCATGCCAGAAAGAGCGAACGCACCATCACCGCAACTGTTCTTCGACACCGCGTCCGGCTATCAGCGTACCGCGGTCCTGCGCGCAGCGCTCGAGTTCGACTTGTTCACGGCGATCGGCGAAGGACGAGCGGCGGCGGACGAGCTGGCGAAGCGTTGCGGGACGTCTGTAAAGGGCATGCGCGTTCTGTGCGACTACCTCACAGTGCTCGGCTTCCTGACCAAGCAGGCGGGCCGCTATGCGCTCACGCCGGACACCGCGACGTTTCTGAACCGCCGCTCGCCGGCCTACCTGGGCGGAACGCTCGAGTTTCTGCATACGGAGACCTTGCGGAACGCCTATAACGATCTGGTGGGCGTCGTCAGGAAGGGCGGGACGGTGCAGTCGCACGGCGGGCTCACCGATCAGGAGCATCCGGACTGGGTGCGGTTCGCACGCGCGATGGCCCCGATGATGGCCATCCAGACACAGCTCGTGCCGGGGTTGATCGGCCGGCCTGCCGACGCGAGGCTCAAGGTGCTGGACATCGCAGCCGGCCACGGGATGTTCGGCATTCAGGTGGCCAAGCGCTTTCCCAACGCTGAGATCGTCGCGCTGGATTGGCCCAAAGTGCTCCAGGTCGCCGTCCAGAACGCGCAGCAAGCGGGCCTGTCGGAGCGTTACCGCACGATCGCGGGCAACGCATTCGACGTGGGCCTGGGAGGGCACTACGACGTGGTCTTGCTCCCGAACTTCCTGCATCACTTCGGAGCGGAGGCCTGCGTCGGGTTCCTGCGCAGGGTGTGCGACGCGCTCCAGCCGGACGGCATGGCCATCACGGTAGAGTTCGTTCCCGACGAAGACCGCGTGTCACCTCCGTTTCCCGCCAACTTCGCGATGGCGATGCTGGTGCTGACCCCGGATGGCGACGCCTACACGTTCCCCGAGCTTCAGGCCATGCTCACGCGTGCCGGCTTCTCTCGCAGCACGCTGCACCGTCTCGAGCCCAGTATGCAGTCCGCGATCGTCTCGCATCGGTGACCGGGCGCCTGAGCGCAGCTTCCGCTGCGGCTCACAGGTGCAGATGCAGCGCGTCGCCGTTCCGGCCTGTCCAGATCTCGGTCTCGAGCAGAGTCCGCAAGCGCCGCAGCGGGACGGACATGCCGATCGCCAGCAGGCGATCGCGCAGATGCACCAGATGGTCATGCTCCGCCTTGATGGCGAGCAGTTCACCGTCGCGTGCGATGGTCTTGCATCCGATCTGGACCGCGAGCGTGGTTCCGTTCGCGTGCACCGTCAGCGGCTTCGATTCCACGCGAATGTCGAAATGCCGATGGCGCGATTCGAGCACGCGGTAGCCCCAGATTCCCAGCTCGGTGCCGAGCAGCAGCGCGACCTGATCTTCCTGGTCTGCCGGCACATCGATCAGCAGCACATGGCTGGGCCGGCCTTTCTTTCCCAGACTCGCGAGGATCTGGAGGTTGCGCGCGCCCGCTTCGTACAGGCGCTTGACGCTATCCTCCAGGACCTCGCCGCTCGCGTCGTCGACCTGGGCGAGGATCAGGATCATGGGGACGGTCATCGCGACTCACCGCTGAGGGCTGCGATCCGCCGCGCCAGCCTAGCGGCGCTCTCGGCGCGTGCCCGCGCCCCGGGGATTCCTGCGCTCACGAACGCAGCGCGCTCGGCAATTTCCGCCGCCTCGGCCGGCGAGTGCACTCCGAGCACCGCCGCCATCGCCGCTGGAACTGTCACGTTGACGATCGTGTTCCCCGCGAGCAGGAGCTCGCCGACGGCGAACGCGACCGGAGTCACCGCCCAGGCGATCTCGCCTGCCTCTCCCTGCACCACCTTCGGGACGAGATCGTGGACGAAGCCGGGCAGGCGTGTAGTGACCCCGTCCAGCGTGACCTCCGCGTCGACGTCCGGGTCGAAGGCAAGCCAGCGCTGCGCCTTCGCGCTCTGGCGCCGCGCTCCCGGAGCGATCTTGGTGAGCGAAACCACACACGGCTTGCCGAGCTTGCGGGTGAAGTACCGGCCGACCCCGTCCTCGACGGTATGCTGGCGCTCGCGGTCCAGGTCGCGCACGACCTCGGCGAGCGGCTTGCCGGCGGTCAGCTCGGAATAGGATTTCGCCGCGCGCCGGTACAGCGCGTGCATGCGGCGCGGCTCCGAGGCGAGCAGGAGCGTTTCGCTCACCGGGCCGCGGCGTACCTGGCTGGCTTTGCGCGCGACGGTGTTCATGCACAACATCGTCGTATCGAGGTCGATCGACGTCTCGCCGCGTGCGTTCGCCAGCGCTCCAGCCACCCCATCCTGGGTCGCGCCCTCCTGCAGCAGAGCCTTGAACACCACCACGGCGTCGGCGCACAGATGGCCCAAAGGTGGGTCGGTCACGCGGGAGAGCTCCTCGAACACCTGCAGGATCTCGTCCAGCGCCATCATGCCGATGACGGTAGGGCCGCCGACGTCTTTGAGGATCAGCCCGAGGTCCCCGATCAGCCGGCCGGTGGGGACCTCCTCACCCGTCACGCGCACATGGAGAGTTTCCGGCAGCCCCGCCGTGCGAGCTGCGCTGCTCCCCGCTACAAACGCACTGGTCACCTTACCGTACGGGCCATATTGGTCCGCCACGTCCGCGTCCGGGTGGACGATCTCCAGGATCGCCGCCGCGCCGAACAGCGCTGCGGCGAAGGCTTGCGTCGGCATCCCGGCGCCGGCGAATGCATCGAGCATGGCCTGGGTCGCGATGCGCGCCCCGTTCTCGGCCATCGCCGGGAACACGATGTCCTCGCCCAGGCGGCTATGACCGTAGATCGGCCCGCCGCCGACGCCCGGCGGGACATTGCGGCCGTCGATGGGGCTCAGCCGCTTCTCCCGCATCGCCTGGTAGATTGCCTGCACCGCGGGAAAACCGGAGATCTTGTTGTTCTTCTTCCCGGTGGGGATGGCGGCCACGCCGCATCGGTCGACTCCCGCGATCATTCGGGCGCTCGCACCGAGCTTGCGGTTTCCCGCCGGGATGCCGACTTGGGCTTGCGCGCCGGCGAGGTACAGCAGCGCGGCGGAGAGCAGTGCCGCGTTCGCTCCGTCGGCACCCGCTGCACGTGCTGCAGCGATCGCTGTGGCGAGCAGATCGTCGATCGGTTGCCGCACCGCGTTGGCGAATTTGACTTCGATATCGGCCCCGCGCAGCAGCTCCACGGCCAGGGCGTCCGCGATGGCGATCACCGGCATGTTGAGCATCCCGTGCCCGCCGGTGAGCGCCTCGATGCGGTCGCTCGTCATCCAGTCGACGTTCGCCGTCGCGCCGGCGACTGCGGCGAGGATGGCGCGCTCACGCGCGCTCTCGGGCGTTTCCGCACTCGAGTCCATGAGGATCTTCTCCGGCATACGCTGTGGCAGTCCGGCGTGCGCGGCGGCTGAGCCCAAGTCTCGCGCCATCCGCGTCCACGGCGGCGAGAGGGCCGCTCCGAGCTTCAGAGCCCCAAAGCAGTGTCGATCAGAGGCTCCAGCGGATGTCGGCGCTGGAGCAACGGCTCGCGTCCCGTGCCCTGGTCCCGGAGCGTGGGTGCGTCATTCCACCTGCGGTGCAAGCACCAGATGGAACACGGACGAGTCGACCGGCACGCCCGCACGCAAGCGCTCGTCGATGACGATGGACACCCGATCGCCGTAACGCGCGAGGCGCCGCAGCAGCCGCTGGAACGGAGGCAGCTGCTGCGCGTGGAACGCGTCGATGCGCAGCGTCAGGCTCGCCCGCTGGTGCTGCAGAAACGCTTCCAGATGCGGCGCGGCGCGTTTGAAGACGGCGCCGTCGAGCAGCTCGCGCAGCCGAACGGAAAGGTGCGGGTTTTCGCCTGGCCGCAGCGACAGTGTGATCTTGCCTTGGCTGAGATAGGGCTCGACGGCGGCGCCCACGGACTCGGCGTCGGCTTCGATCGTGGCATGTGCCGTGTGCGGCAGCAGACGGCGCTCGGCGAACTCGCGCATGGACAGCGCCGTGATCCAATCGGAGACGACCGTGGCGATGGCAGACGGGCGCCGGAACGGAACCGTGGTGAGGAAGTGCCAGATGCGACTGGGACCGCCCGGCAGGATGCCGTTCCAGATCAGCCGCCACACGATCTGCACCCCCTTGCTGAGAGGATAGCCGCCGCGGTAGTTGGGCGCGGACAGATAGCGCAGCTTGTTCCTCAGGCGCAAGGCGATCTCTCGGTCTCGCAGCAGACGCCGATACAACTCGATGTATGCGTCGACCATGGCGTCGTAGGGCATGAGCTTGGGCACGACGTTGGTGCTCGGCCGCGTGTTCTCGCTCGCGTGTTCCAGCGTATTGAGCCGCCCCTCTCGCTTGAGTCGGTCGTAGAGCGGCGTCTTCGGCAGGGCCGTGAGCAGCCCGATCATCGCCGCTTGAATGCCCGCATCGGTGATGAACTGGTACTGGTGCTCGAAGGTGTCCATCGTGTCGTGATCGAAACCGATGATGAACCCGGCCAGCACTTCGATGCCGTAGGAGTAGATGCGGCGGATCGAGGTGAGGATGTCCTCGTGCAGGTTCTGCGTCTTGAGCGTCTCCTTCAAGCTCTCCGGATCGGTCGACTCGATGCCGATGAACACCCAGCCGAAGTTGGCGGCCCGGAACAGCTCCAGCAGGTCGCGGTGCTGCGCCATGTTCAGCGATGCTTCCGTGCCGAAGCTGAACCAGTATTGGTGCTGTTCCTGGTAGTCCTTGAGGAACTGCAGCAGCTTCTTGGCCACGGGCAGGTTCCCGATCAGGTTGTCATCCACGAAGAAGACGTTGCGAATGCCGGCGTGGCGTAACGCATCCAGCTCGCGGCCGACCTGCTCCATGCTTTTGACCCGCGGCTTGCGGCCGAACATGACGATGATGTCGCAGAATTCGCAGCGGAACGGGCAGCCGCGCGAGAACTGCAGCGAGACGTAGGAATAGCGTTCGAGCTTGAGCAGGTCGAAGCGCGGCGTGGGGGAATCGGTGAGCGCTACCGTGCCCGTTTCGTGATACAGAGCCTTGGCCTCGCCGCGCTCGAAGTCCGCGAAGAACTGCGGGGCGATGTATTCGGCTTCGCCGGCGATGACGGTGTCCGCCAGAGTCGCGTACTGCTCGGGACACAGCGAGGCGTAGCTGCCCCCCGCCATCACGTAATACCCGCGCCCGCGGTAGTAGTTCAGCAGCTCCTCCTGGCGCGGGAACTGGACCCCCATCCCGCACACGCCGATGATGTCGGCCTGCGGTTCGAGCGGGATCGCCTCGATGTTCTCGTCGACGATCTCCACCTCCCAGTGCGCAGGGCAGAGCGCGGCCACGGTAGCCAGGCCGAGCGGCGGACTGACCGTACGTTTGCCCGAAAGGATGTGGTCGAACACCCATTTGGAGCTCCAGAAGCTCTCCGGGAAGCGGGGATTGATGAGCAGCAGACGCATGGCCCAGAGTCCTCCAGATAGGATCGCCGCTGCGCAGCGGCGGTGGGCGCACGCTCTCGATTTTGGCGTGCCCAGTCGGCCGCGATGATACCTTACATGCCGGCCGCGTGCGTTTGTGCGAGTTGCGTCCCAGGCCCGTCGCGCGAGGACCGGGGTTCGGGCTATGCTACACGGCGGTACACACCGGGTGCACCGCCATGCTCTACTATACCGTCAAAGCGCTGGTCTCCGCGCTCATCATCGTGCTCATCACCGAGGTCGCGAAGCGCAGCACCTGGCTCGGCGCGCTGGTGGCGGCGCTCCCCTTGACCTCGCTGATGGCTTTCGTGTGGCTCTACTGGGAGACCGGGGATGCTCCTCGCATCGCCAGCCTGTCGCTCAACATCTTCTGGCTGGTGATTCCCTCGCTGGCGCTGTTTCTCGCCCTGCCGTTGTTCGTGCGCCTCGGGTGGGGGTTCTGGATCAGCCTGCTGCTCGCCATTGCCCTGACGGCGGCCTGCTACGGGCTGCTGTTCTGGGTGCTGCGAAGAATCGGGCTGCAGCCGTGAGTAGCGTTGCGGCGTAGCGGATGTTCTCGCGGCCCGCGCGCTAAGCCTTGCGGGGCGTGGCGGCCGATCGCTGCGATGGCATACCGCGTGCTTTGACAGCACGCCGATCGGGCGCCCGGGCTAGGGTCCCGATCTCGACCGGAGGTCCTCCCATGAACGCTTCATCGCTCGCCCTGCTCGTCTGTCTGTCGTTGGGCGCTCTCTCCAGCGCGCTTGCGAACCAGGGGACTGCCCCTCCTCAACATGCGCCCGAGGAGGAGTCCGGACCCCAGTGGGAG
>Ga0335082_10007039_pt1 | contig 12240 bp, 9 predicted proteins | sample Lox_Sample_41_FD_206718 | JGI IMG/M metagenome (GOLD analysis project Ga0335082, IMG submission 206718) | Soil microbial communities from Loxahatchee National Wildlife Refuge, Florida, United States - Lox_Sample_4.1 | ecosystem: Environmental > Terrestrial > Soil > Wetlands | place: USA: Florida...
GGAGGGCTGCGAGCCGCTTCGCGGGATGTTCATTGTCGAGCTCCTCGTTGGGTTGAACCTGCGCTCGTGCCTCAACCGGTGGACACTCTAGCGCCGGCCTGACGGTGGGGCACCGCCTCGGGGAGGTCGAGGCCGAGCTGGAGTCCCTCCGTGAGCTTCGGGAGAAGCCCGCCGGCACGATTCGGATCACGACGACGGACTACGCGGCCAACACGATCCTCTGTCCGAAACTGGTGAAGCTCCTGGAGGAATATCCGGACATCAAGGTCGAGGTCAGCGTCGACTACGGCCTGACCGACATCGTCGCTCAACGGTGCGACTCGGCGAGCAAGTGGCGAAGGACATGATCGCGGTGCGCATCGGGCCGGACATGCGAATGGCCGTCGTCGGCGCCCCATCGTATTTCGCCATGCGATCGCCGCCCAAAAGGCCACAGGATCTGACCGACCACAACTGCGTCAATCTGCGGCTGCCGACCTACGGCGGGTTGTACGCCTGGGAGTTCGAAAAGGACCGCCGCGAGCTGAAGGTCCGCGTCGAGGGGCAGCTGGTCTTCAACGGCACGGCCCAGATGCTCAATGCGGCGCTGGCTGGAATCGGCCTGGCCTATGTGCCGGAGGACCTGGCGCAGCCCCATCTCGCCAAAGGCCGTCTCAAGCGGGTGCTCGAGGACTGGTGTCCTCCGTTTCCAGGCTGCCACCTCTACTACCCGAGCCGACGCCAGTCCTCCGCGGCCTTCGCCCTGTTGGTCGACGCGCTCCGCCACCGGGATTAGCGAGGCGGCAGGCCCGCCGAGATGTCGTTGCCCGCGCCGGCGCGGGCAAGCCGTTGAAAAACCCGATGGGTGCCCTTCGACCGGCTCAGGGCGAACGATGAACTCAGGCATCGAGCCGGGTTCTTCGAGGGGCGGCTAGCGCGCCGCGCGGCGGGCGCGGGGTGCCATCCGCCCAGCGCGTGCCGGCGCACGCCGCGGCTGCGGCTCGACGGCCGCGACCGCCAGCGCGGCGATCGCCTCGCCGGCACCGATCGCGCCCAACCCTTCCATGGTCTTCGCCTTCACGCCGACCTGTTCCGCGCCGACGCGCAGCAGCTCGGCCAGCCGCCGCCGTATGGCCGACGCGTGCGGCGCGATCTTCGGTTGCTCGGCGAGCACCGTCACGTCGACGTTGCCGATGCGCCACCCGCGGGCGGCGACCAACTCGACGACCTCGGTGAGCAGCACGGCGCTGTCGGCGCCGCGGTGACGCGGGTCGGTGTCCGGGAAATGCTGGCCGATGTCGCCCGTCGCGACGGCGCCGAGCAGCGCGTCGATCACGGCGTGCAGCACCACGTCGCCGTCCGAATGGCCGAGCAGCCCGCGCCCGAACGGCACGGTGATTCCACCCAGGCGCAGCGGGCGGCCGTCGACCAGCCGGTGGATGTCCCAGCCTTGACCGACCCGCACCATCCGCCCCCTGCGCCCGTTCAGAACGGCGGCGCGGCGGCGGCCGCGTCGGGGGCGAGCATCACGACGCGCACGCGCGCACCAGCGCGTAGCACGTCGGCCTCGGGCGGCCCGACGATCAGCCCGTCGCCGAGCGAGAGCGATCGGAGCACTCCTGAGCTCTGGGTCCCGGTCGAGCGCGCCCGATAGTCGTCCGGCGGGCCTTCCAGGCGGCAGCGTACGAACTCGGTCAGGCCGGCAGCCTTCTTCACCGTTTCGGCCAATGTCGCAGCGGCGTTCGGGAGATGCACGCGGTCGAGGCCCATCATCGTGCGCAGGGCGGGCAACACGTAGACGTAGAAGCACACCAGGGACGAGACCGGATTGCCCGGCAGTCCGAAGACCGGCGTGCGCCCGCAGAGACCGAACGTGAGCGGCTTGCCGGGCTTCTGCGCCACCTTCCAGAAGCGCTCCTGGTAGCCGATCTCGCTCAGGATGCGGCGCACGTAGTCGAAGCTGCCGACCGACACGCCGCCGGTCGACAAGACCACGTCCGCCGTCACCGCCTCGGCGAACGCGGCACGGATCAGCTCCGGTCGATCGCGCGCGACGCCCATCAAAATCGGCTCGGCGCCCGCTTCCTCCACCGCCGCCGCCAGCGTGTAGGCGTTGCTGTTGACGATCTGTCCGGGACCGAGCGGCTCGCCGACGTCGACCAGCTCATCGCCGGTGGCGAGGATCGCCACGCGCGGGCGCCGCGTCACACGCACCATCGGCCGACCGAGCGAGGCGATCAACCCGATGTCGGCGGGCCGCAGGACGCGGCCAGGCTCGAGCACGGTCTCGCCGCTGCGGACGTCCTCGCCGGCATGCCGCACGTTCGCCCCCGCCGGCACCGCCGCGTGCACCTCGACGTCGCTGCCCGCTTCGCTGGTGTCCTCCACCCGCACCACGGCATCGGCGTCCTCGGGCATCGGCGCACCGGTCATGATCCGGATTGCGGTCCCCGGGCGCACCGGCTGGCTGGCCACGGAGCCTGCCGCGACCGTCTCGAGGACGCGCAGGCGCACGGCGCGCTCGCGCCGCGCGGCGCTGACGTCGGCGCTCAGCACGGCGTAGCCGTCCATGGCGGAGTTGCGGAACGGCGGCACGTCGTACGGCGCGCGGATGGCGGCGCCCAGCACGCGCGCCCGCGCGTGCGTCAGCGCCACCTGTTCGCCGCCCAGGCGGGGCAAGCCCTCCAGCACGCGGTCGAGTGCATCGCGAACGCTGATCATCTCGCTGCGCGCGACGCTAGGCGACGGCTCCTGGCCTTGTCAACGCCGCATCGGCGAGCGGCGCCGGTGCGTTGATCGCTCGCACGTGGGGCCTGCGTCACCCCCCTTGTGAGATCCTCGCGATCGCGTGACGACTAGCTTGTCACGACGCCCAATTTTGAGACATCATCGCGGTTGCCGTGGCCGCCGACGCAATCCCGCTCCCGGAGGGCACCGTGACCGTCCTGTCGACCGATCTGGTGGGCTCGACCGCGCTCAACCAGCGGCTCGGCGACGACGCGGCCACCACGCTGGAGCGCGAGATCGCCGACCTCGCCCAGACCCAGATCGAGAAGCAGCGCGGAGTGATGCTGACCTACGCGGGCGACGGGCTGATGGTCGCCTTTCAGTCGGCGCGGCGCGCCGTTGCCTGCGCGCAGGAGATCCAACGCGGCATCGCACGCCTCAACCGCGGCCGGCCGGACATCGCCTTGCAACTGCGCGTCGGCCTGCACACCGGCGAGGTCGTCAACGACGAGGGCGGACTGCACGGGGAGACGCTGATCATCGCCAAGCGCATCGAGTCGACCGCGCCCGGTGCAAGCATCTACGCGTCGGACACGGTGCGCGGCGTCCTGGGAACGGCCCGCAGCGAGCTCGAGGACCGCGGCGAGTTCTCGCTCAAGGGCATCGACACTCCGTGGCGTCTCTGGGAGGTGCCCTGGAAGGACGCGGAGAGCGTCGGCGTACTGGCCGGATCGGCGCGTACGCCCTTCGTCGCGCGCGGGGCGGAGAAGGCCAGGCTGGTGCGCGCGCTCGAGCGCGCCCGCGACGGCGCGGGAGGGCTGGTGTTGCTGGCCGGCGAAGCCGGGGTTGGCAAGACCCGCCTGGTCGAAGAGGTCACCGCCGAGGCGCGGCGGCTCGGCCTGCGCGTGCTGACCGGCCATTGCGTCGATCAACAGGGTGCGCCGCCCTATCTGCCCACCATCGAGCACATCGAGGAGGCGGCGCGACAGGTTCCACCCGAGATTCTGCGCCAGGCGCTGGGCGAGAACGCGCCGGAAATCGCCAAGCTCATGCCCGAGCTACGCGTGCGCTATGCGGACATTCCGGAACCGGTGGCGCTGCCGCCGGAGCAGGAGCGCCGCTACCTGTTGCGCGGCGTCAGCGAGTTCGTCGAGCGCGCGGCGCGCATGACGCCGCTCCTGCTCGTCTTCGAAGACCTCCACTGGGCTGACGAATCGACCTTGTTGCTCGTGCAGTATGTGGCGCAGCGGCTGGCGGAGATGCCCGTGCTCGTCGTCGGCACCTACCGCGACACCGAGCTGAAGCCGGCGCATCCCCTGGTTGCCGTCTTGCCGGGGCTCCTGCGCCAACGGCTGGGCGAGGAGATCGTCCTCCGGCGTCTCACGGAAGCGGGAGTGGCGTCGCTGTTGGAAGGCCGGGCCGGGAGCGCGCCGCCGGCGGAGCTGGTGGCGTTGGTGTACGCCGAGACCGAAGGCAACCCGTTCTTCGTCGAAGAGGTCTTCCGGCACCTCCACGAAGCCGGCAAGCTCTTCGACGCCGAGGGCGCCTGGCGCCCGGGTGTACAGATCGCCGACACCGAAGTGCCACGCAGCGTCAGCCTGGTGATCGGACAGCGCCTGGCGCGGGTGAGCGACGACTGCCGCCGCATCCTCACCATTGCGGCGCTCACCGGCAAGACCTTTCGCGTCGACCTGCTGGCCAGATTCCAGGGGATCGACGAGGACAACCTCCTCGACGCGCTCGAGGAGGCTGGCGCGGCGACGCTGATCCAGGACGTCTCCAGCGGTCGCGAGGCGCGCTACGCCTTCATCCACGAGCAGATCCGTCAAACCCTGCTGTCGCTGCTCTCCACGGCGCGCCGCCAGCGCCTGCACCTCCGCATCGCCGACGCATTGGAAGCGCTGTACGGGAGCGACGCCGAGGCGCACGCCGCCGACATCGCGTATCATCTCTGCGAAGCCGGCGCGGCGGCCAGCGGCAGCCAGCGCACAGCATCGTGGTTGGTGCGCGCCGCCGAGCGCGCCCTCGGCGCCCTGGCCTTCGAGGAGGCGCTGCGGGATCTCGACACCGCCCGCCTCCTGCTCCCGGCCGACGATGCCATGGGCGGCGTTGGGGTACTGCGCCTGCGCGCGCGCGCCCTGCGCGGCCTCGCGCGCATCGACGACGCGCTCGCCGTGTTGGCAGAGGCCATCGCCATCGCCCCCGCCGGCGCCGAGCGCGACACCGTCCTTCAGGCGCGCGCGCAGATCAAGCTCGACCTGTTTCGCGGCGACGAGGCCCTGGCTGATCTCGATCCGCTGCTGGCCAGCGCGCGCGCGGCGGGCGATCGGCAGCGCGAGGTCGAGCTGCTGCTCATGCGCAGCCGCGGCCACTACATCCTCTCCCTCGACCAGCCGGGTTACGCTGACAAGGCGCGGACATCATACGAAGAGACCTACGCGCTGGCCAAGCAGATCGGCGATCGGCGCGCCATGTGCCAGGCGCTCATTCCGACCAGTTGGTTCGTCGACTACTGGCAGGCGTACGAGGCCCAAGCGCGGGCCAACAACGCCGAAGCGCGGGCGCTGGCCGCGGAGCTCGGCGACGAGGATCTGCAGATCGAAGCCGAGTCGGCGAAGCTGCGGCTCTCGGATCCGCGACGAGTCGCCGCGCTGTCGGAGGCGGCCCACGCGGAGTCCCTTCGCATGCGCCAGCGCCTCGAAGCACGGCGCGACCCGGTGCGCCTCAAGGAACACCTCTTCTGGATGATGTGGCACCACTACTTTCGCGCCGAGCTCGAGCAGTGCGTGGCCACCTGCAACGACGGTATCGCCCTCGCGGCACAGCTCGGTTCGCCTCCGGTGCAGTACCCGACCCTCAAGGGGCTGGCCCTGACAGATCTCGGGCGCTTCGACGAGGCCTGGGCCGCGTTTGAAGACGAGGTGGCCGACCAGCAGCATCCCTTCGGGCGCTGCATGCGGGGCTTGGGCATCGCGTTCTGGCTCGAATCGCTCGGTGCGCTCGAACGCGCCGAGGCAACCGCCAAATCGGTGTGGGAGGAGGCGGGGCGGCTGTCCCGCGCCTGGATGCAGCGTCACATGCTCAACTTGCTCACCGTGATCTCCGCGCGGCGCGGTGCCGCCGGCGCCGACCTCGCGGTCTGGATCGCGACAAAGAGCCAGGGGACCGCCGTCCAGGCCTCGAGCGGTGCGCTCGCACGCATCGGCTGGTCGCCACTCGCCACGGCCGAGACGGCGCTCGCACAGGGCGATGCCGCGGCGGCGCTCGCGGTCGCCGACGATGTGGCGGTGACCTGCGCGTCGTCCGGCGAGCAGCGCGAGCGCATCCTCGCGCTGGAGGTCGGCCTGCGCGCGCTGGCACGAGCCCAGCGTTGGGATGAGCTGCTCGAGCGCGCCGACGGCGCGTTGCAAGAGGCGGAGCGCAGCGGCTTTCGCACGCGGACGTGGCGAATCCTAGCTTGGCGCGCCCAGGGGCGCGCCGCACGGGGAGACGAGGGGGCCGCCCGCGACGACCGCAGCGCGGCTCGCGCCCTGCTCGACGAGCTGGCGGGGCAGATTGCAAACCCCGAGCTTCGAGCCGGCTTTCTTGCAGATCCTCTCGCTCAGGCGGTGATGGGCGGATGACGGCGACACTGCGGCCAGGCGCTCCCCACGAAGCCGGCATGCGGTCCGAGCGCGTCCAGCACGCTCGCGAGCTGTGCGCTCGCTGGGTCGGCGAGGGTCACACGCCGGCCCTGAGCGTCTGCGTCGCGCGCCGCGGGGTGATCGTGCTGCACGAGGCGTGGGGCGTCCAGGGTCCCGAGGCAGGCGCCGCGCCGATCACGCGCGACTCGATCTTCCCGATCATGTCGGTGACCAAGCCGCTCACGGCAACGCTGGTGATGCAGCTCGTCGATGACGGCATGCTCGGTCTCAACCGTCCGGTGGTCGACTACGTGCCGGAAGTCACGGGCGAGGGCGTCGGGGAGATCCTGGTCCACCACCTGCTCACCCACACGAGCGGATATCCATGCGACCTCCTTCCACCCTTCATCAGTCACGGCGCGAAGAAGATGAGGGCGGGGTTCGAACCACCGCCCTGCCCAGCGTGGCGGCATCCCGAGCTCCACCGGCGCCTCTCCCTCTTTTGGGACACGCCGCGTGAGGCAGCGCCGGGCGAGGTGATGATCTACTCCAACCACAACTACCGTCTGCTCGGGGAGATTGTCTGCCGGCTCACCCAGCGTCCCCTCGACGACTTCGCACGGGAGCGTCTCTTCGGACCGCTCGGCATGGGGTCGAGCAGCTACGTCGTACCGGCATCCGATGTTCAACGGGTGGTGCGGCGTGCCTCCGGACTGATGCTCGCCGATCCGATTCCCAGCATGCTCTGGGACGGGATCGACGCGCCGCGCTTCATGGCGAACCCGGATCCGGGCGGCGGAGTCTTCTCGACGCCCGGCGATATGGCGGTCTTCGGCCAGATGATTCTCAATCGCGGCCGCTACGGCGATGCTCGCATCCTGTCGCCCGCCGCGGTGGCGGCGATGACCCGCAACCAGATTCCGGGCATCCGCGCACGGCTGGTCAACTACGAGGCGGAGCATGCGTCGTGGGGCTACGGCTGGGCCGTCGCGTCGCCAACGAAGTGGAAGTACTTCGACGGCAGCCTGCAGCCGCTCGGAACGCTCGGGCATCCGGGCGCCGCCGGCGCCATGATGTGGATTGATCGCGAGCACGAGTTGGTCGGCGCCTACTTCGAGGTGACGACGCGTCTGACCGAGGGCCTCGAGCAGGTCTGGAACTTCGATCTCTTCCAGAACGCGATCACCGCCGCGGTGGAGAATTGATGCGTCTCCGGCATGGAGCGCCGCAGGAAGCCGGCATGCTGCCCGAGCGCGTCGACCGGGCGCGCGAGGCGTGTGCGCGCTGGGTGAGGGAGGGGCATACACCGGCGCTCGGGGTCTGCATCGCCCGGCGCGGGGTGATCGTCCTCCACGAAGCCTTCGGCGTGCTGGGTCCCGAACCCGATTCGCCACGTTTGGCGCTCGACACCCTCTTCCCCGTTATGTCGATCGCCAAGTCCATCACAGCGACTCTGGTGATGCAGTTGGTCGATGACGGACTGCTTGGGTTGAATCGCCCAGCCAAGGACTATCTGCCCGAGATGCCCGGCGAGGGCACCGATGACATCCTCGTCCACCACCTGCTCACCCACACCAGCGGCTATCCATTCCTTCTGGATCCGCCGTGGCTGGAGCACGTGCTGCAGAAGCACCAGGCGCGATTCGAGCCGCCGCCCTGTCCGGAAGGCTTGCACCCGTTCACCCACAAGTGGCTGTCACGCTTCTGGGACGCGCCGCGCGTGGGACGCGCCGGCGAGGTGATGGTCTACTCGGGTCACAATTACATCCTGCTCGGCGAGATCGTGCGGCGCCTGTCGGGGCGCGGCCTCGAGCCGCAGGCCCGCGAGCGCCTCTTCGACCCGCTGGGCATGCGCGACAGCTACTACGTCGTGCCCGCGTCCGAGTCCCATCGGGTGGTGCAGCGCGCCCCCGACCTTCCCTTCGCGGCGGGTCTTGGTCCGTACCCGGGCATCGGCTCTCGGGAGATGCAGGAGCTGCCGGATGCACAAAGCGGGGTCTTCTCGACGCCGCTCGACCTGGCGGCGTTCGGCCAGATGATCCTGAACCACGGCCGGTACGGCGACGCGCGCATCCTCTCGCCGGCGGCGGTGGCGGCAATGACCCGCAACCAGATTCCCGGAGTGCGCGCCAGGATGGTCAACTACGACGCCGAGCACGCCTCGTGGGGATATGGCTTTGCGGTCGCCTCCCCGACCAAGTGGAAGTACTTCGACGGCACCCTGCAGGCACCGGGGACGCTCAGTCACTCGGGTGCGGGCGGCGCCGGCATGTGGATCGACCCCGTGCACGAGCTCGCGGGAGCATACCTCGAGGTGACGACTCGAATGACCCCGAGTCACGAGCACCTGTGGAACTTCGACCTCTTCCAGAATGTGATCACCTCGGCGCTGGACGACTGATCCAACCGCGCCGCGGCGAGCAGGGCGTGAGGCCGCTCCGCTGAGCGAGCCGATCGGCCGAGCCTTCCCCCATCGCGTGCGCCGGGTGGCCTACCATTCGGCAAGGCATTTCGGCGGGCGAATCCAAGCTCCGGGAAGTGGTCGTCCGCGTCCCACCAGCCGGGAGCCGCGCCCACGGCTCTTGGCCACGTTCCCCTGCACGACGCACTGTGTTAACAGTCGTCTAGACTCAGCCCGCTCATGAAATCCCGCCTCCGCCCGCAGCGTGCGCGCCTCGCGCCCGTCCCGGCCGGCTCCGCGCCGCCGTGGGGCGACGTTCTCGCCGCGTTCAACGACGCGGTGGTGGTCACCGATCGCGCGCAGCGCATCGTGCTGTTCAACCCGGCCGCCGAGGAGCTCACCGGCCAACCGCAGCGCCGCGTGCTCGGTGAGCCCTGCGCGAAGGTATTCGTCGAAACGCCGCTGATTGCCGAAATGGTGGCTCGGGTGCACGCGCAGGGTCAGAGCGAGTCGCGCAGCGAGGAGCGCCTGGTCCGGCATCGCCGCAGCATTCCGGTCCACATCACCTGCCTGCCGCTCTGGGACCGGCACGACGGGGTCTCCGGCGCGGCGCTGGTGATCCACGACCTCGGCTATCAGAAGACGCTCGAGGAGTCGGTGCGCCGCAACGAGAGCCTCGCCCGCCTCGGCACCATGGTGGCCGGCCTCGCCCATGAGGTGCGCAACCCGCTGGCTGGCATCAAGGGCGCCGCCCAGCTGCTCGAAGCGCGGGTCGCCGCGCAGCCCGACCTCACCGAGTACACCGCCGTGATCGCGCGCGAGGTCAACCGCCTCTCGGCGCTGGTCGAGGACCTGTTGACGCTCGGGGCGCCGCCCAAGCCGCGCCTCGCTTCGCTCAACATCCACCGCGTCCTCCAACGCGTCGTGGCCGTCCTCGGCCCCGAGTTCACCCGCTGCGGGATTCGGATCGAGTACGGCTTCGATCCCAGCCTGCCCGACGTCCTCGCCGACGACGCGCAGTTGAGCCAGGTCTTCCTCAACGTGCTGCGCAACGCCTGCGAGGCGATGATGGCGAGCGGGGCGGTCATCCCGGGACGCGAGTCTATCGCGATCGGCACCCGCATGGAGACGGACTTCCACATCCTGCGCGGCCAGGATCGGGCCAGCAAGTTCCTGCGCGTCGAGATCGCCGACCAGGGCCCGGGGGTCGACCCGGCCACCGCCAGCCAGATGTTCGAGCCGTTCTTCACCACCAAGGCGCGTGGCACCGGCCTCGGGTTGGCCATCTCGCACAAGATCGTCGCCGAGCACGGCGGCATCATCCGCGCCGCCCCCAACCACCCGGTCGGCACGGTCGTCACCGTGACCCTACCGGTGGCGAAGCCCTGAGCATGGACGGACTGCGCGGAACCATTCTGGTCGCGGACGACGAAGACTCGGTCCGCTGGGTGTTGGTCAAGGCGCTCGAGGGAGCCGGCCACACCGTCATCCAGGCGAGCGGCGGCCGGGCTGCTCTGGCGGCACTCGGCGAACAGACTGTGGACCTCGCCTTCGTCGACCTCCGCATGCCTGACCTCGACGGGCTCTCCGTACTCACCCAGGCGCGCGAGAGCGGCGTGATGGTGCCGATCGTCATCGTCACCGCGCAGAACACCATGGACAACGCGATCGAGGCCATGAAGCGTGGCGCCTACGACTACGTCGCCAAGCCGTTCAACATCGACGAGGTGTGCGCCGTGGCCAGCCGGGCGCTGGAGATGTCGCGCCTCTCCACCGACCTGCACCGCCTCGAACGCGAGCTGCGCGGCCGCTTCGAGGTCGGCGTCGCCATCGTCGGCAACAGCCCGGCGATGCAGGAGATCTACAAGACCGTCGGCCGGGTGGCGAACACCGACGCCACGGTGCTCATCCAGGGCGAGAGCGGCACGGGCAAGGAGCTGATCGCCAAGGTCATCCACTATCATTCGACCCGCTGGAGCGGCCCGTTCATCGCCATCAACTGCTCGGCGATCCCGCGCGAGCTGCTCGAGAGCGAGCTGTTCGGTCACGAGAAGGGCGCTTTCACCGGTGCCACCGAGCAGCGCCCCGGCAAGTTCGAGCTGGCGCAGGGCGGCACGGTGCTGCTCGACGAGATCGCCGACATGCCGCTCGAGCTGCAGGCCAAGATGCTGCGCGTCCTGCAGGAGCGCGAAGTGACCCGCCTCGGCGGTCGCGAGGTCGTGAAGGTCGACTGCCGCATCCTCGCCGCCACCAACCAGTCGCTCGAGCGCGCCGTGAAGCAGCAGCGTTTCCGCGAGGATCTGTTCTTCCGTCTCAACGTCGTCCCCATCCAGGTGCCGCCGCTGCGCGAACGGCGCGGCGACATCGCGGAGCTGATCACGTTCTTCCTGACCAAGATCAATCGCGAGATGGGGACCTCGATCACCGCCCTCTCGCCCGAGGCGCGCGATCTGCTGATCCGCCACAACTGGCCGGGCAACGTCCGCGAGCTGGAGAACACCCTGGTGCGCGCCGCGGTCCTCGCCGCCGGCCCCACCCTCATGCCGCGCGACCTCGCCCTCGCCGCGCAGGAGCCGACCCCGGCGATGTACGGCGACATGTCGCTCGAGGAGATCGTGCGGCTGAAGTTGAAGGAGTACTTTCGCCAGACCGGCGACGTCGAGCCGTCCGACCTCTACGCCCTGATCATCGAGCGCATCGAGCGCCCCCTGATCGAGCTGACCCTCGAGCGCACCGGCGGCAACCAGCTCCAGGCCGCCGCCATCCTCGGCATCAACCGCAACACCCTGCGCAAGAAGATTGCGGCGCTGAAGATTACGCCGCGACGCGCCGCCGGGCAGGAGTAGCGGCGCGGCGCCGGCTGGCGCCGCATCGGCTGACATGGCCGCGCTTCCGGATGCGCTCTACCCCATCGCCGACGCCACGCCGGGGCGCGATGTCCTCGCCGTGGCCGAGGCCGTCCTCGCCGCCGGGGCGCGATGGCTGCAGCTCCGCGCCAAGGACGCGCCGACGGGCGAGCTCGTCGCCCTCGCCCGCGCCGTCAAAGCGCGCGCCGACGCGGTCGGCGCGCGCCTGATCATCAACGACCGGGCGGACGTCGCCGAGCTGGTCGGCGCCGCCGGCGTCCACCTCGGCCAGGACGACCTGCCGCCGGCGGCCGCGCGCGCCATCCTCGGTCCCGGCCGGATCGTCGGCCTGTCCACCCACAGCATCGACCAGGTCGACGCGGCCGTGCGCGCGGGCGACATCGACTACGTCGCGTTCGGACCGATTTTCGTCACCGCCAGCAAGCGCAATCCGGACCCCACGCAGGGCCTCGCCGGGCTGGCCGCCGCACGCGCACGCTGCCCGCTGCCGCTGGTCGCTATCGGCGGCATCGACCAGACCAACGTCGCCAGCGTCCTCGCTGCCGGCGCCGACGCCGTCGCCATCATTGGCGCCATCGCCGGCGCGCCCGACCCCGAACAGGCCACCCGCGATCTGCTCGCCGAGGCGCGTTTCCGCCACGCA
>Ga0335082_10007040_pt1 | contig 12237 bp, 6 predicted proteins | sample Lox_Sample_41_FD_206718 | JGI IMG/M metagenome (GOLD analysis project Ga0335082, IMG submission 206718) | Soil microbial communities from Loxahatchee National Wildlife Refuge, Florida, United States - Lox_Sample_4.1 | ecosystem: Environmental > Terrestrial > Soil > Wetlands | place: USA: Florida...
GAATCCCAGCCTTCGACGTTCTCGGCGCTCGCATCGGCGTACTGCGCCGGATCAAGCTTCGGGAACGCTAGCGCGAAGCAGCGGCTTAGTTTATCTCGGACAGCGTCCATTCGTCATTTACCTGGTGGTGCAGTGTCGGGCAAAGCCTCACGAAGTCGTCAATCCGGAGCCGCAGTTCGTCTTCGCCGGTTGGCGCCGACAAAAGATGTGCAAAAAACGTCTGCAGCGGGCCGTTGCGTTCGGTTGCGGCGAAGCGAAATCGGATTTCCTGCTTCCCCGTCTTTGCGAACATCTGGCGCAGGCACTGAAATTCGATTTGCCGCGAAAATGCCCGGCAGCTCATCACCCAGAGATCCACACACACGAAATCAGGCTGCACGGACCCGCCCAGCACGGCGATTTTCCCCAGCGGTCCGAATCGGTCTTCGTATGTGACCGTCGCCACGAACCTACTGGGCCGCCGCATAAGCGCCTTCCACGCCGCCTCGGTGTAACGCACGCCATTGAGATTGAACTGGTTGGTCTTATTCACCAGTTCGAATGCGCGCGCGTCTGCGCTTCCGCCGGCGAACGTCATCTTCGCATCGAGCCGCGCAAGGAAATCGGCCGAAGCCTCGACGTCAGCCGCTTCCGGAATGGCAGCAACACTGCGCAGGCTGTTGAGCCGCAACCGGTCCTCCTCGCGAATCTCGCTCTTGCCGAACCGCGCGCGCAACTGCCACAACAGCGCAACAACGGCTGCGGGATCGTCCGGCGGAAACAGCAAACACTCGATGCCCGGATGCTTTTCTGCAACCTCAGCCAGCTCCATCGGACTGTCGTCCACGAACACCACGCTGTCTGCGCCCACATTCCACGCTTTCAGAATGCGATCCACTGCGGCCGATTTCGCGCCCCAGCCCACCTCCACGGGAAACACCTGCGCCGCGGACAGCAACATGTCCGGCCGCTGAAGCGCCGCTTCCACCGGGTTCGGGTCATTCTTCGAGGCGATCGCTACCAGCACGCCCGAATCGGCCAGCGACCCGAGCGTCTGCTGATACAGCGCGTGCGCCTGCGACTTCCCTTCGAGGGACCACGATACGCCATCCACGCCGGCGTCGCCCAGAATGCCCCTCCACAGCGTCTGGTCGAGATCGGTAATCAGCCCTTTCTTCGGCGCCTTCGGAAAGAGGCAGTCTACTGCCAGTTCCGCAACCGCATCGGCATATGCGAGCGTATAGGGAAATCCCGCGTGCAGGTCCATGCGAACGTCGTGGCGCTCCGTCGGCAGTCCAGATTCGTTCGCGATGCGGATTCCGTCCCGGTCGCACAGCCGTTGCAGCAACCCAATGAGCGCGGCACGAAGACGCAGCTCAAAAGCCCCTGTCAGTCTCGGAGGTATGTGGGTGAGGGGCGGAAGACCGAGCGCAGGAGGCAACACGGCCACTGGCAGCGCCGCACCGAGTGCGGCCAGAGCCTTCTGCAGGCGCCCGCATTTCTCCTCGACTTGAACCGCAATGTCATCCAGCGTCGCAAGGCTCCAGCCCGCCGACGTCCTCAGACCCAGCCGCTGGTCGAGGTCGCTCCACTCAATCGCTACAATCGCGCCGGCACTACTGTGTCCGCGCGCGCGATCGATGTTTCCTTCAAGATCTCCGAACAATCCGGTCAGCAGCTCGATCTTCGCGTCCGCGAAGCGGAGCGCCAGCCGCGCTCGCATAAACGTCGCCAGGTACAGCGGCTCGAACCCACACAAGAGGTGGACGCCGACCTTCTTTCCACCGGTCGCCTGCCCAATGATTTGCAGCGCCTCCCCGAGTCGCATCTTCTACATTCTAAACAGTGGCGACTAAACTGAAATCGTGCCGGTCAAAAGCAGCCTATCGCCATTCTGGCGTCGCACGGTCGTAATTTGCGCCTGCTGCTCGATGTTACTCGCGGCCATTGCCGCTTACTACAGGGTTCCGTGGAGCGACGAAGGGTGGTTCTCCAGTGCCGCGTTCAACCTCGCGCGGCACGGATTCATGGGAACAACGGTACTCGATCCGGCCTCGACACATCTGACCAGGATCGACCGGCGCACCTACTGGGTGATGCCTTTGTATCTGCTCGGCCAGGCGCTCTGGCTGAAGATCTTCCCGGCCACGTTGTTTGTCATTCGTTTGTTCACCGTCGCATGGATTCCACTCGCCCTTTTCAGCTTCCACAGGTTCCTGCGCGCGATCGAGACCGGCGCGAATGCCACGGCGCTCGCCACGTGCCTGTTCGCCCTTAGCTTCATCTTCGTCGACAATGCGGGGTTCGCCCGGCCGGATCTCATGTGCTGCGCGCTGGGTCTGGCTGGGCTCGCGTGTTATGTCCAGTGGCGTAATACGAACATCAGCCTCGCGCTCCTCTCCGCCAACACGTTCGTCGCCGCCAGCGGCCTGACCCATCCAAACGGCATCTTCTATTTCCTGTGTCTGCTGAGCGTGGTTCTGTTTTACGACCGGACCCGCCTCCGCTTCGCTGCGCTCTCTGCCGCTGTGGCGCCCTATCTTGTCCTCGGTGCGCTTTGGAGCGTCTATATCTCCCGCGACCCGGTCGCCTTTCTCGACCAGATGCGCGCCAATGGCACGAACGGACGCTGGACCGCTACGCTCAACCCAATCGCCATACTGTGGAGCGAGCTCGCGGAGCGCTATGCAGTCGCTTTCGGCCTCGCGACGAAGGGATGGGCCCTCCTGAAATTGCCCGCTCTGCTCGCATATGTCGCGGGTATCGCTGGAATCCTGTCCCAGCGGGAATCGAGGCGGGAGCCTTCCACACGTCTGTTACTGCTCCTGTTGACGGTCTGTTTCTTTGCCATGGCGATCTTCAATCAGAAACTGACGTATTACCTCATCCACATTCTGCCGTGGTACATCGCGCTCCTCGCGCTGTTTGCGGTGCGGCTCTGGGAACGCTTTGCCCGGCTCCGGGTCGTTCTGGCCGTTGCGACAATTGCGCTGGCGGGTCTGGACGCCGGTGGAATTCTGATGAAGGCGTATTCGCGCTCCCAAACCGCTGTACAGGAGCAGGCAGCAATCGAATTCACCCTGGCTCACGCCCGGCCGCGGGACCGGATTGCAGGCACTGCCGCACTGATCTACGGATTCGGGTTCGACAACCGCCTCCGTGATGACGTGCGCCTTGGAATCGTCAGCGGTGTGAAGCCGGACATCATCGTGGTCGAGCCTGTCTACCAGGGCGTCTACGATTCCTGGCAGACCGTCGACCCGGCAACCATGCGCGCCGTCTCTGAGCGCCTTTTTGCATACCGCCTTGCCTTCAATAACGGATGCTGCCGCGTCTATCTTCCGCCGCAACGCCGCCTGTCACACGACGATGTTGCTGATAAGCGGTGAGAAGCGGATCGGTCGCAATTCCCTGAACTGTTAGACTGAATCGTAACCTGCCAGGGTTAATTGAGGATTTCGGGTGAGCCGTTTCCGACCGAGGATTTCGCCAACAGGTGCAATAATCGTGCCCCCGGCTCCGGTGGCAACACCCCCGCCCGCGCAACTGCCCCCGCCTCGCCCCGTCCAGTCGCCTGCCGCTGCTCCTGTCGTGCTGGCGGTCCAGGAAGAACCCAGTGCTCTGCAAACGGTAGCGTTCTGGGTTCTCTGTGCCTATCTCGTCTCGGGAATCCTGAACGACTGGATGCTTCGGCTCGTCGGTATCAAGGGCTATGTCTCTGTTGTGACCCTGATCCTGTTGCCCTGCGTATGGCTGCTCTCGGGCGCGGCGCTACGCGGGTTCAGAACTTCGATTGGCATCTGGTGGGCGCTGTTCGCGGTCTTTTTGATCGTTGACGTGCCATTCAGCATCTGGCGCGGAGGCAGCTTTGACCTGCTGATCAATTACATTCCGCGGTCCTACCTGCAAATGTTCTTTGTGGCTTCGCTGAGCTATTCGCTCATGAAGTGCCGCCAGATCATGTACGTCAACGCGATCGTCTCGTTTATGGCGCTGTTGGCCTGCGCGGCGTTCGGCAGCTATAGCAGCGACGGCCGTTATATGGTGCAGGGTGGCGCGGGCTTTTTCGCCAATTCAAATGAACTCGCCATGCAGTTGCTCATGGGAATCACGCAGTTCGTTTATGTGTTTTCACAGAAGAGCGTGATCGGGAAATTCATCGCCGCGGCAGGGATCGCCGGCTCCATCCCCTACATTCTCTCGACCGGCTCCCGAGGCTGTACGCTGGCAGCCATCGCATACGCTGGTCTGCTTGTCTACACCAGCCGCAAGCGTGTGCTCGCTTTGATCGGAGTCGGGATGTTGGCGCTCATCGGGCTGGTCTTCGCTTCATCCGGGGCTCTGCAACGTGTCGTGCTCCTGTTCGGTGATGATAGTGATTCGGCGGCCGATCAGTCCCGCATTTCCCGAATCGAGCTGTTGACGCGCAGTCTCACCGCCACTGTGACGCATCCGATAACAGGCGTGGGACCCGGCCAGTTCCCGGTCTACATCTCTGAGCGAGCCAAAGAGAAGGGCGAATGGGCGCAGTGGCTCGGAACCCACAACGCGTACACACAGGTCTCCAGCGAATGCGGCATCCCGGCATTCATCTGCTATTTCGCCGTCAATATCCTCTGCGTAACAGTCAACTTCAGGCTCTGGAGGTTCTACCGTGATCGTGTCGGAGGATCCGGCTACGCCTCTCTTAGCCTGGCTCTTTTGTCCGGCACGCTCGTGTACTCGGTTTGTTCGTTCTTCTTCCACATGGCCTACACGGGAGCCTTGCCTTTACTGGCCGGCCAGACAGTCGCGCTGTACCTCGCGGCAAAGGAGTTCGGTGCTCCGGCGGTGTCGAACTGGCCGGACTTCCGATATCTCCTCAGCCGGACGCAACAGCCTCGCTGAGTTGCCTCCGCCTTACGCGGCATCATCTCGCCGGCGAAGTCCCGCGCACGGTAGAATGACTGCCAAATGAACCCCCGGACGAAGCGAGCCGCCCAGACATTGTTCGAGTGGGTGGGCGGCGCCTCCTGGCTTCGGAATCGTTTCCGCGGCTCGATTCGGATCCTGATGTACCATCGTTTCCCCCCGGGGTCGCGATTCGAGGCTCAATGCGCGCACCTGCGAAAGCACTATCAGCCGATTTCCCTGACCGACGCGGTCGAGCAACTGAAGCTCGGAAAGGAGATCTCCGGACACCCGGTCGTGCTGACCGTGGATGACGGCTATCGCGACTTCCTCGAAAACGCCGTCCCCGTGCTCGACCGCTACGCTATTCCAGCAACGGTCTTCCTGACCACCGATCTGCCCGACCGTCAGGGCTGGCTCTGGGTCGATCGCGTCGCATACTGCGTTCGTCATTCGAAACACCGCGAGGTCGAGCTTGGCATCGGTGGCGGCGAATGCTGGATGCTCGACACCGCCGAGCGCAAGCGGCTTGCCGCGGAATCGATCAACAGCGCGCTGAAGAGGCTCCCCAATGCGGACCGCCTGAAAATGCTTGAGAAGATCCCGCGGGTGTTCGATGTGGATCTTCCGCAGACTGCGCCGGAGACGCACATTCCACTCTCATGGGACGACGTGCGTGCGCTGACGAAACGCGGCGGAATCGAATTCGGCGCGCATACTCGTTCCCATCCGATCCTCTCGCGCCTCGCCGGCCTCGCGGAACTGGAGGCCGAAATCGCAGGCTCGAAGCAGCGCATCGAGGAAGAAACCGGCGTCGCCGTCCGGCACTTCTGCTATCCGAACGGAACATTGGAGGATATTTCAGCCGAGACCGTCGACGTGACCAAGTCCAGCGGATTCTCTTCCGCGGTAATCGCCCGCCGCGGCGTCAATCGGGCAGGCGCGGACCTGTTCCATCTGCGCCGTATCGGCGTCGACTCGCAGGACCAGTTGCACGCCTTCGCCCTCGCGGTGGCTGGCCGCCGATTCGTGTAGCCGCCCCTCAGTTCCACAAAGTGATCCAGCAAAATCAACAGGTTTGGACCGCTCCCCGGCTTGCAGACGGTAAGTCTCAGAGCGGCTGCATTAGCCAGTAAGGAGTGGAAGAGCATGCGGAATCACATTGGCCGGGCCGTGCCCTGGCTGCTCGGTATCACCATGGCCTTTGCCCAGACCGCCGTCGATCTGCGCACGCAAAGCAAGAACGTCGATTTCTCGAACGTTGTGGGCACGAAACCTTTCCAGATCGGCAACGTGCTGCCGTCCACCTGCGTCACCGGACAGATGTTCTTCCTGACCGCGGCGCCCGGTGGCTCGAACCTGTACGGCTGTACCGCGGCCAATATCTGGTCGCTGGAAAGCGGTGGCAGCGGCAGCGGTGCTACCAGCGCCGGGCAATTGGCGGATTTTCTGGTGACGCGCACCAGCCCCACAACCCTGGCAATCGGCGCGGCGTGCAGCGCTTCAACACCGTGTAACATCCGCTTTGGCAGCCAGGTGTATTCCTTCGCGACCGGCGGCACGGCGACCATCTCCGGCGGCAGTGGCGTTGCCTACATCTACATCTCGAGCGGCGGCGTGCTCACCGTGGGTCACAACGTGACGGCCATCTGCCCCTCCGGATGCGCCGCGCAGGGTGGGGTGACATCGTTCCCACTGGACGCCATTCCGCTGTTCACCTGGACGGCGTCGAACGGAACCTGGGATGCTGCCGGCGGTGTTGACCGGCGGGCGTTTCTCAGCAGCCAGATCCTCGCCGTAGGCGCCGGACTTCAACTGGTCCAGACCGCCGGACAGAATACGGTCGCGGCGGACCCATCGGTTGTCGGCATGCGCGTGGCCAAACCGACGACCTCAACATCGGCCTGCGTGACCGGAACCTGGGCCGCCGACAGTTCTTTCTATTACATCTGCGTGAACACCAATTCCTGGGTGCGCGCGGCGCTTTCTTCGTTCTAGAGTGGGGATACCATGCCGATCACGAAATGGGCGTTCGCATTGGCGGCCGAGGCTGCGCTGGCCGTCAGCGTCGGGGGCGTGACGCAGGTTCAGGTCCGCAAGCAGGACATTACGGCAACACAGGCGATTATTCGCGTTACCACGGATCAATCGGGAAACTGCACTTACCGGATCAGCGAAGGTGACACCTTCAGCGCGCTCGTAAACGATGTGAATCCGGCGCTCTTTGCCGGAGCAAACTCCGATGCTCGCGCCGGTTCCATTATCACCAGCATCGATGCGCGGCGCATCACTCCGGGCGCTCCTGGAACACAGCACCTATTCGTAGCCGGAACGCGCTCCGCGGCCCGCGCCGCCGATGGCAGGTTCTATTCGCGCGCCCTGCAGACCGACACCGGTCACTGGGTGGGGGTCACATGCGGCACGGACGCGGAGGTTTCCACCACTTTCCGAACGCTGAATCTCCCTCTCGGCCATGACGGCCCCGAGCTGATGCCCTTCAATACAGCGGCCTTTGGCAACGTCGCGGTTCCAGCCATCGACTGGAAGACCCGCTCTGCAGTCTACACCGACCCGGTCTGGGGCACGCAGCTCCACCGCATGACCGACCCCGCCGATGTCGGCTTCTACCAGCAAGCCCAGACCTTCAGCTACGGCATCTCGGCAAACGGCCACTGGTCCAATCCTTCCGCCGCGCTTTCGGCCGGCACTTCCGGAATGGCAACCTGCAGCACATCGACTGGCTGCACCACCACCGACCCGCTCGCGCTGATCGCGGTGATTCCCACCGATGCAACAAACTACATCCAGAACGGCGCCTGGGAACCCGACGTCAGCTTTCTCGATTTCCTCGTGCGGATGTGGGGCAGTGGCACGGATCCCTCCCCCAACAACCGGACGGTGGCAGTCTGCTGGTCCATTGACGATCAGACCTGCTATACCGCATCGCAGAACGTCGTTCTTCCTCAGAGCGTGGCCGGATTCGCCGGAACAGCGCCGCAATCGTGGAGCCTCCGCGCGCCGTGGACCGGTGGATATCCAACCAGCGTGTCCAATATCGTCGTGTCCGGCGGAACCGCAACCGTGAATTTTCCGACAGCGTCAGGACTGAGCGTCGGCGGACAGATCTGCATTAACGGGATTCGCAACTCCGTCACCACTGCCCAGGGTGGAAACGGCCTGAACGGATGCCATACCATCACCGCGGCCGGGTCCACCAGCGTGAGCTTCCCCAACAACGCGTATCCGGCCACCTACACCGATTCTGAGTTGATCGTTTCTCCGAGCTTCCCTCAGGCACAATGGGCTTCGTGGGTCACGCCTCCGCCGCACGATGCAATTGGCGTTCGCAAGGGTGGCACGCTGACCGCCGCGGGCGGCGTCGTAACGCTAAACCCTGGGGGCGCGACCTCGAGCTTCGACACCGACTGGACAGCGGGGACGAAAATCTACATCGCGGGCTCCGACCCGGCATGCCCCGGTAATCTGTGCACCGTCGCCTCGGTCACCGACGCGCTGCACCTCAACCTTGTCGAAGGTCTGACCGTTTCCGGAGCAAGCTGGAACAGCGCGAACTTCGCCATGCTGGTCCGCAAGACAACAAGTACTGGCTCGGTTTCGGTTTCCGCCGGCTATGACTTCGTCGACAGCGCCAACTACGGAGCCGGGCTCGATGGTTCCGGCGACATCTGTAACTCCAACTACGTCACAGTGAGCCATGACGCCGCCGGGAACCCGATTTCGCCGGTGCAGGGATATTTGTGCGTCGCCGGCGCGAGCGGCATTTCCCTCGCGCACACCCCGATCTTCCTTTTCATCCCTTCCACTGGCGAGACCCGGCTCATTGCACTGAACCACCAGCCATCGGTCAATGACTATCGGGAATGGGTCGGCTGGCATCCCACCAATGGCGCATCGTGGTTTGTGAACTATCCCGGACAAAGCGTGTTCCAGGTGGTCTACACCGGCGATTTCCGTGCCCTCACGCCCGGCTTCCCCATGATCACCACCGAACCGCCGACGCCCGAACAGCTTACCTTCACCGATATCTTCGCCGGAACCGGGAACGACATGGCCACGCAGATCGCAAACTGCGCGGCGAACCACACCTGCAACACCTCAATCGACCCGGCGGTCTTCTCAATACCACCCGTGCCGCCCCAGACAGGTGCGGCGATCCGGGGAAGTTATCTGGTGATGTGCGGCGGAGCCATCGGCGGTCAGCAGGATGGCCCCGGCTACATGACCCTTTGGAATGTCAGCTCAACGCCGGCCAGGCTCTCCTGGGCCGCGTACACCTTCGACCAGTTCCCGGTCGGCTACGGCGGAATCCACTCCTGCCTGAACTTCGGGACCGGCCAGTTCAACGCCGCTCTCCTCAACGGAAATGGCGGCCAGGTCGGCGGCGCCCTTCGGGGTCCGTGGCGCCAGACGCCCACCATGTACAATAGCGGCCACGGATTCACATCCAGCACCGCGGTCAGCTACACCGACGGCATGGAGTGCCCCGCGGGCCTCGATCCGAAATGGCAGGCTCTCGGAGCCCGGCCCGTTGCTCAGGGGGGCGTGGCGCGTTGCCTGGAGTTCAAGGTGCCGGGTGACTTCTGCTCTTCGAACGCCAGCCAGGCGGAGTCTGCCGCCTTCCCCTGCCCCTCGAATGCCGCCTCAAACTACTCGCTGATCAAACCGATCGCGGAAGGCGACGAATTGAGCGATGCCGCTGTCGGCGCTGTCACCTGGGGTGAAAAGATGCTGGTGGTGAAGGTAACCAGAAACTCGCCCACCGATATCGACCTCTTCGTGTTCCGTTACAGCAGCCAGTCCCAGACGCCCGAATCCGGATTCACCTGCGGCACCTACGGGCCCGGCGAATGGAACCACGCCAGCGGCTGGACCATGTACGCAATGCCCTACCACGCCTGCTTCGGCAGCATCTACTGGATCAATGCGCTGGACACCACCCACAGCTATGCCGCCGAGAATGCGGAGCTCATCGGAACGCACCCCGATTTCGGCGAGGGCTCGGCTGGCTATACGTTTGTGGAAGGCGCGAGTCTGGCCGGCTATACCGTGCGCGCGAACCAGCCCATGCCGGATCAGATCGGAAACCCGCCCACCAATCACGTGGTCGCGAACCCGGCGTTCGGCTCCACGCAGCTCCCGGATATCTACCTGCAAAGCTATCCGTCCAAGCGCCAGCAGAACACCCTTACGCCGCCGTCCGAAATGGACTGGGCGCTCGACGTGCGCCACTATAACCCGGGAGTTGGCAATGGACCGGAAACCGCGGAAGGCCTGTTCGGCAACCAGGTCACGCTGGTGCCGGGTCACACGAGTACCTACCACATCACTTTTGCCTCAAACCAGACCCCCGACCCGAAGATCACCGGATTCGTCGGCTGGGCCGGTTATCACATGCTCGCCGACGCCAGCGGGCCGAACTCCGCGGCAGCCTTCGGCGACGCCACGCCCTGGCATTACTGCTATGCGCTCGTCGCAGGCGAGTGCGTGTCCGGTTCCACCGCCGGGCAAATGTATGTCAGCGTTCCTTACGACACCGTAAGCCAGACCTGCATCACCAACTCCTACGCGTACAACGCGCCCTGCATTAGCAACAACTACCCCTACGGCTTCTGGACCACTCAGTTCAACACGGCCCAGGCGGATACAACCGGCTTCGGCCTGCGGCGTCTGTCCTCGGGGTTGGTGGCCCCGGGGCGGCAGTACAACTTCCTCAACGCCAAGTCGACGCCCGACGGAAAGTGGGCTCAGATACTGGCGCAGTGGCTGGAAGGACAGCGCACCGATCTTTTCTGGATGAAGATCCCTCCGTTCCCGCCGCAGGAATCGAACGCGGGTACCGCACCGGGAGCAACGCCGGTGAGAATACCAGTCTTCGGACAAGCCGGCGATCTGGTGCGCGTCGCATTCGGATACGCCGAGAACGGCGACCCCGCGAACCTGTACTGTACGTCGCGCGCCGAAACCTGCTACACATCGGACGCAGCGACAGCAACAAATCCGTTTGCCTGGGCAAGTGAGGCGCAACACTACACGCCGTGTACGGGCCTGTGTTCGATTCCAATCCCAGCGATCCCCGGCCGTATTCTCTACTACCAGGTGCAAGTGCAGCGCCAAAACGGTGTAAGTTCGGCGACCGGTCTGGGTGTTGTCGCGGTGGAGTGAGCTCTAGGGAACGTGAACCTGCTGGTCGCCCGCGTGCAGCGCCAGCTTCGCGCCGTTCCACTCGAAGTCGCCTGCGATGCCGGCAGGCAGCCTGATAGAGCCGGCGATGCCGGACGTTCCCTCACGCTTCAGGTCAACCGCAATTTCTCCATTCGGATGCGGCATCGAGCCCTTGACCCATTCGAGCGACCCCAGGTGCGGCGCAATATGCACCGTGCGGAAGCCGGGGCTCGACGGTTCGATCCCCGCCACGCTGGCCAGCAGCTCGTAGTTCGGGCTGGCGCTCCACGCGTGACAGTCCGACCGTGTCGGATCGGGCTTTTCAGCGAAGGTGGTCAGTCCGCGCGACAACATATCGCGCCAGGGCCCGAGCATTTCGATGTAGCGGTCCCCCAGCCCCGCTGCCTTTATTGCGCGATACAGATAGAACCGGTAATAGAAGGTGCACGGCACCAGCGACGTGTCGGCCATGGTCCGCTCCATCACCGCGCGCGCCTGATCCGGCGGAAACAAACCCACCAGTATAGCCATCGCGTTGGCATGCTGGCTGAACTCGTCCTTGTGCGGCGAATCCGCCAGTAAGCCGCGCGACGTATCCCAGCACCGCGCCAGCGTAGCCTTCTTCATCTCCGCCGCGGCCGCGCGATATCGCGCCGCATCCAACTTCTGGCCGTAGGCATCCATCAACTGCGCGCCGCGTTCCAGCGCGTACACAAGCTGCAGCGTGAGAATGGTCGAGTCGCCTTCTTCGGCGTGTGGAGGCACCCCGCCGAAGCCCTTGCCGTTGTCCCACGGCCACTGGACCGGCCAGTCCACAAAGTTCCACCACGGCACCACGCCCAGCATGCCGCTCTCGGCGCGATGCGCGAGGTGATAATCGAGCACATCCCTCACACCGCCAATCTCCTCGCCCACAAAGGCGCGGTCGTCGCGATGCATCCAGTAGTCGTGCACCATATCCACCCAGAACAGCGAAAACGGCGGAATCACCTGCGGCCACGATGACGGATAACGGCTCTGCGTCAGCCCTTCGGAAATACGCGATTCGTTGAACTGCCGGATGGCGTTGCGCATCAGGCGGTCGTCGCCCGACATATACAGCGAAATCAGCGCCTGAATGCGCGTGTCGCCCACATACTGGAGCTGTTCGTAATAAGGGCAGTCGTAGTAGGTCTCGCCCGCGCA
>Ga0335082_10007041_pt1 | contig 12237 bp, 11 predicted proteins | sample Lox_Sample_41_FD_206718 | JGI IMG/M metagenome (GOLD analysis project Ga0335082, IMG submission 206718) | Soil microbial communities from Loxahatchee National Wildlife Refuge, Florida, United States - Lox_Sample_4.1 | ecosystem: Environmental > Terrestrial > Soil > Wetlands | place: USA...
GTCTGGATCGGACCTGTGCCATCGGCCAGCTCGCGCAGTTGCGTATCCGGCGGGCAGTTGGTTCCCGGCCGGCACGTCTGGATCGGACCCGTGCCATCGGCCAGCTCGCGCAGTTGCGTATCCGGCGGGCAGTTGGTCCCCGGCCGGCACGTCTGGATCGGACCTGTGCCATCGGCCAGCTCGCGCAGTTGCGTATCCGGCGGGCAGTTGGTCCCCGGCCGGCACGTTTGGATCGGACCCGTGCCATCGGCCAGCTCGCGCAGTTGCGTATCCGGCGGGCAGTTGGTCCCCGGCCGGCACGTCTGGATCGGACCCGTGCCATCGGCCAGGTGAATCAGGCTGCTCGTTCGCCCCAGCTTGAAGGCTTTGTTTGCAGTGGCGCCGGCAATGGTGAACACACAAAGAATCAGGAGTACACTCAGCGAATACTTTTTCATGGCTCTATCTCCTGGGTCGATTACGACCCGGTTTTGGGGATTACTCCTCATCAATTGTTTGGCTGTTGATCGCTCGCGACATCACGCGAAAGCGACCAAGGAATGGGCGAGCTTCCCTCGCCGACGATGACGATCGTCCCGGTAGCTGTTTTCGGAGTTGAACCGCTGGCCGCAGAAATCAGGCCGGCCAACATCAGGCTTGCCAGAGCGGCAATCATCGTCTTCTTCATGAAGTTGTATCTCCTTGCTGCAAGATCGCGACGATCCCTTGAGATCGCCGGTGAATCGTTGTGAGCTTTCGCCACAAACGTCCACCTTAGAATTGAAAATCAGGCGATTGGAAGACGGCGGGAGTATTGGTGACCAAGCACAGCAGACCAAAGAGCCGTCCTCCAGAAAAAATCGCGCCATCCAAAACACTAAAGAACGCTACAGCAACCCGCGCGACTACGACGGCATGAGACCTAACCATTCCTGCTCGCATTATAGTGAGCGGAACGCTAACTCCCCACGGATAAGTTCCCGAAAGCGTGTACACCAAAGTACATGTACTTCCGGTCACACCACTGGTTACCGTCAATCGCACAGCGAATCCTATCTAACTCCAATCAGCTATTCTATTGACGACTAGGCGCAGAAATGAATCAGGCTTGCCCATTCCCAGCCGAATTCCCGGACGAAGGCGGAGGAACCCGGAGCCAAAACCGAAAACGTCCAGCCGATGCCGCGCAAATATGCCCCAACTGCTCTACACCCCTGTACAACCATCGCTGCAAGATGGTGTGTCCGCACTGCGGTTTCTATTTGAGTTGACCAGATTTCTTCTGATTGTGCGCCGGGCGTTCACGTATCCGCCCCGGCGGGAAGAAATCGCAGATTACGGGTTCCATCCCCAGCACAATTCTCGTCCTTCGTGTAAGTTACTTCCAGTAATTTCTGCGTCAATGAGGAGGACGAAATGCAACGCAAAGGTAGCGCCCACTGGTCGGGCGGATTAAAAGACGGCAAGGGGAGCATCTCCACGCCGAGCGGCGTGCTGCAGAACACGCAGTACTCTTTCAGCACACGCTTTGAAAACGGCATCGGAACCAACCCCGAGGAACTCATCGCCGCTGCCCATGCCGGCTGCTTCAGCATGGCCCTGTCTGCACAATTGGGCGAGGCTGGAATGACAGCAGAGAGCATCGATACCACGGCGACGGTTACATTAGACAAAACAGACGCCGGTTTCTCCATCACTTCCTCGCATCTCGAGGTGACGGTAAAGATTCCTGGCGCCGACAAAGCGAAATTTGAAGAGGCTGCCAAGGCCGCCGAAACGGGGTGTCCAGTCTCGCGCGTCTTGAATGCAAAGATCACCATGGAGGCCAAACTGATCTCCTGACGCCCGGCGATTGATCCGCTCTCCATTCGCAACACCACCAGCGCCCACGCTTATCGGGCTGCCGTCGCCGAATGCGCGGCAGCCCATTGCTGGGCAAGACTTCAGCTCACGCGTGGGGCATTGGTTACTCGACTCGCGCCGCTGCGCCCACGAGACAACTCCGGCGAACCACCCCATTTCCAGTGGCTGCCAATACCTCCGTTTATCGCCTGACTCAACAGTCTGGATTATTCAAATGCGGACGAGAATACCACTTCGGCCGCATTCTCGGAGGGATGCCTGGCGGTTGGGCAGCGGCATGCACGACACCCGGTCAGCCCTGCGATCGGAGGATTTCGCGGATTTCGCGATTGAGTCGGGCTGCCTCGTCGGCAGCATGATCGATCAATGCGAGCCATTTCTTGCTGTGATCGTCGAGCTCGACCTGGGCCAGAAGGTACGAAGCCTGCATGATGTTTTCAATCGCGTTGCTTAAATCGTGAGCCAGCGTACGCAGAGTGGTGATGCTTTCGCGCGACGGGATCTTCGGCTCATTTTCCATAGTCATTTGCGGCGCACCCATCCTGCGCCTGGAAAACCTTAGCACAAACCGCCGGGAGTCGGTCAGCCGTCGGCTTCGCGACCGACAGTAGCGTCCTGTCGCCCAGCAGGCCCAGCAGCGAGGGCGGAAGACGAGCGCCGCTGAGCCGGACCGGGCACAGCTGTCTGTGACCCTCCAATAGCTGTTATCATGCCTGCAACGCCACGCTCGTTATGAGCGCTCCGATGGGACGAGTTCGCCTCAAGACAAAGCTTGTGCTGGCCATCAGCGGCATGGTGACTGTGCTGGTGGCGCTGTTCTGCTACATCTATGTCTCACACCGCCTGCGGCAAAGCGTGGTGGCGGCTTACGATCGCGCTGAATTTATCGCCAAGGAAATCGAGGAAAGTGCTCGCGAAGCCACCCAAATTGACTTCCCGCAACAGGACCTGATTCTTGACGACCCTAAACTGATCCAGGCCGCACTGGAAAACCGGCTACAACACGACCCGGGGTTGAACACCCTGTTGCAGACCATACTGGCGTACTCCAAGACCACCTACGATGCCGGCATCACCGATGTCAATGGGCGGGTCATCGTGCATACCGATCCGACCGTGGTCGGCACGAGTTTGGAACGCCGCGAGGACTTCAACGAGGTATTGTCAGCCAGCTTTATCCGACAGCTAAGGACCATTTACGGACCGCCACGGGTGTACGACCTCAGCATACCCATACAACGCGGCGAGGGGCAGAGGTTTGGAAATATCCGGGTGGGAATTTCCACGGTGTTCCTCAAACACGAAGTGCAACCGCAACTGGAACGGGCGCTGGCGTACTCCGTGATTGCGATTCTGATGTCGCTCGCACTGGCGGCAGGCGTGTCCAACCTGGCCCTGCGTCCCTTGGAGGCGATTGGGCGCCGGCTGGATCAAATGACCGCGGAAGTACCGGACTCCAACCCACAGACCAATCCCGGTCGCGTGGATGAATTCGGCCTGGTGAACACCAAAATCGAACGGCTGGGTCGGCAAATTCGCGACGTCAAGGAGGTGTTCAGCACTCTGAAGGGGAACCTTGACCAGATCATGGGAACCCTGCAAGACGGGCTGGTGCTGTTCACTCGGGACAACCACGTCGTGCTGGTCAGCACCTCGGCGGAGCGGTTCATCGGCAGAACGCGGGAAGAGTTCCTGGGCAAGGGTGTCGAGGAGATCTTCACCGACGCCTCCAAGTTGGGCCAGATCGTGCTTGACGCCTTTGCGCTGCATCAAGCGATACCGCAGCGTGAAATCGAATTGGAGAACGGGCGCCGGGTCCAGCTTGCCCTTGATTTCATTGCGGAGCGCGGGGAACGAATTGGCGCGCTGCTGACCATGCGGGACGCGGAATCGGTGCGCCGCCTCGAGAACGAGCTGGAGTTATCGCGCCGCCTGGCGGCGATCGGCCGTCTGACCTCGGGCGTGGCCCACGAGGTGAAAAATCCCATCAACGCCATTGTGGTCCACCTGGAGTTGCTGCGGGAAAAAATGCGAGAAGTCGATCCCAACACGCGCCGCCACATGGACATCATTGACAACGAAATCCATCGTCTGGATCGGGTGGTGCAGACACTGGTGGATTTCAACCGTCCGGTGGAATTGCGCCTGTCGTCCTTCGACCTGCGGCGGCTGGTAGAGGAAGTCGCGATGCTGGCGGCGCCGGAAGCTGCGCTGCAAGGGGTCGAGGTCAAGACCCAGATTGGGCCAGACTCCTTGCCCGTGAGAGCTGACAACGACCTGGTGAGGCAGGCATTGCTCAACGTGGTACTGAACGGAGTGCAGGCGATGGAAGACGGGGGTTTGCTCACTATCGCGGCCGGGCGCGAAGACAACTCGGCGTTGATTGAGGTCCGCGATCAGGGCATTGGAATTGCGCCCAAAATCCAGGACAAGGTTTTCAATCTCTACTTCACCACCAAGAAGTCAGGTAGTGGAATCGGCTTGGCCATGACTTACCGGGTGCTGCAAATGCACAGCGGCTCACTGGACTTTGTGACCGAACCCGGCGTGGGCACGACCTTTCGCTTGCTCATGCCACTGGCGGGAATTCAATCCGAACAACGCGAGGAGGTTAGAACCGAAAGCGCGCAGCCCGCGCGGACGCTGAGACGATCGACAGGATGAAATCTGCGTCCACTGTCCCGCGAGCATTTATCATAGAGCAACAACGAGCGACAACCCAGGCTCGCTGGCCACTCGGCGCTCGCCGAAGTATCGAGCTGATTCCGGGAATGAACTTACAGCGCAAATTCGTCACTTTGCTTCTCCTGCTCGCTTTGCTCCTTACGGAGGCCTGCAACAAGAAGAAACCGACGCTGCCGGCACAGGCTCCGGCACCGACCGTAGCAGAAGCCCTGCCCGACGAAATCCCGGAAAACCCCGATGTTCCCTCCACGGAAATTGCCCAGGCTCCAGCAGCGACGCCGGCCCCGAATTCCAAGCCCAAGAAACCGGTCCGCACCCCCAAGAAGAAGCCGACAGTTGCGTCAGCTCCAGCTACGGCCGCCAGCAACTCCTCTCCCCCGGCGCCGGTGGCGACTCCAAACAACCAGACGGTGGCGACCCTGCGGCCTCCGAAAAATCCAACCACGGACAGCGCGCCCGACCTGGCCATCGCCGCCGCGATCCCCAGTCAGCAGATTTCGCAGCAAAAGGAAGAGACCACCCGCATCGTTGATGCGACGGAGAACGCCCTGAAGGGCATCCACCGTTCGCTGAGCGACGACGAAAAAGCCATGCGCACCCAGATTCAGTCGTACCTGCAGCAGTCCCGCAAGGCAACGAGCGACGGCGATTACGAGCGCGCTTACAACCTCGCCAAGAAGGCGCAATTGCTGGCTGAGGCGCTGATCAAGAAGTAGTCTCTCGTCCCGAATCCGGACATCCAACCGTCCTGAGTTCCCGGTTCCCAGCAAGACTTCTCACAATGTGGGACTCCCTCCTCGCAGGTGCCTCGAAGACCAATCTACTGCCGGCGCTGCCGGTCCCGGGCTTCGGCGCGAGGCCTAAGCCATCCCCACTTACCACTTGGCCCCGCCGGCAGCACTGATCTTCGCCAGCATCTCCTTGGCCGGCGACTGATACGGTCCATTGATGGCCGCGGCCTTTTGCAGCGCTGCTACAGCGTCGGCGCGGTGATTCTGTTTGGCGTAGGCGTAGCCCAGATAGTACAAGGCAGGTTGCTGGTCCTGGGGATCGTCCTGCAGCAGGGTGACCGCCGACTTCAGGTCGGTTACGGCCGGCAGTAGCCTTTCCTGCATGAGCTCGGCACGGCCCAGGGTGGTGTGTGCCAGGCCCGCATAGGATTTCTTCTCCTTGCTGTCGGGATTGGGGCCCACCAGTGTCAGTACCTTGTCGGCGTAGGTAGCCGCCTTGGCAGCTTCTTTGGATTCGCCGGCGTAAGTGTCCGCCATCATTAGCAGCGTTGGGATGCTGTCCGGGTTTGCGGCCAGGGTCTTTTCGCCGTAGGCGATGAGGCGCTCCGGTTGGTTGAGTTGTCGCAGCGTGTACAACGCAAGTTGGCTGATCTGGCCCTCAAACTTCGACTTCGGAAACGCCGGGGTGAATTTCTCGATTTCCGCCATGCGCTTGTTGGGATCCTGCTCGGAGGCAATGGCGTTGTAGGCCGAAGTTTCCAGAAAGTCGTAGGCATTGCGCGCCGAGTTCTGTTCATTGGCGATCTTGTCGCTCCAGTCGGCATCCGACACGTCGGCCGGTCTGGGCTGCTTGGCGATCGAGTTGAACACGGCCGCTCCCTGCACGGCGCAGTCCACCACCTTGCTGTTGTCTTTCATGGCCTGAGCAACGGTGGCCTGCGACATGATGATGTCGAGGTTGTTGGGATAGGCTTCCAGTGCCTTGGTGCCGGACTCCAACGCCTTGGCCGTATCTCCCGCGGCAAGATACTGCTGCGAGAGTTGCCATTCGCCGTACGCCACGGCAGCTTTGTTGTCAGCGTACTTGGTAATGAAGTCCTGATACATCGCGATACGCTTCTGCGCGTCGGATTCCGCAGTGATGGCAGCCAGGTCCTTGTCCTCCGGAGTGCCGGCTGGGATCACGATGAGAGTGTTCTGCGCAATGCCGGAAAGGCACAGCCACGCTGACAAACCAGCAACCGCAAGCAGGCGACGAACCATACGCATGTTGCACCTCGATGAAACCTGCGGGGCAGCCCGTCGCCGCAAAGCGGTCGGCTGCCCGCAATCTGGATTCGCACGAATCCTACCGCTTTTGGCGGCGCGATGCTATGAGTTGGTGCAAAGGGCACGGTGAGCCATGCGGGTTGCGGCGCCGGACTCGGAACTGGTTGGGGAATTTCGTACCTATTTCCGCCCTTCGCGCTTTTGGGCAACCACCAGACCCCGCGGCGTCGGCAGCAGGACGACCGAGATCAGGCCTTCGCGCTCCATCTTCAGCGCGGCGTCGCGCACCTGCTTGAGGTGGGAGCTGGCGTCGTGCATCAGGATGACTCCGAAGTGCGAAATTTGCGGCAGGAAGCGGCGGATTTCGTCTTCGCGGATGGGCATGTCACTGTCGCTGAAGAAGAGATCGATGGTGCCCTCCACCTTCATCTCCAGGCTCGATTCGTTGCGCAGTTCGATGAGGTCGTTGAACGGCGACGCGGCAAATTTCTCCTTGGCGGTTTCATACACCTTGGGATCGAATTCGCAAGTGACGATGCGGCCGAAGCCGTTCATGCGCAGCGCTTCGGCGATCCAAAGAGTGCTGACGCCCATGAACGTTCCGGTTTCGACTACAAGGTGCGGCTTGATGGTCGTGACCAGGGTGCGCACAAACTCCAGTACTTCGACCTCCGCGGTCATGGAGTCGAGCATGCTCCATCGGTCGGGATGCGGGCACTCGGGCGTGGGACGGTGATACTCGGGCACGAGCGCACCGGCGCGCTGCTGCGCCTCGCGCAGGATGCGGTGTTCCTGCTTTTCTTTTTTGAAGAGCCGCTTCAGGCCCAAGGCGTCACCCGTAGTGCAGAGATATCGAGGTCGCGCTTCGCTTTTCGCCTCCCGCTCTTCGCCTATCCGGTCTAGTTACGAAAAGCGAAGAGCGAAAGGCGAACAGCCAGTTTAGTACAAGCGGCCCTTGCTCGCCGTTAGCTGGGTTACAGTGAATCATGCGCAGCATGTTCCAGCATCGCGGGATGAGGCTGCTGGTTGTGGCCAATCTCATCTCCATGATTGGCAGCGGCATGAACGCCGCCGCCGTGATCTGGTACATTCTGCAGGCCACCCACAGCGAAGTGTCGCTGGGACTGCTGGTGGCACTCCAAACCCTGCCGTCCCTGGTACTGCTGCCGTTCACCGGCGTAATCATCGACCGCGAAGACCGGCGCCACCTGATGATGGGACTGGATGTGGCGCGCGGACTGGTCATACTCTTGGTTGCCGTGCTGGCGCTGACTCACCAGGTACGGGTTTGGCAGGTGTACGGCATGACCATCCTGGTGGCGGTCGGCTTCTGGATGTTCTGGCCGACCATCAATGCGCTGGTGCAGGAGCTGTCACCCACCGAACAACTGCTGGACGCTAATTCGCTGATGCTGGCGGCGGTACAGGGTGGATGGGTGCTGGCGGGCGCCGTCGTCGGCTTCGTGTACAACAAAATCGGGCTGGGCGGCATCTTGCTGCTCGATTGCGCCACCTACGCGGCTTCGATTGCCTGCGTCTATCACGTGCGCAAGGGGCGGGTGACGGTGACCCACCTGAAGCCGCCATCGGAGGCAGCAGCTCCGCCCGACCGCGCGGTGGCACGATACCTTCACGAGTTGGCCGAGGGATTGCGCTACGCGCACACCCACCGGCGGGTGCGGCTTCTCGGCCTGGCGTGGGCGTTGTTCATCGCCGCCATGATGACCCAGGGCGTGATCTCTGCGCCGCTTAGCGACCGCATTTTGCACCGCGGCGCGATGGGCTACGGCTGGCTGAACGCCGGTTGGGCCTTTGGTGCCTTCACCAGCATGGCGTATGCCGCCTGGTTCGTTCGCCGCAACGGCGCGCACCGCTCGGTGACGCTGACCATGTGCGTGATCGCGGTGTCGCTCGTGCTGCTGCCGGTCTTTCCGTGGATCGCCCTCGCGGTGCCCATCTACTTCGTGATGGGCTCCAGCCGCGGCGTGGGTGGCATCGCCATACAGTCCGAGATGATGGAGATGGTGCCCAAGTATTACATGGGCCGGGTGCAGAACACGTTTTTCTTTCTCGCCAGCGCCCTCCAGATTTTTACGGCCCTGATCGCCGGCGAAGCCGCACACCGCGACGGACTAAGATTCGGCTTCTACATTGTGGCAGCCATGTATTTCGGCGCTGCGGTAGCGGCGTGGTGGCCGGTGCGGGAAACGGTGGTCGCTCTGGAGACGGACAACCGCGCGGCGGGCTAGCGATGAACAGACCTTTCCTATCCGTTGGCTAGGGAGGAAGTGGCCAATCAGCGCCTTGTCGGGGCGGCGCTTGTGTACTCAGATAGGGTTCCCCCTCGCCGGGACATCCTCGGCCTCTCCGGTTCGCACTCCTGGGACTGCCCTTGTAGTGAAGTATTTACTCCACGAATGGAGCGGCTACTGGAGACGCGGAGCGGGTTACTTTCGTTTTCCGTACTTGCCGATTTCTCTTGCTTGCCGACTTTCCGCTCGCTACAAACAGTCGGTGGGGCCGGAGGTGTAGTGTCTCTGACCGGATCGCGCCCAGTGCACGACCGCTACCGCTCTTTGACAATTCCTGAAATGGGACTCGCGCTGATGCCGACATGCCCGAGAATTGTCGCTAACTATCTTTAGAATGACATGAATACGTATAACTAATAATAAAATCAATGGTTTGCGACGAATTTTTGTCCAACCCATTGATTCTAAGGCATCGCGAAAATGCATTTTTTGGCATTATTATCACCCGCCCCCTCCAGGTACGGCTAGTCGGAGGCGCGCCTCCGGTACCGCCACCAGAGGTAAACCACAATTATCGCTGCCGCAAGGAACACCACCGCATTAACCCGCCCCACGATGCGCAACAGGCGGTGCCAGTGTTGCCCGAAGAGGTATCCGACGCAAGAGATGACCGTGACCCACAGCGCTGCACCGAGGAAGTTGAAGAGCACGAAGCGGCGCCATTGCATGCGCAGCACCCCGGCCAGCGGCCCGGCAATGACGCGCATTCCGAAGACAAAGCGCGCTAAGAACACCGTGGCCGGCCCGAAGCGCTCGAACATCTTCTCGCCCCGCGCGAGTCTTTGGTCGGAAACCCGAAAGACCTTCTGATATCGATGCAGTAGTGGGCGTCCGCCGTGGAAGCCGATCCAGTAGCCGAGGTTGTCTCCCAGAGTGCAGGCGGCAGTCGCGACCACGATAATCAAGCCGAGATTGAGTTCGTGGTGCTGAAAGGCGAGAAAGCTGGCAAACAACAGCATGGTCTCGCCGGGCAGAGGAATACCGGCGTTCTCCAGCAGCAACGTAATGGCTAGGGTCCAGTAGCCGTGGGTGGTGAAATGGTTGCGGAGCACCTCAAAGAGGTCGGGGAGCATGATTAGGCGCGACCGGGCTCCGCGGTGGTTTGCGCTAAAGCCGCCGGCGCTACCTGTTGCAGGGGCGTGGCCGGAGTTCCACGCAGGAGAAAGTCGAGCACAATGCGGTTGAACTCTGCCGGGACTTCCTCGTAGGGCATGTGGCCGACGCGCGCCATCATGACCACGGCGCTGTTCTTCCAGCGGTGGTGCAGCTCGTGCACCGAGGCGGGAGCGACGGCCCGGTCGTGGTCGCCCCACAACAGGAGCGCGGGGACGGATTCGACTTGAGCCAGGACTGCACCGATCTGCGCCAAGTCGTTCGTCCACGAACGGGCGATGTTCCAGAGGTGGAGGAAGCTCCCCGCAGGCTCGAGGCCCGCCTGGTAGCCGGCGAAACTGTTGAGAGGGATGCTGGCCGGGTCGGCGTACAGATCGCGGAAAAAGCTTTTCAGGATGAAAGGCATGCGCGGAGCAAGATGCAGGATGAAGGTTCGGCCGCCGCGCGTGCGCAAGAGCCGTATACGCAAAAGTCCGATTTTCGACCACGGATTGATCGGCGCAGAAAGAACCAGCCTCCGAATACGATGCAGCATCTTGCGTTGGGCCGCTAAATCCGCGAGCACAATTGTTGCTCCGCCACCGCGCGAGGTACCGAGCACATCAAACTGCTCGATGCCCATATGGTCCATGAAATTCAGCAGGTGCTCGGCGTCGCTGGTGAGCGTCCCCGGCAGGGTGGTGCAGCGCTGGGAAAAGCCGCAGCCGGGAAGGTCCACCGCGTAAACAGAGTAGTGCCGGGCCAGCCCTTGAATGACAAAGCGCCACGAAAATGAATAACCCATGAAGCCGTGGACCAAGAGCAGCGCCGGGCCGCTGCCAGCATGCAGGTAGCGCCAGCGAATGCCCTTAATTACGACGGCGCAGTCTTCGACACCGTCCCCTTTGGCGATTGCCGGAACTGGGGGCGTGATGTCGGCGCGCGCAGGCTCGGTCATTTTCTTTTGCCGCACTTCATTCTGCACCTTTTCGAGGGAGGTGTCGAAGCGCAGGGGATCCGCAGATCTCATTCACGCCGCCCGGTTGTCGTAAGATCACACTTGAAGTTCAGGAGCGCGGATGCCCGATTCTGGAGAGGTCTACGTCGGTGTAGACATTGGCGGCACCAAGGTTGCCGCCGGGCTGGTGAACACGCAAGGCGAGATTCTGCACAAGACGCGCACTCCGATGCATGCACGCGGGACTGCCGATGAGGCGCTAGGATGTGTGCGCACGGCAATTGACACGATTCGAAGTGAGCACCCCGAGGTTAAGGTCGGTGGCATTGGACTGATTTCGCCCGGGCCGGTCGATCCGCAGACTGGTATGGTGCTGAACCCGTCAAACCTTCCCTGCTGGCACAACTATCCGCTGGCTGACGAGATTCGCAAGACGTACGATTTGCCGACACATGTCCACAACGACGCCAACGCGGCCGGGTTGGCCGAGGCGCTCTGGGGCGCAGGAGCTGGCTACAAGTGCATGTTCTACGCCACGCTGGGCACGGGCGTGGGGACGGCGATCACTTACAATGCTCAGCTCTATCTCGGACGCACGGGAGCCGCCGGCGAAGGCGGGCACATGAGTATCGACTATCGCGGCGTGCGCTGCCGCTGCGGCAAGTCAGGTTGCATCGAGACGTTTGCGGCGGGATGGGCGATTGCAGCACGGGCGCAGGAGAAGCTGGCGCGTGAAGCCACCCGGGGCAAACGCATTGTCGAGCTGGCGGGAGGCAGGGTGGAGAAGGTGACGAGCGAGACGCTGGCGAAAGCGTGGGAGGAAGGCGATCCGCTGGCCACCGAGATGCTGCGCGAGACCGCCGACATCCTTGCGGTTTGGTTCGGAAACGTGGTTGATCTGCTGGAGCCCGACATCATCGTGGTCGGCGGCGGCTTGAGCGGGCTGATGGCGAAGTGGTTCGACCGCATCGCTTCGCAGTTGCCCTTCTGGTCGGTGAATGCGCGCTGCGGCGAGATTCCGTTCGCGGAAGCGAAGTACCGGGCGGACTCGGGGATTGCGGGCGCGGCGGCACTGTGCGTAGCGCGAGCGCTGCTGTGATACGTCTTTCTCGGAACCGCACCTGCGGGAGAGAACGTTGGCTGTTATGATACGTGATTCGGACAACCCGATTTTGAGTTTGGCAGACCACCCGCTGTGTAACTTCTTCTTGTCAGGTTATTTATCTTCGAAAAGCGACGGAGAGAATTTTCCGCTAGAGCATTTTCATAGTTACCGTACATCGTAGCCGCAGTGGCCGAAGAACGCTTGCGCGTTTTGCGGAGTGATGGCAGCGAGGGTCTGCGCGAT
>Ga0335082_10007042_pt1 | contig 12237 bp, 6 predicted proteins | sample Lox_Sample_41_FD_206718 | JGI IMG/M metagenome (GOLD analysis project Ga0335082, IMG submission 206718) | Soil microbial communities from Loxahatchee National Wildlife Refuge, Florida, United States - Lox_Sample_4.1 | ecosystem: Environmental > Terrestrial > Soil > Wetlands | place: USA: Florida...
CGGGACTTCTAGCGCCGTAAAGATCGGAACCGGAGGCACCCAGTGCGAGGCATCCCGGTCCATGTGCTGCCGCACCGGAGGTGCATCACCCACAGTGACGCTGGCAGGATGCGGAAGCTTGAGTCGAAAGGTACGAGATGCCAGGCTGACAGTGAGCCCGCAAATCGCAAGAACGATGATGCAAACTCGCCACCATCGAGAGGCGCGCATCAGTCCCCAGCGATCCTGTGGGTGTTTCATCAAAGAAACCTGAAAAGATTATACCAATTCAAATCTTTCCTGATGGTCACTTTAGTAAGCCCTGTCTTGGGGGTAGCTCGGCCTTTTGATCCCACGGATGCACAGCAAAGTCGATTTGGCGATGAACGTGTACGACAAGGCGAGTCCTGCGGACATCCGTGCGGGTCTGAAAGTGATGAGCCAGAAGTTGTTGGGCAGCGATTTGCTACCAAAGAATTTGCTACCAGCCACTCCGAAGGTGCCTGAGGGCAACAGGAGTGCCGCTTAACTCCTGTCCTTGCCAATGAAACGTGGTGAGCGCGGAAGGAATCGAACCTTCAACCTACTGATTAAGAGTCAGTTGCTCTGCCAATTGAGCTACGCGCCCACGGTGGGGTTGGCTTGGACAGGACGAACGGAAATTATAGCATCTGTTCCGCGTGTTGCGTTTGCCCGCGCGCGGAACGTCACGCACATCAGCGAGTTCGCAAAGCACTAAGCTGCGTCGTGATTCGACACGACCGGTTCATCGCCGATTTGGCATCTCGCAAACGGCATTCGCATCGCGGCACCATGTCACGAAAGTGAAACTCCAGATAGTGGCCTACTACGAGTCTCCGGTCACCGGACCCGGCCTCTATACTTCCAACATCTGCCAGTGGGGTTTTCATTCGAGGAGGCCCGATATGAGAAAACTTCTTCCCGCAGTTGCGCTGCTGCTTTGCACTCTGCCGCTCGTTGCACAGAGCTCTCCACCAGCGAACTCTCAGTCTCGACCCATGGGGCGTGGCGGCTCATGCCTGCAGCAGGCGGGCATCGACAGATCCGTCGTCGAGCAATTGCACTCGATCCAGCGCGACATGCATACGCAGGTCGAATCGGTTTGCTCGAACACCTCGCTCACTCCGCAGCAAAGAAACCAGCAAGCGCACGAAATCCGCCAGCAAGCGCATCAGAAGATCGAGAGCCTGATCACTCCTGACCAGCAGAAATCACTGATGGCGTGCCGCGAAGAACACATGGGCGGCGGACATATGGGTGCCGGAGGCTTCGGCGAAGCAGGCGGTGGATGCGGCCAGGGACACAACGGAGCGCGTCCGAATAGCGCGCCCACTGGCGCGAACTAGCTCATGGAGGCGTATGCGCTCGCGTCGCATCGAACCAACGACTCCGACGAGCCGGTAGGTTATGACGTGCTATCGCAAGGCGCGCCGACATTTGTTCGTCGCGTCATACGTGAGACTGAGCGGGAGCCGTGAACTACGACCGCTGACGAGCTTCGGCGACTAGACTCGCCTCGCTCGCCACCGGACGCCGCGGTGGCAAGGGCTCGTTGCCAACCACAGGTCGGCGCTCAACCGTGCCGATCACGGGCGTCTCATCCAGACCATCCACATAGGGCAGCGAGGCGAAATTCTGTTCGCTGCACATGCGGTCGATCATGCGTTGCTGTCGGCCGTTCAACACGGCATGGGGAAGAACGGGGAAATGGCGGAACATCCACATCAAGTAAATCCGCTGTAGGACGGATGGCATTACGTAGCGCGGACCGATCGGTGTCTGTACTTGCACCACACCAGCCGCCAGTTTGTCGATCATACCTGGGCCCACCTGGAACCTGAAATTGGCCAGAGCAATTCTAGGGCCGCCATTATTGCACCACGCCCGATGCAATGGGAAGCTTTTTTTCACTGTTTTGCCGACAATTCCACGCTTTGGAAGGGTGTTGGAGCGAAGTGGCCAGGAGATTTCGGGAAATAATACGCAACGGCAGAACCGAAGCGGGAAAGCCTAGGCGATGGCTTCGGGGAGGATGTCCATGCGGCGGATCTGGGCGGCCACCCCGAATTCCGATCCGTTCTCCTCGACCCGGACGATCGTGGCCTGGCAGCAGACCCAGCACTTCTCTCCAGAAGTCAGCTCGGGAGGCAGGATCAGGACCAGTTCGACGTCGGTTCCCTTCTCCATGCGGGACTTGGTATAGAGGAATACGCCGTTGGCGCTGACGTCGCGGGTCTGGGCGGTCTGGTCGACTCCGGCGGCCGTGCGCACGCGCGTAGAAACACTGGTCGCGATTCTGGTCCCGGAACGACGCTCGGTGTCGGACACCATACAGACGAAGTGCCCACCTACTCTACACCAAGTCGTCAAGTGGGACGAGGGTCCGGGCCCTGCAGGGAGGACCCGGATCGAGTGGCTACTAGATATTTGGACGCTTGGAGCGGATGGCCGGAACGACCAGTGCCTGCTCCATGGTGGGCAGGTTGAAGCCGCGCAGCTTGGCCTCGACCTCATGCAGCTTTTCGGTCTGCATCGTCTGGTAATAGGCCTGGACCAGCAGTTCCATGGTGAAGGGATTGTCCTGATCCTCTTCGAGGTGGGACACGGCGTCTTCGACCTTCTTCTGATCCATCAGCAGCGTTCCAGCGGCGCCTTGATACGAACTCTGGATGACTCGGTTGCGGCTGCCAGTGGCGAGCTTTTCGAGCTCCTGCAGAGTCTTCTCGGCTTGCGGGAAGTTGCCGGCGTTGGCTTCATGAACCACGCGTGTGCGCAGGATGCGCGACAGTTCCTCGTCGCGATCCGACGCAGAGATCATGGAGCGATGATTCAGGCACTCTTCGGCAAGCTTCAGATGCTTCACCGCAACGGTGTCATCCGTCTGAAACTCCGCCACGTGGCGCAGTGCCTGCGCTTCCTGCAATTCCTGCTCCTTGGCGTGAGCAGTCGCGGCAATCTCCTGGAACTGCTTGTCGGCTTCGGCATAGTTGCCGTCGCGGACGTAGGTCATCGCCTTCTGCATGCCGTAGGTCAGGCGGTCGGCTTCGTTGTGGGCGAAGCGGATGGCCTTGTCGTACTCAATGCGCGCCTGCTCCTGGTTGCCCATCAGCGCATAGGTATCGCCGAGTCCAAGCTGCGAGGTCACGAAGTCGGGATCAAGCTTGAGGGCGGCGCGATAGTGCGAGAGCGCGCTCTCGAAGTCTCCGGACATGCGCTTCAGTTCGCCATAGGAGTCCTGCGGATTGGGTTCCTTGGGCAACATCGCAACATACCGATCCATGGCAGTGAACGCCTTCTCATACTGACGATTGCGCGCCTGGACATAGGCCAGATCGTTCAGGGCCGCGGGATAGTTCTTGTCGAGGGCGAGCGCCTTCTCCATCATGTGTTGCGCCTGATCGTTGCCGTTCTCTCCCATCAGCCAGTTGCCTGCGAGGTAGAGCAGGTGCTTGTCTTTGGGATAGAGCTCGAGCATATCGTTCATGGCGGTGATGCCGCCGATGTAGTCGCCTTCCTGGACTTTCACGACCCAGGAGATCATCAACTGCTCGCCGGGCGAGAGTTTCGGCGCCAGGGCCTTCGCTTTATCGCGTGCGGCGCTGATTTCCGCTGGATTGCCGCTGTTGAACGCGATCCACGCCCAGGCCACGGCGAGGTTCGGGTCTTCCTTCACCGCCTCGCGCCAGTCTTCATTGCAGCGCTCCAGGTAAAGGTTCTCGTAGTCTTCCATGCCCTTGTAATACAGCTCGCGGGCCTTAGGGGACGAAGTCGTAATCGGCAGCGTGGTCGTCTGCGCCTTCTTGATGTGGCCGGCAAACAAAGGCGCGGCCAGGAACAGAGCAAGACCAAGAACGACGCTGGACTTCAAGGCAACAGTGCGGCGCATTGAGCGGTCTCCGAGACAGAGCTTTTGGGGGGAGGGATAAGCTCGAAAATGAGGGTAGCATCCGGAATTTCGGGGGACGAGGTGACGAAAGGAGCAGGACCGAGAGCGGTGAGTCATTGAGCTATTGAGCAATCCAGTCATTGCGTCATTGAAAATCCCTGGTCCGATGACCGACCTGCGTTCCGTTTTGGGACGGTTTACTGATTGGTTATGACCCTCCCCCCTCCGTTTCCACCATTTTGTCCGCTACGAATCATCGACTTGGCGAAAATCGACTTGCAAAATCCTGGGCTCCTATTGGTTACGGGTAAAATCTTGATTTCAAATAGCTTAGCTTGCACCACTTTGGGCCTTAGCACGCCGAGGCGTGCGCGAATCATGCGCTGTTGCGGCTGTGGAAGGCAAGGTCAGATGTCACATGGGGGGTGTGGAAATCGCGCTTGCGATGGCCCAACCCGCTGGCACAAACCGCAGCGGAGGGACTGGTGATGCGGGACCATGCAGGTGCTTCTGCGCAGGCGGCGGTGGCGGCGGGACGCCGCCACACAGCGGCGGCCCCTGCCTGAGCTTGTCGAAAGGGACGGCGGCGCTACGAAAAAAGCCCCTGCCGCGGGCGGCAGGGGCTTGGAGACTTGTAACAAAGCGCCTAGAACGTAATCTTCGCCGAAAGCACGGTAGCGAATGCTTCTCCGGGGCCAAGTCCAGGAGCGCCGTTCCAATCGCCGATCGTGTCGCTGATCACGCCGGAGCCGTAACCGAACGGTCCGTAGCCAGAGGCGTAGTTGATCGTGTTGAAGATGTTGAACATCTCCGCTTTGATCTGCAGCTTCATGCTTTCTCTTAGGTCGAAGCTCTTGCTGACGCCCAAGTCGACATCCTTGAAGCCCGGTCCGTAGACCTGGTTGCGGCGCAGCGTGCCGTAGCACCTGCCATCGGAGGTCATTTGGCCACAGCTCGCATCGGTGAAGGCGGCCGGGTTAATCCATTGCACGCCCGCAGTTCCGTCCGGGTTCTTGAAGAACTTGTGTGAAACTCCGGCAAACGGATCTCCGATGATGTCTTGAAAGGGCCGGACCTGGTCGCCCGGAGGGCCTCCGTGGATCGCCAAAATGCTGGTGATCACCCATCCATGGGTAAGTGCCTTGGGTCCGTGAGAAGAACCGGGCACCTCCCAACTGATGCTGCCTGTAAAGGTGTGACGAATATCAAAGTCGCTGTTGCCGTAGTCGGCTTTGAGGTTGTAGCTGTCAAACGGAATCACGCCGCGATAGGCGGTAATCTCGTCCAAGCTGTGGGACCAGGTATAGGCGAACTCCGCACCAACACCGTGCCAAGACCGCAGACGCAAGGTGCTCTGAAGGGCGTTGTAATTAGAGGTTCCGATGCTGTTGAGTTGATCGATGGCGCCGAAGTTCGGATACTGCGTGGCAAAAGGCAGTACGCAGACCCCCGTTGTCGCGCAGTCCGGGTTGATGGGCTGATTGATGTTGAGCAGAACCGAAAGGTGCCTTCCTTCGCTCCCTACATAACCAACCTGCCAAACTGCGGCTCCGTTGCCAAAGCTCTTCTGCACATTCAGGTTGTAGTTAAAGAAGTATGCAGTCTTGAAGTTCGGGTTTACGCCGTACACGTCGAATACCGCGGTTCCGCAGCTAGCATCGATCGCAGCGTTGCCGCTCGGGCACAACTGGACGGGGTTGAAGATGTACGTACTCGGCTGCCAAGTGTAGGAGGTTTGCCCCAACGCATTCTGCGTGTAGATGGATACCGGACTGGGGCCGGCAGGGTTGTCCTGCACACCGTCGGCGTTGTTGGGCGGGCGGATATCCATAAAGGGATTCACGTTGATCTGGTCAAAGTAAAGCCCAAATCCTCCACGGACAACCAAATCGCCCCGACTGGTCGGTTGATAAGCAAAGCCGAGACGTGGAGAGAAGTCTTTCAGATTCTTCTTGAAGACGCCGGTGAGTCCGTTACCCAGAATCTGAATTCCCTTGTCGGGAGTAAAGATCGCAATATCCTTGCTGTTGTTGTGCAAGGGGCCAAAGTAGTCCCAGCGCAAGCCAAGATTCACGTTCAATCTCGAAGTCACTTGCCATGAATCGGAGCCGAAGAAATCCAGGGCGTTGACAACAATCTTGCGCTCCGCATTGCCGACGTTTATGGCGGAACTGGAAACATCCCCGGCCAAGAAGTCCGCCAAGGCAAAAATGTTCGCGTCAGGCTGACCTAGCGCGTTGGTGCAACCCGTTGCATCGGGGTTTAATTCGCAGTATCCCGCCCATCCACCGCTTTCTGCGAGACCTTGGGTACCATCAAAGGTGAACTTACCCAGAGAGTGGAAGAAATAAAACTCGTTGAGGTGCGCCTGGCGATACTCGCCGCCGAAACGGAACTGATGCTTGCCCTTGGTGTAGGAGACAACGTCGGCGAGCATCCCGGTGATGTCGTTGCGGCCTTCGGGAGGTGTAACGCCAACTTGCTCGAAGCCACTGATGCGGAGATTCGGTGCGCCAAAGAACTTCGGCGTCGTCGGCGTATCGGGACTCAAGAATAGTTGCGCGTTGGTGTGCGTGTCGTAGCTGGCGACGGCATCCCGGAACACCTGGTTGAAGTAGTTGACGCCGACCAGCACCTGGTTCGTCATGCTCGGGGTGAGCACCGAATTCAGGGTGATCGCATAGTTGTAAACGTGGATGGGCGCTCTTTCGAAGTAGTTGTTCAAGTTGGAACTGGCAGTTGCGAGTGCAGCACTACCACCGGTGGGAGCCGTCTGGGAGCCTTGTCCGCCGAACCAGCGCGCGGAAAGGTGGTGCTTCACGTTGAAGTTGTGATCGAACTTGATCACACCGTTGTAGCTGTAGCCAAGTGAAGGATTGGTCGCGAAGTAGTTGCCGGGCTGTGCCGGCAGAGAGTTGATGTAGCTGGGCCAGAGATTCGCCATCAGATTCTGCGAGATCGTGCTCTCCGGAACGTCGTTGGCCTCGAGCAGTGCCAGAGCATCGTTCTGATACGCCGTGGATGGTTCGGTGTTCAGGCCTGACAAAGCAATCGTGTATTTCTGTTTTTCGAAGGCCACAAACCAAAACGTCTTGTCTTTCACAATCGGCCCGCCGACAGAGAAGCCAAAGTTCTCGTTGCGAAGGGGCGGCTTCTTGCCGGGCAACCCGAGCGACTCGAGGAAGGCTGGATTGTAGAAGGGCGTGGACGCCCCAAGCGAGGTGTTGCGATTAAAGTAGTAGGCAGAACCGTGAATGCCGTTGCTGCCAGACTTTAGAACGACGTTGATGACCCCGCCGGCGTTGCGTCCCGCTTCCGCGTTGGATTGACTCTGCGCGGCGAATTCGTCGACCGCGTCGAGCGGCATCAGCGTACCGGCGATTCCCGATACGCCACCCTGATTGACGGCGGCAAGGTTGTGCCAGAAGTCGTTGTTGTCGACACCATCAATCTGCCAGTTCATCTGGTTGGCGCGAGTCCCATTCAGAGAACCAAAGGCCTGGGCTCCGGAGTAGCCCGCGAAGCCGGGCGCCATTGCTGTGAACTGGGTGAAGTCGCGCCCGTTCATCGGGACGTTCTGCACTTGTTCAGTCGGAATGACGGTGTTCTGCATCACCGTCGTCGTGTCGATGGCGAGTGCCTCCGCCGAAACCTCGACAGTCGTTGTTGACGATCCAACCTTCATCTTCACTGGCAAGGTATAGACCGATCCCGCGGTGACGGGCACGTTGTCGACGTTAGTGGGGGTGAAGCCGCCGGCGGTGACTGAAATCTTGTAAGAGCCAAGCGGCAGATCCTGGAATGAGAATTGACCCTCGCTCGTTGTCGTGGTGTTCAGGGAAACGCCCGTCGCCATATTCGTGGCTCTTACGCCAGCTCCGGCCACTACAGCCCCCGCAGGATCGGTGACGGTGCCATTGATGGCACCGCGGAAGGTTTGGCCAAAAACGGTGGACGCAACCACCAACAGAATGAGCGTGGTCCAAAGCAGATGTTTCATCATCGCTTCTCCGGCAAATCCGAATTTTTTGTCTTGTATTGGTAGAACCCCGGCTCGGACAGGGAGCCGCAAACCTGGAACTAGACTTTCTGGAACAGTTGGCTCGGGGGGATGCACTTCTTTGCCCAAAGGAGGAACTGGCCAGTTTATACTGCAATTTCAATAGGTTACATCGATTCGACAATCTCTGTTCGGTACGAAATGTGAAATTGTAGATATGGCATTTCGTAGAACAATGCGGAGTTCGGGATACGGGTGTTGAAAAACGGAGGGATTGAGTTCCAGGGCTCGATAGACGATAACTCCCACTTCTCGGCAAGATCAGCAAGACATGGGGGCTCGCCGAGGCCACAAGAGAATCCCCACTTCTCGCGCAAAGAACGCGCGAGAAATGGGGCACCCGCACTTTGACCCCAAAAACCAAGAGCCCCTGCTTGCGCAGGGGCCTTGTTCGCTAAAAGCGCGTTTTAGCTAGAAGGTGAACTTGGCCGCGAGCTGGATGCCGCGCGGTCCGCCTCCACCGAGGAACGGGTTGCCGATGCCTACGTCGCCGGTAGCGGTGATCTGGTAGCCACCGTTGCCCACTTCTCGTCCATTGACCGGCGGAGCAAAACCGCATCCGCAACCGCCCTGGAGCGGCGAGAGAATGTTCGCCGCAGGGTCGGCAATGAAGGCCGGAAGCACAGGATTTGAGAAGTTCGGGTGATTCAGAATATTGAAGAAATCAGCCCGAAGCTGCATGGTGAGGCGCTCGGTAAGGGCGGTGTCTTTATAGAGAGCGACATCCCACTGTTTGAACGTAGGCCCGGACAGCGAGTTACGGCCGAGATTGCCATAGTGCCGAGTGCCCGGCACGCAGTCATCCGCGAAACCGTCGTAGGTGGGTGAATTGGTACTGGTGCATGGCATGGCAAAGGAGCTCAAATCCAGGAAATTCCTGGGATCGTTCTTGTGGTACACGATCGGCCCAACTACGTCCGGACGGTCAAAGCCATCACCGCCGCCGCTGTAATCGTCCTCATAGTTGTAGTTGAGATTGAACGGCTGGCCACTCTGCAGGGTCGCCGCACTCTCAATGCCCCAACCGTTTTTCAGCTTCGCCATGCTGCCACCCATTTTGGGGAAAGCGTAGCTGGCGATCCAGACGAAACGGTGAGGAACGTTGAAGTTCGATGGGCCCTTTTCAAGCTGAGGGCTGGTGCTGTCCTGAGGCTGCGCCGCGTTGACGACGAAGTCCTCGCCATCGCTGGAATTGTCCAGCGACTTGGACCAGACGTAGTTGATGAGCGACGTGAAGCCGTGGTAGTTGGCCACACGGAAGCTGGTTTGGAGGGAGTGATAATTGGACTGCCCGCTGGAATTTTCCTGGAAAATGTAAGCCGCGCCATACGGGAAGCCGTAGTTGCGGGGCACGCCGAAATCGGCGATGCAGCCGCACTCCAGGTCCGTCGCGGTAATCGTCGCTTGCGAAGGCTGATTCAGATCGAGGAAGCGGAACAGGCGGTGGCCCTGCGATCCGACGTAACCGACCTGCAGCGAGATCTTGTTGGAGAACTGATGTTGAATATTGAAGTTGTAGTTCTCCATGTAAGGGGTTTTGATGTTGCGATCGAAGGAGAAGATGTCGCATTCGACATCGCAGCCCGGGGTTCCATAGAGCGGTGTTCCGGGGATGTAGACGCCGTTCTCATCGACGGCATCAGGATTGATATTCGCCATCTGGACCTTGTTGGGACCAATATTGTTGTACGCGGGTCCGGGCGCGTAGAACGTCGGATAAGGCAAGTGTCCCAGCATCATGTCCTGCGAAAAAGCATCGAAGAACAAGCCGTAGCCAGCGCGTAGGACGGTAGTTCCCTTTCCAGTGGGATCCCACACAATGCTCGCGCGGGGCGAGAAGTCCTTCTTGTCAGGCTTGTAGAGGCTGGAAATGCCGCCGGAACCAACCTGCTGCAGCAGACCGGAGCTGGGGTCGAAGTCCGAGAACAAGTGATTCTTCTCGGCGACCACAGAGTAGTAGTCCCAACGCAAACCGTAATTCAACACGATGTGCGGCGTAACGTGATACGAATCCTGGAAGTAGAGTCCAAGTCCATTCTGATAGGTGTGGCGCAAGGTGTTCCCGGTGTAGGCGAACGTCCCGAACGCGCCTTCCTGGGGAATCATCTGAAGCAGACTCTCGAGGTCGTCAAAGCGGATCCGGCCACGCGAATACTTATCAAATTTCTGGTGCACGCTGGTGCGGTGGAATTCTCCACCGAACTTCAAATCGTGCTTGCCCATTTTCCAGGAGAGACTGTCATTCACCTGGGTGTTGGTATCTACTCGTGAGCGCGGATCGCCAGAGGTCGCGCCCAACTGCGAGAAGAAGGCCGCTCCACCGGTCGGGTTGGGCGACAAGAGAATGATGGGCAGGCCCGAGGAGTCGCAGGTGCCGAAGGTGATGGGGACATTGCAGAATCCAATCGAGTTGGGATTGAAGTTCTTGTCCTGGGGAAAGAAGCCCTCAGCGAAACGGTTCCATCCGAAGCGCAGCTCGTTCACCTTGGTGGGCGAGAGGACGCTGACCATCGATAGGGAGACGAGTTGCACGCGCGTCGGAGTGACCGTATCAAAACCAGGCAACTGTCCTCCGGAGGCGGTGAGCTGCAGGGGAAACTGCTGCGTGCTGTCGCCGAAGAAATAGCGGCCGCTCAGGTTGTTGCTGGGATTAAAGCTGTGATCGATCTTGGCGATCACGCTGCTCAGGTTATTCAGCGACGGTGCACTGGCCACGTAGTCGGGAGCGAAGTTGCCACCGCCATCGAAACAGCCGGCGTCGTTCGAAGTGATTCCAGGGATGTAACCCCTGGAGTCGTGAGGGTAAAAGTTCAGAATTGCCGCGCCCACCGGGCTGATCGCTCCATCGCTATCGGCGATATTGGCTTCGGCATCCGCGATGTGAGCGGCGGTTGGAACGCAGTCCAGGGAGAGCACGCCGACGTTTTCGCGCTGTCCTTCGTAATCGAGGAAGAAGAAGGTGCGGTCTTTGACGATCGGTCCGCCGACTGAGCCGCCGAACTGGTTGTTGTGGAACGGCGCTTTGGGGAATTGCGATTGATCGAAATAGTTGCGGGCGTCGAGCCCGTTGTTGCGGAAATATTCGAAGAAGCTGCCGTGAATGTCGTTGGTGCCGCTTTTGGTCACGATGTTGACCACGGCGCCGGCGTTGCGTCCGTACTCGGGCTCGAAATTGGAGAGGACGCGCATGTCGGAGACGGCGTCGATGGGCAGGATCGCCGACGGAGTCGCGAACACGCCGCCCTGATTGATGGCCGGGTCGTTGCGGTAGCCGTCATTCATGTCGGTACCGTCGAGCAGATAGTTGTTGGAACGTCCGCGTGCGCCGTTCATCGAGAATTCGCCGAACGAGCCGGGAGAGTCGGTGATCTGGTCGGGCGATCCGGCGACGCCGGGGTTCAGGAAGATCAGCTTGGTGTAGTCACGGCCGTTGATCGGGAGATCCTTCACGTCGTTCTGGGTCAGGGTGCCACCCAGAGTGTTGGTGGTGGTCTCGATCATGGGCAGGGTGTCGCCCGTCACTTCCACCTTGGTGGTGATCTCGCCGGTTTTGAGGGCAACGTCGACCCGGCGTTCCGCAGCTACGGTGACCGCTACGCCTTTGGCCACGAAGGTCTGGAAGCCTGCCTGGGTGACGGTAACGTCATAGGCGCCGATGGGGAGTTCGGGGACCGAATAGCTGCCGTCGCCGCTGGTTTCGGTGGTGCGTTCCAGGCCGGTCGCGGTGTTCTTGACGGTGACTTTGGCGCCCGAGACGACTGCGCCGGAGGGATCGGTGACGGTCCCCAGGATGGTGCCGCGGAAGGTTTGAGCCATCAGGCTCATGGCGGACAGAAGTACAAACACCAGGGAAATGCGCGCTCTCATTGAGGTCTCCTGAACGAGGTCCAGATTGTAGGGGGATGAAACTTTATGGGAGGTCAGGGTGTAGGCACCAAGCTCTGGGAGCTTGCAAATTCTTGCATACTAACAAGATACCGCCCCAACCTACAGAACCGCTGCTGAGACTCTACTGAAAGTCGGGGGGTGGAGTCAACTGGAAATTGGGGGCTAAGAGCAGGGGTCAGGGGTCAGGCTTTTCGGGTTCGTCCTGCGTGTCACAAAATTGGCTCGATGGGGGCACACCTACTGCGAGTGCTTGCTTTGAGATGTTTGGGTTTACTGGCCCTGGCCCGACCTCTAGCCCCTGCTCTAGAAGCTGAAGGAGACGCCGCCGCGGATGGATCGGGCGGAGTCTACTAAGTAGACCGTCTGGCCGTCCTGGCCGAGGACCGGGACGTATCCCTGGGCG
>Ga0335082_10007043_pt1 | contig 12237 bp, 12 predicted proteins | sample Lox_Sample_41_FD_206718 | JGI IMG/M metagenome (GOLD analysis project Ga0335082, IMG submission 206718) | Soil microbial communities from Loxahatchee National Wildlife Refuge, Florida, United States - Lox_Sample_4.1 | ecosystem: Environmental > Terrestrial > Soil > Wetlands | place: USA...
GCGCGGGGATCACCCGCTCCAGCTCGTCTTCCCAGCCTTTGCGGCCGGCACCGGCGCGGAACCGGTCGAAGGGATGGGCCAGGCCGACCACGCCGCCTTGTTCGTGGATGGCCTGGGCCGCTTCGAAGGGCGCCATGCCTGGCGGGATCGGCCGCTCAACGAAGAGCCCGATCAGGTCGCCGGTCGTCGTGCGCACCTCCTGGCCGACGATCACGCTCAGTTCGTCCGGCGCGGAGTCGCGCGCGCGCAAGGCGCCGTCGATGCGGTCGTGGTCGGTGATCGCGAGGTGCGTCAGCCCGCGTTCAGCCGCAACGCGCGCGACCTGCTCGGGCTTGGCCAGCGAATCGAACGACGCCGACGTGTGGCAATGAAGATCGGCCAGCGAGCGGCGCGGGCCGCTCGACCCGCTGCTGCTCAGATCTTCTGGACGAGCGACTTCCGGAAGAACTCGAAATGCTCGAGCGCCAATCCGGTGCCCAGCGCGACGCAGTTCAACGCGTTTTCCGCGACATGGCAGGGCACGCCCGTGACCTGGGTGAGGAGCTTGTCGATGTTGCGCAGGAGCGAGCCACCGCCGGACATGACCATCCCCTTGTCGATTATGTCGCTCGACAGCTCGGGCGGCGTCTCCTCGAGCACGCCGCGCACTGCGCCGACGATCTGCTGTAGCGGCGCCTCGAGCGCCTCCATGACCTCCGAGCTCGAGACGGGCACGGTCCGGGGCAGCCCCGCGATCAGGTCGCGACCGCGGACCTCCATGTGCAGCTCGCGCTCCAAGGGCAGCGCCGTCCCGATCTCGATCTTGACCTCTTCCGCGGTGCGATCGCCGATCATCACGTTGTACTTCTTGCGCACGTAGTTGGCGATCGCCTCATCGAAGCGATTGCCGCCGACGCGCACCGAGCGCGAGACAACGATTCCGCCGAGCGAGATGACGGCAATCTCACTTGTGCCGCCGCCGATGTCGATGATCAGATTGCCTGACGGCCCGGAGATGGGCACGTTGGCGCCGATCGCCGCGGCCAGTGGCTCCTCGATCAGGTAAGCCTCGCGGGCACCCGCCTTGAGCGCCGCATCGCGCACGGCGCGTTTCTCTACGCTGGTCACGCCGGAGGGCACGCTGATCATCACGTCGGGCTTGGTGAACGAGCGGCCGGCCTTCTTGATGAAGTAGCGCAGCATCGCCTCGGTTATCACGTAGTCGGCGATGACTCCGTCCTTCATTGGCCTGATGGCGGTGATGTTGCCCGGCGTGCGGCCGATCATCTCGCGCGCTTCCTCGCCGACGGCCACGATGTGGTTGTCGTCGCTGACCGCGACCACGCTTGGCTCGCGCGTGACGATGCCCTTGCCCTTCACGTAGACGAGGATGTTGGCCGTGCCGAGGTCAATTCCGATCTTCATGTGCCGGTAACGCCCGCCCCTTCCGAGACACGCTCGATCTGCGCTCCGAGATCGAGGAACTTACCCTCGATGTTCTCATAACCCCGCCGAACGTGGTGCGCGCCGTGGATCAGGCTCGTCCCGTCGGCGGCCAGCGCAGCGAGGATGAGTGAAGCGCCGGCGCGCAGATCGCCCATCTCGACCTCGGCGCCGCGCAGCTGCGAAGGCCCGTCGATCGAGGCGTGATGGGTGTCGAGCAGCTCGACCTGAGCGCCCAGCTTGCGCAGCTCGGACAACCACTCCAGGCGGTCCTCGAAGATCGTCTCGTGCAGCTGGCTCTTGCCCTTTGCCTGGCTTAGCAGAACGGACGTGGGCGACTGCAGGTCAGTGGCCAGCCCGGGGTATGGCGCTGTCTCGATGTCGCGTGCCAGGAAAGCACCGCGCATTTCCGGATCGCAATGAACCTCGATCGTGTCGCGTCCGCAGGCGACCGGCACGCCGATGTCGCTGACCACGTCCAGGAACGCGCCCAGGTGCTCGCACGGCGCCGACTCGATCGTCACGTCGCCGCCGGTAACGGCGGCGGCTACGAGAAAGGTGCCGGCCTCGATGCGGTCCGACATGACGTGGTGCTCGGCACCGCGCAGGCGGCGCTGGCCCTCTATGACAATTGAATCCGGGGCCGTTCGCTCGACCTCCGCGCCCATCTTCTGCAGCAGCAGGATCAGGTCATCGACCTCCGGTTCCTGCGCGGCGGGCCTGATGACCGTTCTTCCCTCGGCCAGCGCCGCGGCCAGGATCGCGTTCTCGGTGCCCATCACCGTCACCTGGGGAAAGCTGATCTCTGTGCCGCGCAGCCGGCCCGGCGAGCGCGCGAAGTAGTAGCCGTTGCGGTACTCGATGTCGGCGCCCATCGCGCGCATTGCATCGACGTGCAGGTTGACCGGGCGGCGACCGATCCGGTCGCCGCCCGGGTTGCTCATGATCACGCGCCCGAAACGCGCCAGGAGCGGCCCGAGCAGGATGAAGCTGGCGCGCATCTTGGCTGCGGCCTCGAGCGGGACGAACAGCCATTCGACGTCCCCGGCAGCGACTTCGTAGGTGTTCGGCGCGGGGTGATCGACGACCACGCCGATGTCGCGTAGGACGCCGACCATGACGCGCACGTCCTCGATCTCCGGGACATTGGTGAACCGGCAGCGCTCGCCGGTCAGCACGGCCGCGGCGAGCATCTTGAGTGCCGCGTTCTTCGAGCCGCTGGTCTGGACACGGCCGCGCAACGGCCGGCCGCCGGTGACCCGGAACGCCTGCCGCTCGACCGGTAGGTCCTGGTATTCCCAGTGGAACCTGCGATCAGCCACTTGTCAGCCGCGCGAGCGCGGACCCTCGCGTCGGTGACGCTCGGCGACCCGGATGCGCAGCAGCGCTTTCTCGAGGGCCGCCCTGGCACGAGTCAGGTCAGCCGGCTCCTCGAAGCCCTCCGACAGAGCGCGCTCGGCCTCGCGTCGCGCTTCCATCGCCCGCTCGAGATCGATCTCCGACGCCATGTCGGCCGTTTCGGCCATGACCACGACCTTGTCCGGCCGGACCTGGAGGAACCCGCCAGCGATGGCGAAGAAGTCCTCGTCGCCGTGGCGCTTGATGCGCAGCTCGCCGACCCCAAGCGTAGTCAACAGCGGCGCATGATGCGGCAGCACGCCCAGCTCACCCTCTACCCCCGGGCAAACGACCTCGTCCACATCATCGGTAAACAGCTGCCGCTCAGGCGTCACGATCTCCAGATGCAATGGCATTTCAGTTACTCCTGACGTCCGAAGCGGATCCGTAGTGGCGTGTGCGGCCGGCGGGCTGTCTGGACGGACCGAGCGGGCGACGGGGTTGCCGGGTCAGGCGCGCAGTCGCGTGCGGCGCGCGGCGCCGCGCAGCGAGCACCTGATCCGCGACCCCCCGGCAGGACCCGCTCGTGATCATGCCGACAATCGCTTCGCGTTCTCGCGCACGTCGTCGAGCGTGCCTGCGAGGAAGAATGCCTGCTCGGGCAGGTCGTCGGCCTTGCCCTCGAGGATCTCTTTGAAGCTAGCGACGGTGTCCTTGATCGGCACGTAACGGCCCTCGCGACCGGTGAAGACCGCGGCCACGAACATCGGCTGGCTCATGAAGCGCTGCAGGCGCCGCGCTCTGGCGACGGTGATCTTCTGCTCCTCGGACAACTCGTCGATGCCGAGGATGGCGATGATGTCCTGCAGGTCACGGTAGCTCTGGAGGACACGCTGCGTCTCGCGCGCGGTCTCGTAGTGCTCCTGTCCGACTACATTCGGGTCCAGGACAGTGGACGTTGACGAAAGGGGGTCGACCGCCGGGTAGATGCCCAGCTCGGTCAGGTAGCGCTCGAGGCGGATGGTCGAGTCGAGGTGGCCGAAGGCCGTCGCCGGCGCCGGATCCGTGTAGTCGTCGGCCGGGACGAAAACCGCCTGGAGCGAGGTGATCGAGCCTTTCTTGGTCGAGGTGATGCGCTCTTGGAGTCCCGCCATCTCTGTCGCCAGGTTCGGCTGATAGCCGACCGCCGACGGCATGCGGCCAAGCAGGGCGGAAACCTCGGAGCCCGCCTGCGTGAAACGGAAGATATTGTCGATGAAAAGGAGGACGTCACGACCCTCGTCGCGGAAGTATTCGGCGAAGGTCAGTCCGGTAAGTCCGACGCGCAGGCGCGCGCCGGGCGGCTCGTTCATCTGGCCAAAGGCCATGACCGTCTTGGCGATGACGCCCGACTCCGTCATCTCGTGGAGCAGGTCGTTGCCCTCGCGCGAGCGTTCGCCGACGCCGGCGAAGACGGAGTAGCCCCCGTGCTCCTCGGCGACGTTGCGGATGAGCTCCTGGATGATGACCGTCTTGCCCACGCCGGCGCCGCCGAAGACGCCGACCTTGCCGCCCTTGGCAAACGGCGCGATCAGGTCGATGACCTTGAGGCCGGTCTCGAAGACTTCCGTCGCCGTCGCCTGGTCCTCGAAATTCGGTGCGGCGCGATGGATCGGATATCTCTCCGTCGCCTCGACCGGACCCTTCTCGTCGATCGGGCGGCCCAGGACGTCGAACACGCGACCGAGCGTGGGTGGGCCGACGGGCACGGTGATCGGCGCGCCCGTATCGCGCGCCTCGGCGCCACGCGCCAGGCCGTCGGTCGAGGTCATCGCCACGGTGCGCACCCAGTTGTTGCCGAGGTGCTGCTGGACTTCGCACACGAGCGTGTCGGTCTGGTCTCCGCGCACGAGCTCGATTGCGTTGAAGATCTGTGGCAGCTGACCCGCCGGAAACTCCATGTCGACCACCGGGCCGGTGATTGCGATCACTCGCCCGGTCGCGCCCGGTGCTGCAGCCACGGCCATCTCGTTAAAACCTCCTGTGCGATCAGAGCGCCTGGGCGCCGGTCGCGATCTCGATCATCTCGCGTGTGATGTTCGCCTGGCGAACCTTGTTATAGGTGAGGGTCAGGTCCTCGATCAGGTCCTGCGCATTCTCGGTCGCGTTCTTCATCGCCACCATCTGGGCGGAGTAGAAGCTGGCTGTCAGCTCGAGGGCGGCCTGGTAGACGCGCGTCGCGACGTAGCGCGGCAGAAGCTGGCGCAGCACCGCCCCGGGATTCGGCTCGAAGATGAACTGCCGTCCGGGAATGCCGTCGGCGGCGTCCTCGTTGGGCTCGACGGGCAGCAGCCGGTCGATTACCGGGCGCTGGACGAGGGTCGAGATGAAGCGCGGGTAGACCAGGTCGATCTCCGTGTAAGTGCCGGCGACGTAGTCGTCCGTCAGCAGTCGCGCCAAAGGAATGACCGAGGCGAAATCGGGCCGCTCGCCAAAGCCGTCGAAGGTGGCCGCGATGGGCACCCGGGCACGGCGCATCGCGGCGTGGCCTTTGCGGCCGACGGTGACGACGCGCATCTCGCCGGTGCCTTGTGTGATCTCCTCGGAAGCGCGGCGGATGACGTTCGTGTTGAGTGAGCCGGCCAGGCCACGATCGCTCGTCAGCAGCACGATCAGGCGCGTGCCGCCGGTGCGCTGGGCGAGAAGCGGGTGCTCGTCCTCGCCGAGCACCGACGCGACGTCGGCCAGGACCTCGTCGATCTTGTCGGCATACGGTCGCGCGGCAAGAGTCGCGTCCTGGGCGCGCTTGAGCTTCGACGCCGCGACGAACTGCATCGCCCGCGTGATCTGCTTGATGTTGCGGACCGATGAGATGCGGCGCCGGATCTCGCGCTGACTGGGCATCAGGCGAGGAAGGTCTGCTTGAATGACTCGGTCGCGTCGCGCAGACCGCTCACGATCTCATCGGTCAGGGTCTTCTTGTCGCCGAGCATCTTGAGCAGCTCCGCGCGCTCGGTCTCCAGGAAGCGATAGAAACGCTGCTCGAAATCGCGAATCCGTGGCGACGGCACATCGTCGAGATAGCCGTTGGTGACGACCCACAGGATGGCGACCTGCTTCTCGACCGGCAGCGGCTCGTACTGCGGCTGCTTCAGCACTTCGGACGTCTTCTCGCCGCGTGTCAGCTGGTCGCGCGTCGCCTTGTCCAGGTCCGACGCGAACTGGGCGAACGCGGCGAGCTCGCGATATTGAGCGAGGTCGAGCTTGAGTGGCGCCGCGATCTTCTTCATCGCCGAGGTCTGAGCGGCTGTGCCCACACGCGAGACCGAGATGCCCACATTCAATCCCGGACGCTGGCCGGCGTTGAACAGGTCTGACTCGAGGTAGATCTGGCCGTCGGTGATCGAGATGACGTTCGTGGGGATGTAGGCCGAGACGTCATTGGCCTGCGTCTCGATGACCGGCAGTGCCGTGAGAGAGCCACCGCCGTTCTCCTCGTTCAGACGCGCGGCGCGCTCGAGCAGGCGCGAGTGAAGGTAGAAGACGTCGCCCGGATATGCCTCACGGCCGGGCGGGCGGCGCAGCAGGAGGGACATCTCGCGATATGCCCAGGCGTGCTTGGTCAGGTCGTCGTAAACGCACAACGCATCCTTGACCAGCTGGCCGTTGACCTCGACGCCGTTCTCCATGATCTCTTCGCCCATGGCGGCACCTGCGTACGGCGCGATGTACTGGACGGGAGCGGGATCGTCGGCCCCGGCGACCACGACGATCGTGTGCTCCATGGCGCCGTGTTGCTCGAGCGTGGCCACGGTCTTGGCCACAGTCGAGAGCTTCTGCCCAATGGCCACGTAGATGCAGATCAGGCCCTTGCCCTTCTGGTTGATGATCGTGTCGATGGCGATGGCAGTCTTGCCGGTCTGCCGGTCGCCGATGATCAGCTCGCGCTGGCCGCGACCGATCGGGATCAGGGCGTCGATCGCCTTGATGCCGGTTTGGACCGGCGTGTCGACGCTCTTGCGCTTGATGACGCCCGGCGCGATTCTCTCGACCGGGCGCGTCGCCTTGGCGTTGATCGGGCCCTTGTCGTCGATGGGATTGCCGAGCGGATCAACCACGCGGCCGATGAGCGCGGCACCGACAGGCACTTCAACGACAGTTCCAGTCGTCTTGACCTGATCGCCTTCCTTGATCTGCTTGAAGTCGCCCAGGATGACGACGCCGACCGTCTCCTCTTCGAGGTTGAGGGCCATGCCCTTGACGCCGCCAGGGAACTCGAGCAGCTCTGACGCGAGCGCGCCCTCCAGCCCGTAGACCTGGGCGATGCCGTCGCCGACCTCGACCACCGTGCCGACCGAGCGCATCTCGACGCCCACGTCGAACTGGTCGATCGCCGACTTGATGATTGTGGTGATGTCGTCAGATCGGATGGCCATCGGTTACTCCCGGACTTGCTCGCGGTCTTGAATGTTCGTCATGCGCTCAGGGCTCCCGACTCGAGACGACCACGCAGCCGCTCGAGCCGGCCGCGCACGCTGCCGTCGATGAGCAGGTCGCCGATACGCACCTGGACGCCACCCAGCAGCTTTGGATCGACCGTCAGCGTCAGCTCGACCGTGCCGCCGGTCATGTGCTCGAGTCGATCGCGCAGCGCAGCCGCCTCGTCGTCGTCAAGCCGCGCCGCGCTCGTGGCAACTGCTTCGACGATGCCCTGCTGCTTGTTGTACAGACGCCGGAACTCGCCACTGATGTTTGCGACCATCTCGAGCCGGCGCCGGCGCAGCAGCAGGCCGACCAGGTTGTAGACCTGGGACAGCATCGGGTGATCGCGGAACAGCGACTTGAACGCCTCGTGGCGTCGGTCGAAGGCGATCTCGGGATCTTCGAGGCGACGCACGACCTCCTCGTCGGTCAGCGCCGCCGCGAGCCGATCGAGCTCGGCGAGCCATTCGGCCGTGCTCTTGTCGCGTTCGGCGATCTCGAACGCCGCCTCGGCGTAACGACGTGCGCTGGAGCTTCCCAGACGAGCCATGATCTCTGCCGACCTAGTTCGCCTTGGCCGTGTTCGAGCCACCGGGCGTGGCGTTGCCACCGGCAGTGCCAACCTGGCTGAGGAACTCGTCGACCAGCCGCCGCTCGCGCGCGTCATTCATCGTCTCGCCCACGACACGTCCCGCGACGGCGAGAGCGAGCTCAGCGACCTGGGTGCGAACGTCCGCGAGGGCGCGTTCCTTCTCCGTTTCGATATCCGCCGCGGCACGCTCGCGCATCTGCTCGAGCTGGGCGCGTGTCTCGGCCATGTCGCGCTCGCGGTTCTCGTCGGCGACACGCTGGGCACGAGCCAGGATCTCTTCCGCTTCCTGGCGTGCCTGAGTCAGCACTGCCAGGCGCTCCGTCGCGGCGTTCTCACGTTCCTGGCGCGCCGCATCGGCGTCGCGCAGTCCCTGCTCGATGCGCGACCGGCGCTCCTCGAGCAGCGCCGAGACGGGCTTGAAGAAGATCCACCAGATCACCAGCAGGAAGACGATGAAGTTCACGGCGGCGACGATCACCCAGAAGAGGTTGATCGTCAGGCCCGTGTTCTCCGTGGCCTGGTAGAGCCCCGTCGCGTTGCGTGCTGCGCCGGATGCGGCAGTTAGAAGGTCCATCTGAGCGTCGCGCGACCTAGCTGGTGATGAAGATCGTCAGCAGGCCCACGACGATCGCCAGCACGCCGAGTCCTTCGGCGAAGCCGGCGAGGATGATCGCCAGTCCGCGGATCTGTCCGCCGGCGTCCGGATTGCGCCCGATCGCGCCCGCGGCCAGGCCGCCCAGGATGCCGATGCCGATGCCCGGGCCGATAACGCCCATCGCCGCGAGGCCGGCGCCAAAGTGCTCCATCTGTCTCTACCTCCCTGGTTTCGTGACTCTCTTGCTGTCAGTTAGCCGGCACGGGCGCCGGATGCGCCTCGCGACCGTGCATTGCCTCTTCGGCTATGTGCCCCTCTTCTCCGTGATGGCTCTCGATCGCCGTCAGTATGAAGACGAGCGACAGCACGCTGAAGATGACCGCCTGGATCAGGTTCAGCATCCCCTCCAGGAGAAGCAGGGCGACAGGCACGAAGACAATGGTCAATGAGGTGATGACGCCGATCGCGACCTCGCCGGCGTAGATGTTGCCGAAGAGACGCATCGACAGCGTGACCGGCTTGACGAACTCGAGCATGAGCTCGATCAAGCCCACGAACATGGCGATCAGCCCGGCGCCGATGCCGTTGCGGAACTCATAGATCGGGAAGAACTTGCCCAGGTAGCCGCGCACGCCCAGCTTGCGGAAACCCTCTGCCTCGAAGATGAAGAAACTGGTCAGGGCGAGGCCGATGGTGATGTTGACATCGCTCGTGGGCGCGCGCAGGAACTCGACCTTGCCTATGGGTGGCACGAGGCCTGCCCAGTTGCAGAACAGGATCAGTAGGAAGAAGGCCGCAAAGATCGGGATGTAGGGCGCCGCCTCACTGCCGCCGATCGACAGCCCGAAGTTGCGGATCGACTCGTATGCCCACTCCGAGAAGTTCTGGATGCGGCCCGGAACCGGCTTGCGCAGTCGCCCGAGGAAGAACGCGGCAATCAGCATCGCGCCGCCGATGATCCACATGGTCAGCAGCGTCGAGCTGATACCGGGCGTGAAGCTCAGGATCTGGCCGGTAGGCGGCGCCTGGCCGATTACTGTCGCCGGTGCCGGGAACTCGAAGTTGCCGTTGATGTAGCACACGGGGAACTGGCACTCCGCGCCCGGCTGGCCGGGCGGAAACGGCGGCACGAACACATAGGCGATGACGTCGAACACGACCAGCAGCGGAAGCGCGGCCAGCAGCCAGAACCGACGATCGCGCGTGCGCGACTGTCCCGCGGGCGCCGCGATCTCGCGATCGCTCAGTCGTTCCTGCATCGACGGCGTTACTCCAGGTTTAGAAGCGATTCAGAAAGGTCCGGATCAGCCGGTAATCGCCGAAGGCACCGATGGCAGCGCCACCCAGAAACCCGCAAACGACGAGGATGGGGTTTGTTCCCAACTGGAGATCCAGCCAGTGACCGGCCAGCGCTCCGGCCATCGTCGTGACGAAGAGGACGAGGCCGATCTCCGAGAACAGGGCGAGATAAGCGCCCAGCCCCGGAACGTCGTTCATCGCTGACCCGATAACGCGCGCGGAGTATAGCAGCGACTCATCGGCGATCCGGTACTGCGGCCTTTTCAGTGTGGCCCGCCGGCTTGTCCTCTTCAGAAGCGTCCGTCTGCGCGTCGTCCTCCTGGGCGCCCACGATCTCCTCGCCGGCGCGCCGGATGGCCCCGAGGACCTCGGGCACGTTCTCCTCGGCATATGCCTGCCGGTCGAGCTCCTCGCCGGCGCGCCGGGTGAGCAGGTAGAGCAGCACGCCACCGACGATCACGACGATCAGGAAGACGGAGATCTGGCCACGGCCTGACAGGAAGAGCCCGGCCAGGGCGAGGATGACGCACAACCCGTATATCACGAGCACGGCCTGGCGGTGACTCAGGCCCAGGTCGAGCAGCCGATGGTGGAAGTGGCCGCGGTCGGCGCTGAACGGAGAACGGCCGGAGGAGACGCGGCGGACGATGATCCAGAACGTATCGATGATCGGCACGCCCAGCACGAGCAGCGCCAGGGCAACCTTGGCCGTGCCCAGGACGGACAGGACGGCCAGCGCGTAGCCGACAGCGAAGACCCCGGCCGTGCCGATGAATACCCGCGCGGGATGGAAGTTGTACGGCAGGAAACCGAGCAGCGCGCCGGCCAGGAGAGCGCACAGCACGGCCACGATCGACTGGTTCGGATCCTGGAGCGAGATGATGCCCAGCGTCGAAACAGCGATCAGGGCGACGCCGGCGAGCAGACCGTCCAGGCCGTCGATGAAGTTGACGCTGTTCAGCATGCCCACGATCCACAGGGTGGTCGCGGCCATTGCGGCGAAATCGCTGAGCAGTATCGCCTCGTCGCCGAATGGGTTGGGCAGGCGGTCGATGCTGATGCCGAACCAGATGGCGATGCCGGCGAGCACGAACTGGAAGATGAATTGCCAGCGCGCCCGCAGCTCGAGCCGGTCGTCGAGGTAGCCCAGGAAGGCGCCGACGCTGACGCCAACGAAGAGCGCGACGATGTGTTGCGCCGGCACGGCGCGGAGCTGAGCGAACTGGAAGACAGCGTTGACAGCAAGCCCGCCAAGGCCGACCAGGACGAACGCGGCGGCCACCGCGATGCCACCGGTGCGCGGGATCGGTCTGGCGTGGACGCGCCGTTCGTCGTTGGGAACGTCGATCGCGCCGAGCTGCGCCGCGTAGCGGATGGTCAGTGGCGTCAGAAGGAAGCTGACGGCCGCCGCGGCCAACAGGGCGGCAGCAACAACAGGTAGCGCGTCAAGCGCCGCCTGGCTCACTACTCGGGCAAGCCCGGCACCGGGAAGCGGGCACAGATGGTGCGCACCTGGTCGCTCAGCTCGGCGAGCTGCTGGTCGTCGTTGCGGCGCTCGATGGCATGAACGATCAGCTCACCCACCGTGCGCATCTCGGCCTCGCCGAAGCCGCGTGTCGTCGTCGCGGGCGTGCCGACGCGGATGCCAGACGCGGTGTTCGGCGGCAGCGGATCGAACGGGATGGCGTTCTTGTTGACCGTCACGCCGACGCCGTCGAGGATGCTCTCGGCTTCCTTGCCGGTCACACCGAGCGGCGTCACGTCGACGAGCATCAAGTGGTTGTCCGTGCCGCCGCTGACGACCTTCGCGCCGTTGTCGGCGAGCGTACCGGCGAGGACCTGGGCGTTGGTGATCGTGCGCTCGATATCGTGCCGGAACTCTTCCGTGGCGGCCAGCTTCAGCGCCACAGCCTTGGCGGCGATGACGTGCATCAGCGGCCCCCCCTGGAGACCGGGGAAGACGGTCTTGTCGACCTGTTTGGCGAGATCCGCACGGCAGAAGACGAGGCCGCCGCGCGGACCGCGTAGCGTCTTGTGGGTCGTGGTCGTGACCAGGTCCGCGTGCGGGAACGGGCTGGGATGGCGGTCCGCCGCGACGAGCCCCGCGATATGCGCCATGTCCACCATCAGCAGCGCGTCGACCGAGCGGGCGATGCGGGCCATGCGCTCGAAATCGATGACACGCGGGTAAGCGCTCGCGCCGGCGACGATCATCCTGGGGCGGATCTCGGCCGCCTGGCGCTCGAGCGCGTCGTAGTCGATGCGCGCGTCTTCCTCGCGCACCCCGTAGGCGTGGACCTCGAACCACTTGCCGCTGAAGTTGACCGGGGAGCCGTGGGTCAGGTGGCCGCCGTGGGAGAGGTTCATGCCCAGGATGCGGTCGCCGATGTTGAGCACGGAGTTGTAGGCGGCCATGTTCGCCTGGGCGCCCGAGTGCGGCTGGACGTTGACGTGCTCCGCGCCGGGGAAGAGCGCCAGCGCGCGCTCCTGGGCGAGCCGCTCGACCTCATCGACGAACTCGCAGCCGCCG
>Ga0335082_10007044_pt1 | contig 12237 bp, 11 predicted proteins | sample Lox_Sample_41_FD_206718 | JGI IMG/M metagenome (GOLD analysis project Ga0335082, IMG submission 206718) | Soil microbial communities from Loxahatchee National Wildlife Refuge, Florida, United States - Lox_Sample_4.1 | ecosystem: Environmental > Terrestrial > Soil > Wetlands | place: USA...
AGGGTAGGAATACTTTGACTCCCAACGAGCTCGCTTCGTGACCTCGTTCTCCGCTCAGCCTGACAGAAGTCTCTGTCACGGTTATACCCAGCCAGCGTCGATCACGAAACTCTGATTGGTGATGGCGGAGCTTTCGTCGGATGCCAGAAAGAGGATGAGCTTGGCGACCTCTTCGGGCTGGACTTCTTTCTTGATCGCCTGCTGGCTCATGATCTGTCTCTTGTACTCCTCCGTGTAGACAAGCTTTCGCTGCTTGTCGGTGACAATGGCGCCTGGCATCACGCAATTCACTCGAACACCGTCAACGCCGACTTCGTGAGCCAGAGTGCGGGTCATGCCGACGATTGCTGCCTTTGCCGTGACATAGACGGGGATTCCGGTGGAAGGGATCACCCAGCCGATCGAACTCATGTTGATGATTGAGCCTCGCTTAGCCTGACGCATGCCAGGAAGCACCGCCTGTGCCATGAAGAATTGGTGCTTGAGATTGATCTGCATGCACCAGTCCCAGAACTCCGAGGTGACTTCTTCGATCTTGTGCCGCTTATCGTTGCCGGCGTTGTTGACCAGAACGTCGATCGTGGGGTACGAGCTCAAGATTCCTGCCATGACCGCCTGGAGCTCTGAGGTGTTGGTCAGGTCGCAATGGAAGTATTCCGGCGGAATGCATTGCGAACGCCGCAATCGCTGCACTAAAGAGTTGGCAGCGTCATCCTGAACGTCGAGAAACAGCACGCGGGCCTTCTGCTGGATGAAGGCTTCGACGATAGCCTCGCCGATCCCGCTGGCTCCGCCAGTGACGATGACAACTTTCCCGTTGAGACTGCTGTACACAGCCGAGGGAGCGGTTGGTTCCATTTTTTCGGTTATCGTACGACGCCTTCGAGCGGCGAACTCGCCGTCGCGTAGAGCTTTTTCGGCATGCGGCCGGAGAGATATGCCTGTCGGCCTGCGACGACCGCGTGCTGCATGGCTTCTGCCATGAGCACGGGATCTTGCGCGGCCGCGATACCGGTGTTCATCAGCACGGCATCGGCCCCGAGTTCCATGGCGATGGTCGCATCGGAAGCAGTGCCTACGCCTGCGTCGACGATGAGTGGCACGCCGCTGATCATCTCACGCAGAATGCGGATGTGCGCGACATTCTGGAGGCCCATGCCGCTGCCGATGGGAGCGCCCAGTGGCATGATCGTCGCAGCACCGGCATCGATCAGGCGCTTGGCGAAAACGATGTCGTCGGACGTGTAGGGAAGGACAGTGAAGCCTTCCTTCACCAGTACGCGCGTGGCTTCGAGGGTCGCCTGCACGTCGGGATAGAGCGTGGCCTGATCGCCGATGACTTCGAGCTTGACCCAATCGGAGAGTCCGACTTCGCGGCCCAGGCGCGCGGCGCGGATGGCTTCGTCGGCGGTGTAGCATCCGGCGGTGTTCGGGAGCAGGAAGTATTTTTTGGAATCGATGTAGTCGAGCAGCGATTCCTTGCTGCGATCGAGATTGACGCGGCGCACCGCGACCGTGACCATCTCCGCGCCGCTGGCTTCAAGCGCGCGTGCAGTTTCCTGGAAGGATTTGTACTTTCCCGTGCCAACGATAAGGCGGGAGCGGAAGGAACGTCCGGCAATAATCAATGAGTCCGACATGGGGATATTGTATTTGAGATTGACTGGGTTCGGGCTACTATCCAAGTCTGATGAGCAGACCCACGACCGTACCGGAGGAAAGCGCGAGCAGTATCACGATTCGCGAATTCTATAACGGCTTCGTGGCGCCTCGATATGTAGTTGGTCTCGTAGCACAGATGGTATCGAGCGTCGCGGCGAAGCATACAAGTGGGCTGGAAGCGATCGTTCTTACAAACCAGTCCGGCCGCAGAGTGGTACCCATGGATGCGTGCTGAGGGTAGGGATGCTTCGACTGCGCAGTGAGGCGTGCTTCGCCCGCCTCTCTGCTCCGCTCAGCATGACAGAGCTCTGAGTTGACTTGATGAACTAGGGCACTGTTGTGGCTTCGGCTTGCGCGTAGAGGTCGTCGATCTGCTTCTTGTAGCGGTCTTCGATCACGCGGCGGCGGAGTTTCATCGTGGGCGTGAGGGCGCCGTTGTCGGCGGTGAATTCGTCAGGGACCACGATCACGCGCTTCAGCTTTTCGAAGCGGGCCAGATTCTGGTTGACGCCCTCGATGACTTCTTCGTAAAGATTCTGCACCTTCGGGTTGCCGATCAGCTCCGCGCGCGAGGAAAACCCGACGTTGTTGTCGCGCGCCCATTCTTCCAAGCGAACAAAGTTGGGGGAGATCATCACCGCCGGGAATTTGCGGCGATCGCCGAGGACCGCTGCGACTCCAACGTAGGCGCTGAGCTTGAGTGCATTCTCGATGGGCTGCGGTGCGATGAACTTTCCGCCCGAGGTCTTGATCAGATCTTTCTTGCGGTCGGTGACGGAGAGATAGCCGTCGGCGTCGATGTTGCCGATGTCCCCGGTCTTGAACCAGCCGTTCTCGAGCGCGGCTTTCGTTTCCTCCGGACGGTTCCAATATCCTCTGAAGACGGAGGGGCCGCGGACCAGGATTTCGCCGTCCTCTGCGGTGCGCACTTCGAGATTCGGAAGAGTCTTGCCGACGGTGCCGATGCGATGGTTCGCGGGCGTGTTCACTGCGATGACCGGAGAAGTCTCAGTCAGTCCGTAGCCTTCATGAATACGGATGCCGACCGTCGCATACCACTCGGCGAGTTCGCGGCCGAGGGGAGCGCCTCCGGAGATAAATGTGTCGACCTTCCCGCCCAGGCCTTCGCGAATCTTGGAAAACACGAGTTGGTTGGCGAGCTTCCAACTGGCGGAGGTGGGCGTGCGTCCGGCGAGAATTTCAGGTTTGTGCTTCTTTCCGACGGATAGCGCCCAGTTGAAGATTGGGCGTTTGGGAAAGCCTTGCGCCTTGCGTTCGGCCTGCGCGTAGATTTTCTCGTAGACCCGGGGAACGGCAACAAACAGGGAAGGCTTCACTTCCAACAACGCTTCTGGCAAGCGCTCTATGAACGGGCAGTAGGCCAGTGTGACTCCGTGATACAGCATGGAGAAGTCGACGTGGCGCGCCGTGATGTGGCAGAGCGGCAAGAAAGAGACGCTGACGACGCCCGGGCGCATGTTGAAGCCAAGCAGAGAGCATTCAATGTTGGAGGCGATGTTACCGTGGGTGAGCATGGCGCCCTTGGAGGTGCCGGTGGTGCCAGAGGTGTAGACGATAGTCGCGAGCGCATCTGGGGCAACGGAGCGCGCATGGGCTTCGATTTCGCCGCTGAGATCGCCGGGGCCCGCCTGCAGGATCTCGCGCATGGTCACGCAGCGGTTGGCGAAGGGTGCGAGATCACCCGTGAAAGCGAGGTCGTCCATGACGACGATCTTCTCGATTCTGGTTTGCGGCAGGATTGACAACACCTTGTGCAACTGCTGATCGGAAGAAAGAAAGATGATCCGGCAGCCGGAATCGTTGAGCACGAAGGCGGTCTGTTCGGCGGTGAGGGTGGTGTACAGCGGGACGGTGACTGCGCCAAGAAGCAGGCTGGCGATGTCGGAGACGGGCCACTCCGGGCGATTTTCGCTGAGGATGGAAACACGGTCGCCGTGCTGGATTCCCCAACTGCGCAAGGCCCGCGCGGTTCGGGCTACGTTCTGGCCAAACTGACGGGAGGAGATGGGAAGCCACTTGCCGGACTCCCGGTACAGTTGAACCTGGTCGAGATTTCGCTCGACGGCGGCGAAGAATATGTCGTTGAGAGTGGCGATGCTCATCGCGTCTATCAGGCCCGTGCGGGACTACGCTGTCTGCACTGTACTGTTTTCCGGATGGTTTGAGCAACGTGAAACGGGTTTACTGCGACGGTGCAAGCGGCGTAAGCTAGGCGCACAATCTCGTGGGGGGATTTTTCATGAAAACTAGACACGCAAGCCTGCTGGCGGGATTGTTGCTGGCGGGCAACCTTGCAGTAACCACTCCTGCGTTAGCGCAGGCCATGGAGGCGCCGGCGATGCCGAAGGTTGGCGATGTTGCTCCTGACTTCGCTCTGAAGTATTCCGACGGCAAAGATCTGAAGGAAGTGAAACTGAGCGACTATCGGGGAAAGAAGAACGTCGTCCTGGCATTTTACGTGTTCGCTTTCACCGGGGGTTGAACGCAGCAAATGAAAAACTTCCAGCAAAATCTGCAAAAGCTGGAAGCTGCCGACACCCAGGTCCTGGGTGTGAGCATGGATAGCTGGTTCTCGAACAAAGCCTTCGCCGATCAAATTGGAGTTACCTTCCCGCTGCTCAGCGACTGGGGCGGCAAAATCACCCGCGAATACGGAGTCTATAAGGACTATAACGGGAAGTTTGACGCGCCGCGTCGCGTGAACTTCCTGGTCGGGAAGGATGGGAAGATCATGGAAGAACAGGTGGACAACGACGCCATCGATCCCACGAAGATTGTGGATGCGTGTCAGAGGCCGAAGCTGAAGAACTGAGTCTCTGAGTCTTTCAGGAACGACGGGGCACATTCGTGGAGGAATGTGCCCCTGAACTTTTATGGGTGCTTGTTCGTTGCGACAGAGGGCTGGACAAAACTCAGTCCCACAGACGGACAAACTTCCGAGAACTCCAAGTCGTCAACCGGCTTGGCCTGCCCGAGCTCAAACGTCCTCATCCAATCAATCACCCTAGCCATCGGGACCGGGAACGGATTCAGGTCGTCTGCGTTGAGCCACTGGACTCGACGAGGTGTGGCCGGAGCGCTACGGGGCAGTCCCGACGGGATCGTTGATTGGAGTTGAAATTTGGGCGTGATCTCGATTCGCGAGATCTCTGCCATAAAACTCTCGGAATGGTCCCGGATGATGCCAATTTCATTTTCCAGAGATGACTGCAGACCGCGCGCTGCCAGCAGTTTTTTCAACTGATCGAGTTGGTTTGTCGCTAATTTGCCCTCGAATCCAATCTTACGGTCGGTCCAGGAAACCATGCGGAAAGTTCCGGTTCGAGAGATCGCGATGCACGTGTGCTGAAAGCCTTGATCAGAGAGCAACGAGCGCTGGTACGAGAGGCGGGCTAGAAGATCAGGATCGACTGAATGATACCGCTCCTGGGCCCAAACAGTGAGGGTGCCAAGAAGGAGCGTGACTAGGAGCAATTTCCCGCGACGCTGCATGCATACCTCCGCAATTACGGCAGCTTGTCGGCCAATGATAATACGGATTGCCGGGAGAAGGTGTCATGGTGGATATTTCGTAACCTGGTGCGTTTTCAGGGCTTCCGCCACCGCGGGAAACTTAACCGTCTCTATCGTGTTTATAGCGATGTGGGTAAGATCAGCGTGTACGGGTTTCGGTCCCGTCGAGGCAGGGATATGAAAACGCGCAAGTTGTGGGCATGGATAGTTCTGGCGGCGGGCATCGCCTTCGTTGTGCATTTTTCAACCAGAGCCGTAGCACAAGATCAGGACAACGTAGCGCAGGATCAGAACAACGTAGCACCAGATCAAAATAACAATGACGAGAGTGCCGATCCTCCGGGCCGAGTGGCGCGGCTCAACGATTCGCAGGGATCGATCTCGTTCCGACCCGCGGGTGAGGACGACTGGGTCACCGGCGTTCCGAATCGCCCTATGGTGGCGGGAGACGATCTGTGGGCCGATGAAAATTCGCGGGCAGAGGTGCACATTGGTTCAACCGCGCTGCGTCTCGGCGCACAGACTGGCATTAGCTTTCTGGCGCTCGACGACGATACGGCGCAGATCCGGTTGGCGCAGGGATCGCTGATCGTGCGCGTGCGTCATGTGGATGACGATGACACGTATGAGATCGACACTCCGAACATCGCGTTCACTTTGTTGCAGCCGGGCGAGTACCGCATCGATGTGAGCCAGGACGGCAAGCAGACCGTCGTTACCACCTGGCACGGACGCGGACACGTCACGGGCGGTGGTTTCTCCTACACAGTAGTGGCCGGACAAACCGCTACTTTTACCGGCGATCAGGATCATCTCGATTACGACCTGAATCAGGTTCCACAGCGTGACGAGTTTGATGATTGGGCCTTCGATCGCGACGAGCGCGAAGACCGGGCCGACTCGGCGAACTATGTTTCGCGCGAGATGACCGGCTACGAAGATCTCGACGAAAACGGCGACTGGAGCTACGTGGCCGGGTACGGTCCGTGCTGGCGTCCGCGTGCCGTAGTCGCGGGATGGGCGCCGTATCGTTTCGGACACTGGGTCTGGATCAACCCTTGGGGATGGACGTGGGTGGAAGACGAGCCCTGGGGGTTTGCGCCATTCCACTATGGCCGCTGGGCCTTCGTCAGCGGCGGATGGTTCTGGGTGCCGGGGCCGGTGGTGGTGCGCCCGATCTGGGCTCCAGCGTTGGTGGCGTTCGTAGGCGGCCGGCCGGGATTCCACTTCTCCGCCGGAGTCGGAGTGGGATGGTTCCCGCTGGCGCCGGGAGAGGTTTACCTTCCGGGATATCGGGTGAGCCACACATACGTGAACAACGTGAACATCACCAATACGACGGTGAACATCACGAAGGTGACGAATGTCTACAACACGGTGATCGTCAACAAGGGCACGACGATCACTAACATCACCTATGTGAACCAGCGCGTGAACAACGGCGTGACGGTGGTGTCGCATGAGGCGTTTGTGAATGCGCGCCCTGTGGCGCAGAACATCATGCGCGTGGAGGCGCGGGAAATCGCGACAGCCCCGGTGACGCATGTGGTCGCTGCCGAGCCGATTCGTACGAGCGTGTTTGGTGCAGGACGTCCGGTAAGGGTGAAGCCGCCTTCGGCGGTCATCAGCCGGCCGGTAGTCGCGGTGAGGACGCCGCCTGTGCCGGTGCGTCCGATCGAGCAACGGCAGGCACAGGCTGGCGGACACCTGAATGAGCAGATGCTGGTCCGGCCGATGCCACCCGCGCGACCGGCACCGGTGAACCAGGCAGGACGTCCGCAACCGCAGGAAGGCTTCCGGTCATTCGGTCAGCCGAACCAGGGAAACGCGAACGAGAGCGGAAATCCGCTGGTGAAGCCGACGCTGAAGCCTCAGCCGCGAGTGTACGAGCAGCAGAACACTCCGGCACCAGAGACGCGCACGTTCCCAGTGAACCGGAACGCGCCGCCTCCGTCGGATAACCGGATGCAGCAACCATCGCAGCCGGAAAACCGGGAGTTTCATCCTCCGCAGCAGCCGCAGAGGGAGGTGACGCCTCCGCAGGAAACGCATCCTCTGGTGCATCCGGCGCCGCCGGAGAGGCCGCGGAACGAGCAGCAGGAAGAACAGCAGCAGCAGAAGTTCAACCAGTGGCACGAGCAGCAGCGGCAGGCAACGCCCCCGCCACAACGGCAGGCGACACCTCCGCCGCAACGGCAGCAGCAGTCGCGGCCCGAGCCACCGAAGCAGGAGAAGCCGAACAAGAAGTGACGATACGCTCGCGCCCTGGACTGTGATAGGTTTCGCATGAGGCGCGAGTGCAACGAGAGAACGAAATACGGCGACGCCGGGAGCAACCGAGGTTCTCCCGGCGTCGTCTTTCCTAGTGAAGTTTAGACGCGCTCGTTGCGTGGCGGAGCGATGACCGAAGCAAAGCAGCCGAAGATCAATTGGATGGATGTCCTGATGCTGGGGTTCATCGTCGGGCTTGCTCTGGTGCCGCCAGTGAAGGAGATCCATAAACAGGAGATCCTGCTCGGGTTTGGTGGGCTCCAACTTCTGGAGGGATGGGCGGTGGCGCGCTGGCCGGGGCGTGGTCCGGCGTGCGTAGTTCTGTGGAAGATTGCGCTAGCCACGATCCTGATCGATCACACGGGCGAGATCAGCATCAACAGCAGCTACTGGCCGATATTCATTCTTCCCGCCGTCACCGCAGCCGAATATTTCGGACCGTGGGCGACGCTGGCTTGGACGACGGTCGCGTCCGCTGCATACTGCTCATACCTGTATGAGGCCCTGCAGGAGTTTGAGATTGGGGTTGAGGGCTATAGCCAACTGGCGATCCGCATCCTTTTTATTTTTCTGGCCGCGATGGTGGTGAACCGATTCAGCGTGGAACTGCGACGGCAGTCGAAGCGGTATCAGGAATTGGCGGAGACCCTGGCGGAGGCGAACCGGCGTCTGGAGCAGGCGCAGGCGGAGGCGCGGCGGTCGGAGCGGCTCGCGGCCTTGGGGCAGCTTTCGGCAGGTTTGGCGCATGAGATTCGCAATCCACTGGGCGTGATCAAGGGGGCAGCGGAGATGCTGACACAGAAACTCGGCGAATCGAACCCTCTCGCGGCCGAGCTTTCCGGATATGTCCTGACGGAAACGAACCGGTTAAGTGCGCTCGTGACTCGTTTTCTGGATTTTGCGCGGCCGCTGCATGCGGACCTGGTTCCGAGCGACGTGTCGGCGGTGCTCGATCGCGCGCTGAATGATGTCGCGCAATTCTGGAAGGGCGCACCCGTGCGTGTAGAGAAGGATTACCGTCCGGACCTGCCCTCCGTTGCGATGGATGAAGGGCTTTGTGAGCAAGCCTTCGTGAACATCGTGCAGAATGCTTATGACGCAATGACTGAGGACGGCGGAGGAGTGTTGCGCGTGGCGCTGGCCAGGGCGCAAAGGCAAGGGCAGAACGGGAGAGCGACCGATGGCGTCGAGATCCGGATTGCCGATTCCGGGCCCGGAATCTCGCCCGAGTTACGGGAGCAGATTTTCAATCCGTTTGTCACGACGAAGAAGAGCGGAGTGGGGCTGGGGCTCTCGATCGTATCGAAAATTATCGATGGACATCACGGTTCGGTGCGGATCGAGAGCGCGAACACTCCGAGCCCTGACACGCAGGACAGACCTGGGGCGTGTTTTGTGATTTTCTTCCCGGCAGCGAGTACCGTTGCCCGCGCTGTCGACAATACGCATCTCGTGATTTCATAGAAGTGGACGTCGAGGATTCGGTCCCTATGCCCGCAATTCTTATTGTCGAAGATGAAGCCAAGATGCGCCGTTTGCTCGAGCTCAATTTGGGTGAAGAGGGTTTCGCGACGTTTTCCGCCGAGGATGCTGAGACAGGCCTCAAGTTGCTGCGCGATAAACCGATCGACCTCGTCGTTACCGACCTGAAGCTTCCTGGGATGAACGGTTTGGAATTCCTGCAGACCATCAAGCGGGAGAATGCCGCGCTACCGGTTGTCGTGATGACTGCATTTGGGAGCGTTGAGACGGCAGTCGAGGCGATGAAGGCCGGGGCAAGCGACTACGTGTTGAAGCCGTTTTCTCTGGCCGAGATGCGGATCAAGATCCACAAAGAACTCGACGTCAGCAGATTGCGGGAGCGATTCGAGCGGCAGGCCGAGGAAAACCGTTCACTGCGCGAGGCTTTGGGGAAACGTTACTCGCATCCCAACGTAGTGGCGCGGAGTCCCAAGATGCAGGAGGTGCTCGCCACGGTGGAGCGCGTGGCTCCCACCAATGCGACGGTGCTGCTCGGCGGCGAGAGCGGCGTCGGCAAAGACTTGATCGCGCGCGCGATTCACGAGAAATCGAAACGAGCCACCGGACCGTTCCTGAAGATTAACAGCACGGCGATTCCCGAAAACCTGCTGGAGAGCGAGCTGTTCGGGTTCGAGAAAGGTGCGTTCACCGGCGCTGTCGCCAGCAAGCCAGGAAAGTTTGAGCTGGCCGACAAGGGAACCTTATTCCTCGATGAGATTGGCGACGTGCCCCCGGCGACGCAGGTGAAGTTGCTGCGCGTGCTGCAGGAGCGCGAGTTCGAACGGCTGGGCGGAACCAAGACCGTGAAAGTCGATGTCCGGTTGATTGCTGCGACGAACCGTGATCTACGCGAGGCATTGGAGCAGGGAACATTCCGCGAAGATCTTTACTACCGGCTCAACGTGGTGCCGATCGACATCGCTCCGCTGCGCGAGAGGAGAGAAGACATCCCCGAGCTGGCGAATCTGTTTGTCTCGCGATTCGCTGGGGAATCGGGCAAGCAGATCGAAGGCATTGGCCCGCAGGCCATGCAGATTCTGGTGAACTATCACTGGCCGGGGAATGTGCGTGAGTTGCAGAACATTGTAGAGCGGGCATGCGCGCTGTCGAAGGGCCCGACGCTGGACGTTGCGGACATTCATCTCGATACTCGTCCCGCGAAGGCGGGCAACGGGGGAGCACCCGGATTTCTACCCGATGGCATGACGCTGGAGCAGTGGGAAGACGAAATGGTGCAGGAGGCGTTGCGCCGTGCCAATGGCAACAAGAGTCAGGCGGCACGTCTGCTAGGGCTGTCGCGGAATGCGCTACGCTATCGGCTGTCGAAGATCGGGATTGCGGACGAGAGCGAGAAGGAATGAGAGCGGAAAGCCCCCAACCACTGTTATTGGAGGCAGAGGGATGCCACCAGCTCATTATCCATCGAATTGCGACTCGTGCTCAGGCTGAAGGAGCGCCGCTGACCAGTCTCGAGTTCAGACAGTTTGACAGTGACCGGATGTCCAAGGACGAATTTCAGAAATTTGAAAATGAATTCGGTGGAGTCCACGCCTGGCAACCGTTTCTCGATAGAATCAGCGGTTTGCTAAAACGGGCGATCGCGGAAGACGCCGCCAACGATCCGACAGTACCGGCGCGGTACGACGAAATGGTGCACAAACTGGAAGATCGCCCCGAGAGTTTTACTCTATGGGCGTGTTGCGTCCCGGCAATTTCTGGATACAAAGCCAACAATCACCGGACAACCATCATTGTTTGGTTGGCCGTGCTTGCAGTGATCGTATTCATCGTTTTGCACGCGTTGAAGATCCTGTAGCGTGTAATCACTCCGCTTTCAATAGCATGCAGGTCACGTCGTCGTGCTGAGGCGTGTTGCCGACGAACTGGTCCAGTTCCGACATCAGGCGCTTGAGCAGGTCGGCCGGGCTGAATGACTTTCCGTTTTCGATCGCGGCCAGCAACCGCGATTCTCCGTATTCCTCGTCCTTTGCGTTCACCGCTTCGACCAGTCCATCCGTAAAGATGATCAGCCAGTCTCCGGGAGCGAGCGTCACGGTTGCGGCCTCATAAGCAGCTTCGGGCAGGATGCCGAACGGCAGGCCGCCGACGTCGAGGCGCTCGATCTGTCCGCTGACGCGGCGCAGGATGGGATTGTTGTGTCCGGCGTTGATGTAGTGGACCGTGCGGTGGCCCGCGTCGTATTCGGCAAGGAACGCTGTGGTGAAGCGCAGGCCTCCCTGGCTGTTCGAGCAGGCATAGCGGTTCATGTTGGAGGCAAGTTCCACGAGCGGAACCTGAGCGGTCGAGAGCGTCTTGAGGCTGGCCTGGAAAGTTGCCATCAGCATGGCGGCGGGGATGCTCTTGCCCGCGACGTCAGCGACGGCCAAGACCACGCGGTTGTCTTCGTTCGTTTTCCCGGGACGCGGGAATACATCGTAGTAATCTCCTGCGACCGTGTTGGCCGGACGAGTGGCGTAGGCGATGGAGAGGCCCGGAATCTGCGGTGGGGCGCCGGGAAGAAGCCAAGTCTGGATCTCGCGGGCAATCTGCAGGTCGCGCTTCATCACGACGCGATCGCCGATTTCGAGAAGCAGCAACAGCACGAGAAGCAATCCGCCCCAGAAGCGGGGATCGAACTCGTCTGTGTAGATTTTGTTTCCCTGGCCCGCGAACTGGAATCCCGTGTGGGGGATGACCAGCAGAATCAATGCGACCAGCAATAGCACGCGGCGGGAGGGCGACAGTTTTTCGAAGACGGCCCAGAAGAATTCCTTGATGACATGCAGATGGTGGCCGCGGCGCGTGAGACCTTCGGGCGTCTTGGCCGCGACATCTTTGGAATAGAGACGATAGCTGGCACGCGCCTCAGATTCAAACTGCGACCAGAGCTGGCTGAGCGCGAGTCCTTCGGTCACGCGGCGCCAGAAGTTCCTGAGGTGCACGCCAAACGGAACGGGCGGTGCAGGAGGCTGTCCGGCGGTTGGAGGGGAGGCCATGCGGTCAGTGAAATTATAGAAGCTTTTAGGACCGCTGGCACGGGAGAGGGTACGACACCATTGAGTAATTGGGAATTTGGCAATTGGGAAATTGAAAATCTCTATCGCGTTCGCCAGCCAAGAAAATTACTCAATTACTCCATTCTCCAATTTCTAAATTGACTAGAACAGACTGAGTTGCTCATCGAATCCCTGCACCGGCCACTTGGTCGCAAACGCCGAGCGTTCTCGGCGATGCGCGCGCGTGAGCTTG
>Ga0335082_10007045_pt1 | contig 12235 bp, 11 predicted proteins | sample Lox_Sample_41_FD_206718 | JGI IMG/M metagenome (GOLD analysis project Ga0335082, IMG submission 206718) | Soil microbial communities from Loxahatchee National Wildlife Refuge, Florida, United States - Lox_Sample_4.1 | ecosystem: Environmental > Terrestrial > Soil > Wetlands | place: USA...
ACGCGGCTGCGTCGGTCTCGGTCTGTTCCTGCTCGCGCAGACGGCCCCTGCGCTCGCAGGCGAGCTGCTTTACGGCACCGAGGGCAACCGCATGCGCCGCTTCGACGTCGATACGATCGGCAATCCGAAGCAGCTCGCCGACGTCTTCATCGAGTCGAATTCGGACAGCGAGAACGGCGTTCCCGGCCGGGGCGGGCGCGACGTCAACGGGATGATCTGTCGCTTCCCGGACGGAAGCGGTCGCATCGTCGCCGGCGAGGACACCGGGCAGGTCGCGATCCGGCCAGGCTGGGGCGTCTTCGACGCCGACGCGAACCAGGTCGGCAAGCTCGTCACCACCTATTTCGACGATCCGACCGACGATCGCGTCGGGGAGCAGCACGGCTGCGCCTTCGACTCGCAGGGCCGCCTCTTCACCACGGCCGTCGGCATGGAGGCGCTCGGCGCGCACAACGGTCAGCTGATCCTGTGGTTCCCCCCGTACGACGTTTTTCCGGGTGCCCCGGCCCCCTACCCGAACGGCGAGATCAGCACCGGCAAGTTCTGCAAGATCGACATCACGATCGGCAGCGCCACCGGGATGTACATCGACGCGCAGGACAACGTCTACGTCGCGTCGCCGGCCTCGTTCCAGGTGCTGAAGTTCTCGCCGCCGTTCCCGACCGGCCCCGACGCGCAGGGCGGCTGCGGGCGTCTCGATCCGACCGGCCAGCCGCTCGCCGACGCGAACCGCTCGAACCGCTCCGTCTTCATCCAGGGCACCGGCCTCGCGACCTTCACGGGCCTCGCAGCCGCGAAGAACGGCAACCTCTACGTCGGGCAGGTGCTCGCCGGACGCATCGACGAGTACGACTTCGGCTCGAACCCGAACCGCCCGCCGGTCCGCAACATCGTCCCACCGCCGCCGCAGCCGGCCTCCGATCACACGGGAACGCCCCAGGGCCTCGCGGTCGGAGCCGACGGCACGCTCTACTACGCGGACCTCGACATCCGCACCAACACGCTCTCGCCGGGCGACAACGGCCGCTTCTGGCGCGTGCGCTTCGACGCGAAGGGCAACCCGCTGCCGCCCGAGGCGATCCTCACGGGCCTCGCCTTCCCGGACGGCGTCGCGATCTTCCCCGGCGACTTCCAGGTCGACCCGCAGCGCGAGTGGCGCACCTACGCGGGCGGCCCCGAGCGGAGGTTCCACGCGGAAAACGAGTCGATCGTGACGCCGAAGAACGTCGGCTTGCTGCGCGAGCGCTGGCGCTTCCAGACCGGGTCGATCGTCACGGGCTCCCCGGCGGTAGCAAGCGTGAACCTGCCGGGCGAAGGCCCGACGCAGGTCGCCTACCTGCAGTCGTGGGACGGGATCATGCACGCGCTGCGCTTCGCCGACGGGACCGAGGTCTGGAGCTTCCAGAGCGACTTCCAGCCGGGGGCGGGCTTCCCCGACGCGTCGTCGGCGCACGTCGAGAACGTGAACGGACGCGACCTCGTGCTCTTCGGCGCGGGCGAGTGGCTCTACGCGCTCGACGCCGTGACCGGCGCGCAGGTGTGGCGCTTCGCGGCGGGCACCGGCTGCGTCGACGGCCTCGGCCACCCGCCCGGACTCTGCGGCTTCGGCAACGAGCGCAACGAGGTGCTGTCGTCGCCGATCGTCGCCGACGGCAAGGTCTTCGTGGGCATGGACGTGAACGACGTGGCCCGCGGCAAGGGCGGCTTCTACGCGGTCGACGTCGAGACGGGCCTGCTCGATTGGTATTTCGATCTCGAGTCGGGCAAGACCTGCCATACGCAGCCCGGCGACGCGATCACGCACTTCGACGGCTACCACAGCGAGGCCGAGCTCGGGTTGCCGACGGGCTTCCGCGCGCGGCCTGGCTGCGACTTCCCGTTCTCGCGCTACGGGTGCTCCAACGTGTGGTCGTCCGCCGCGCTCGACGTGGAGCGCGGCGCGCTCTTCACGGCGTCGAGCAACTGCGACACCGACAACGATCCGAGCACCAACGAGCCGCCGCCGCCGATGCCGGCCTTCGACGAGGCGATCTTCTCGCTCGACCTCGACGGCAACGTGCGCTGGCGCTGGCGGCTGCGCGAGGTCGACAACAGCGACTTCGCCTACGGCGCCGTGCCCAATCTCTTCACGATCGATCGCGGGGACGGCCCGATCGACGTGGTCGGCGTCGGCAACAAGGACGGCCGCTACACCGTGATCGATCGCGACGGCGTGAACCGGGAGAGCGGCGTCGCGTGGGACGACGCCGACCCGTCGGCGCTGCCGTACTGGTCGACGCGCGTGGTCAACGGCGGCGCCTTCGGCGGCGTGCTCGCGACGGCCAGCGTCGACGAGGTCCGCCGCCGCGTCTACTTCACGACCGCCCCAGGCGACACGCAGATCGAAGTGCTGAACCCGCAGCGGCCGACCGTGCACGCGCTCGACCTGGACACCGGCGCGATCGCCTGGGACACGGGGCTCACGGGCAACGACGATGCCAGCTTCGGACCGACGAGCTCGGTGCCCGGCCTGATGTTCGCCGGCAGCACCTTTAGCGCCACGCTGCGCGGCTTCGAGACGCAGGGCGACACGGGAATCCGCCGCCTGTCGCGGCGGCTCTTCACGTCGCCGATCGGCATCGGCGACGCGATCGCGTCGGGCGCGGTCGTGATCAACGGCAACATCCTCGTCGGCACGGGCGTCGGCTTCCGCGGTCCGAATCCGAGCGACCCGGCCGACCAGGTCTCGCGCATCCCGTCGCCGATCGTGGCTCTCTGTATCCCCGGCCAGCCGGGCTGCTCGATCCCACCCTGGCGGCTGTCCGATCTAGACGACGATCTCGACGTCGACGACGCGGACCAGGCGATCTTCACCGGCGCGCTCGGAAGCCATGCGGGGGCGCCCGCCTTCGTCGACCGCGCGGATCTCGATCGCGACGGCGCCGTGACCTTGGCGGACTACCAGATCTGGATCTCGGGGCAGCGCCAGTACCAGCTGTCCCAGGCCTGCGGGCTGCTCGGCATCGAGCCCGTGATCCTCCTCGGTGTGATGCGACTCGTGCAGCGGCGCCGCGCGCGCGCGCGTGGGGAGTAGAACATGCGGACCTGGCTCCTCGCTCTCGCGCTCTGTCTGCTCGCGGCGCCGGCGCCCGCGGCCGTAATGGCCTATGTCGTCGCGCCGGCGAGCGTCGGCATCGGCAGCCAGTTCGACGTCGAGCTGCGCGCGACCCTCGGCGACCCGACGCTCGGCTGGGGCGTCGATCTCGGCTACGACGCGACGAAGGTGCAGCTCGTGTCGGCCCCGACGATCGGCTCCGACTGGACCGCCGTCGCGGCGAGCGACGGCGACGGGCTCGCGGGCGTCGCCCTCGGCGCGGGGCTGACCGGCGACCATCGGCTCGCCGTGCTCCGCTTCCAGGCGATCGCGTCGGGCTCCGCGAGCTTCGTGCTCTCGGAGACCCTGTCCGATCTCTCGGAAGGCTTCGCGCTCGACCCGACCGGCTACGCGCAGACCAGCTATCAGGGCGCGACGGTGAACGTCGTGCCCGAGCCCGCCACGGCGCTCCTCACCGCGCTCGGCCTCGCCGGCATGGCCGCCTCGCGGCGCCCGCGCGCCCGCGCGAAAGATCAGGCGAATTCGAGCTCGCGCTCCGATACCACGCGGCGGTAGTAGCAGCGCGCACGCGCGCGGCCGTCGGGCCCGCGCGTGTGGCAGACGCCGCCGGTGCGCGGGCGCACGCGGTAGAGCAGCGAGTTCTGCTCGCAGTTCACGCGCACCTCGACGAGATCGAGCCAGTCGCCCGACGTCGCGCCCTTGTGCCAGAGCTCGTCGCGCGAGGTGGACCAGAGCACGGCCTGACGGCGCGCGAGCGTCTCGCGCAGCGCCTCGTCGTTCGCGTAGCCGACGAAGAGCACGTCGCCCGAGTCGGCGTGCTGGAGCACGACCGGCACGACGCGCTGCCCGCGCGCGCCGAGCTTCGCGAGCTTGTCCCAGTCGAGGCGCAGCGCGCGCCCCTCTTCGAGCTCGTTCGCAGCCGACATCGCGATCCTCCGTGCGAGGGCGCACGATAGGGTTCGGGTAGACTGCGCGCTCCCTTCGAACCGAGGCCGGCATGAGCGAGTTTCCGAAGCACCCCGTTCTTCCTGCCGAGCTGCTCGAGCGCTGGCTGCCGCGCGCGTTCGCCGAGGCGGACCTGCCGGCGGACGTGCGCGCGAGCGCCATGCGGCTCGGGCTGCGACTCGAGGGTGCCGGCGGCGGCGAGTGGGTGCTGTCGATCGAGAAGGGCGATCTGCGCGTGAATGCGGCGCCTCGCGACGACACCGCCTTCACCTTCGTGCAGAGCGTCGACGACTGGCGCGGCGCGCTGTGGGAGGGTCGAGGTGGCGCGATCGGAAAGGCCGCGGCCGGGCTCTTCCGCCCCGGAGCGGCGAATGCGGCCGCGGGTCCCGCGGCGATGGGCGGCGCGCCGAGCCCCGCGGCGCTCGAGCAGATGCGAAGCCTCGACGGGCTCGTGCGGATCATCGTGCGCGGAGGGACGGGCGGCGACTTCGCGGTGGGCTTCAAGCTCGGGCCGGGTCCCATCCCCGCGCAGCCGTCGGCCACGCTCTCGCTCGACGCCAACGACGCCGCCGCGATGGAGCGCGGCGAGCTCGATCCGCTCGCGGCCTTCATGGCCGGACGCATCCGCATCGACGGCGACATGGGGCTCGTGATGCAGATGCAGGCGATCTCGATGCAGGCGGCGGCGCAGGCGAAGAAGGCGTAGCGCCCGCCTGCGCTACCACCAGGGCGCCCACGGCCCCCAGACGCCCCAGTCCCAGTCGTTCGCAGCCATCTGGTCCGACACCGTCAGCGCATCCGACGCCGCGCTCTGGTTCTCCTGCGAGATTTCCTGAGTGATCCGGAGGCGCTGATAGCGATCGTACGCGGCCTGGGTGCCGGCGTAGATGCACTTGCAGAACGTGGCGTCGGCATACACGAACCGGAGCGAGCCGTCCTCGCCTCGCATCGGGACGAGCTTCCGCTGTGGCAGCGAGGACGCCTTCTCGAGGCGCTGGGGCGTGTCGGCGAGGCGCATCTGGAAGCCCGCCGCAGCGAGCCAGCGCTCGGCGTCGATGGCCTCCGACTGCTGGATCGCCGCGCAGGCGCTCGCGCCGAGAAGAGCCAGGAGCACGACCAGCCGGGTCGTTGTCGGTCGCATACGCGATCCCTCCGTTTCGCCGCATTCGCGAATGGTAGGACGAGAGCTCGACCCCCCTTCCTGCCAGCGGCATGTTCGTGTAGGGCAGAAGTGCGCGTCCCTCAGCGCGATTCTCCGACGGGTCGCGGGCGATCGGCGATGCAGGCGAAGAAGCCGAGGGAGGCCGCCCGGCGGCGGCGCGGGGGATGGCGCCGCGGACCTGCCCGGACCGCCCGGATTTGCTACTCGACAGCGCTGCCGCGGGTCCGGCCGGACGCGCGGAACCCGCCTCTAGGGAGGCGGTCGCATGGTGAGGGGCGGTAGTTCAATCGGTTAGAGCACCGGCCTGTCACGCCGGAAGTTGCGGGTTCGAGTCCCGTCCGCCCCGCCATTTCGACTTCGCCGCTTCGCGCGGAACTTCCCGCTCGCGTCGACGTTTCTGGAGCCGGGAGAGCGCGGTCGAAGCGCCTCGAAGGCCCCGGCGCCCGCGAGCGCGCTGATGGGGGTGCAATTCCCCAGCGGCATGCCGCCCGGACTGCACCCGGGAGGCGACGTCGCTGCGTGTCGGCGCGCCGCGGCCCGGCACCCTCGTTGCTCCAACAGCGCGGCAGGCACGAAGAAGGTGCCTGACCGATGCATTCCATGTACCCCGGTTCGCTTCGCCGACGGAGGAGCTGCCACGAGTCCTCCGTCTACACACCGCGCCGGAACCCGGGCTCCAGCTTCCACCAGCCCTCCTTCGCGATCAGGTTCCAGACACGCTTCCGGATCTCGTCGCGGATCTCGCGCACGTGCTCGGGCGGCGCACCGGCCGGGTCGTCGAGCGGCCAGTCGTCGCGACGAGCGCCTGGAGCGAGCGGGCACTCGTCGCCGCACCCCATCGTGATCAGCAGCTTCGCGCCGCGCGCGAGTTCCTCCGTCAGGCGCTGAGGCCGGGCGCCGGAGAGGTCGACGCCGACCTCGCTCATCACCTCGACGACCTCCGAATGGACGGCTCGCGCCGGTCGCGTCCCGGCGGAGATCGCGCGCGCGAGATTCGGATTCGCCATCTGGTTGAAGAACGCGGCCGCCATCTGCGACCGGCCAGCGTTCTGCACGCACGCGAAGATCACGGTCGTCGCGTGGCTAGGCCGCATCGCGCGCCTCCTGGCGACGCATGCCGCTGCTCGCGTCGGACCTCTCCAGCCACGCGACGAGCGCCGACGCGGCTGCGGCGCCGACGGCCTGCGCCGCCACGAAGGCGGGGACGTCCGTCGGCCGAATCCCCGCGAACGTGTCCGTCCACGCGCGCGCCAGCGTCACCGCGGGGTTCGCGAACGACGTCGAGGCGGTGAACCAGTAGGCCGACGCGATGTAGGCGCCGACCGCGAACGACGCGGCGTTCGGCTGTCGTCGTTCGCACCCGAGGATCACGAGCACGAGCCCGAACGCGGCGACGACCTCGCTCCACGCCTGAGCCGCTCCCGCGCGAGCGTGGGTCGACGCCGTGAACGGCGGCTCCCCGAACATGAGGTGGGCGACGAGGACCCCGACGAATGCCCCGGCGAGCTGGGCCGCCACGTACGCGAACGCGTCGCAAGGCGGGAGAGCCCCGCGCGCGGCCTGCGCCAGCGTCACGACCGGGTTGAAGTGGGCCCCGGAGAACGGCGCGAGCGCGAGGATCAGCGCGACGAGCGCGGCGCCGGTCGCGATCGAGTTCGCGAGGAGAGCGATGGCGACGTTCCCGCCGGCGAGCCGCTCGCCCATGATCCCGGAGCCGACGACCGCCGCGAGCAGGAACGCGGTGCCGACGGCCTCCGACGTCGCGCGCCGCGCGAAAGTCACGACTCGCAGCGCCCCCCGGCCCTACGCTCCATCGTGGCGGCGAGCCGCTTCGGGGCCGTCAGCGCTCCGCACAACTCGCCGAGCCGCTCCAGGCGCAGGCGGTAGTAGATCCACGTCCCGCGGCGCTCGCGCTCCAGCAGGCCCGCGTCGGTCAACACCCTGAGGTGATGGCTCACGGTTGGCTGCGCCAGGCCGAGCGGTTCCGTGAGGTGGCAGACGCACGCTTCGCCGCCGGGCTGTGCCGCAAGGAAGCTGAGCAGGCGCAGCCGCCCCGGATCGCCGAGCGCGCGGAACACTCCGGCCAGCTCCTCGGCCTGAGGCTCGTCGAGGCGGCCCGTCAGGACGGGGGCGCAGCAGGGGATCGCGGCGGGCTTCTTCATCGACATGGATAGATATTGACAGAGATCGATTCAAGACGCAACATCGACATCCATCAATAGAAGGAGCCCTTCGATGTCGAACGCCTTCCACGTCTCCCTCAACGTCCGCAGCATCCCCGAGGCCGTCGAGCGCTACCGCAAGATCCTCGGCGCCGAGCCCGCGAAGGTCCGCGACGACTACGCGAAGTTCGAGCTGGCGGACCCGCCCGTGGTGCTCTCGCTCAACCTCGGCGGCGAGCCTGGCACCGTCGGCCACCTCGGCATCCGGCGACCCGATTCGGACTCGGTGGCGGCGGAGCTGAGACGCAGCGCCGACGTGTCGCTGGAGCCCTTCAGCCAGGAGGGCGTGACCTGCTGCTACGCGAAGGCCGACAAGTTCTGGGTGCGCGACGCGGACGGCATGGCGTGGGAGATGTACTCGTTCATTGCGGACGCTGAGACGCACTCCAAGCCGGCGCCGGCTCCCGCGGCCGCCGCCGTGAAGTCCGGCTGTTGTGCCGCCTAGAGAGCGACGCGCCCGAGATTCACGCAGCCGGCCCCGACGACCCGCGGGCGATCCTCGACCTCCTGACGCGTGTCCGCTCCCCGCCGAGGGGCGTGCCATGCCGCGGCCGTCCTCCTCGTCGCCGAGCAGGAGGGGCGCTTCGTCGGAGTCGCCGCCCGGAGATGCACGGCGCGGACTGCCCGGCTCCGGCCGTGCTGTGATGCAGGATCCTCAGGCTGGCTCGAAGGACCCGTATCCGCTCCGGAAGTAGACGAGCGGCGGCCGCTCGAAGCGCCGGGCCTCCTCGACGAGTCCGATGTAGACGATGTGATCGCCGTGCTCGTGCGCCCCGATCACGCGGCAATCGAGGTTCGCCACCACGCCACGGAGCAGCGGCGCGCCGGTCACACCGCGATCGACCTCGAGACCCTCGAAGCGCCGCCACTCGTCCCGCTTGGAGGCGAAGCGGTTCGACAGCGCTTCCTGATCTCGCGCGAGCAGGTTCAATGCGAAGACGCCCGATTCCTCGATCAACGGTTGGGTGTGGGAGGACTTCTCGGCGCACACCAGCACCAGGGGCGGGTCGAGGGAGACCTCGGCGAAGGCAGACACGGTCATCCCGTGCACGCGATCGCCGGCGCGGGTGGTCACGATGCTGACCCCGGATACCCGATGGGCGAGCGCCTGCTTGAAGTCGTTCGAGCCGATGGCCACCTGCGCCTCGCTGTCGGATCGACCTCGACGACCCTTCGACATTCGACCGAACTGGCCGCGGTCGGTAAGAATCACCGGTCAAGGAAAATATAGCTGTGATATTGTCAACAAATCGCAAGATTTTTTCTGATCTTTAGTCGTTTTGATGCGTTCATTGAGAGGATCATTTCTCTCTGCGAAATCATGGGAGGCGACGGTGTTGCTACGAGACAAGCGAGTCATGATTCAAGGAGTGGGCCCGGGGCTGGGCCAGCAGCTTGCGCTCGCGGCGGCACGGGAAGGTGCCGATGTCGCGCTCGCCGCGCGCACCGAGGCGACGTTGGAGGACGTCGCGAAGAAGGTCCGCGCGCTCGGCAGACGCGCGCTCACGGTTCCGACGGACATCGCCAATCGATCCCACTGCGATCGTTTCGTCGAGATGACGCTCAAGGAGTTCGGGCGCATCGATGCGCTCATCAACAGCGCGATGATTCACGCGGCGGGCGCGTTCGAGAGCGCCGATCTCGACGACTGGCGCAAGGTGATGGACGTGAACTGTTTCGGCTATCTCAACCTCACGCAGGCAGTCGTCCCGCACATGAAGAAGCAGGGAGGCGGCGCGGTCGTGATGGTGAACACGATGAGCGTGAGGGCTCCGCTGATCGGCACCGGTGCCTATGCGACGTCGAAGGGGGCGCTCGCCGCCGCGACGCGCGCGCTCGCGAAAGAACTGGCTCCGCATAACATTCGCGTGAACCAGGTCTACATCGGCTGGATGTGGGGACCGCCGGTACAGGGCATGTTGGCCCTGGTCGCGAAGGAGCAGGGGCTCTCGGTGCAGCAGGTCAAGGCCGAGATCGAGAAGGAGATCCCGCTCGGGCGGATGCCGGAAGACCGCGAGTGCGCCAACGCCGTGCTCTTCCTGGCGTCGGATCTCGCCAACGTCGTCGTCGGCGCTTCCATCGACGTCAACGGCGGGCAGGTCCTTGGGGCCTGAATCAACGGTCGAGGTCGTTCGGATCGAGGCCCCATGCCTCGAATGAGTCTCCTCCGGCCTGGTAGCGCGAGAGACCGGCGCGGACTCGCCGGAGCCGGTCTTCCACGTCGAGACGGGAGAACTCCGCGTAGATGCGCGCCTCGACGGCGACCGCGTCGCGGAATGCGGGCTGATCGAGCCCGAGCAGGATGCTCCTCCTGGCCGCCGTCAACGCGGTGGCCGGACGCGAGGCGATCCACGCCGCCCATCGCAAGGTCTGTTCGAGCGCACGAGCATCGGGATGGACGCGGTTCACGAGACCCCACTCGAGCGCTCTGCGCGCGCGGATCGGTCGGCCGTCGAGCACGAGCTCGAGGGCGCGCGCTTCGCCGATCAGACGGGGCAGGCGCGAGGTTCCGCCGCCTGCGGCCATCAAGCCGAAGAGCGATTCGGGCTGGCCGAAGGTCGCGGACTCGCCGGCGACCCGCAGGTTGGCCGTGGCGAACAGCTCGCACCCTCCGCCCCACGCCTGGCCCTGGTTGAGTGCGATCGAGATCATCGGGCCGCTCCGCAGCTCCCTGCCGCAGCGCCCGATCGCCGCGATGTCGCCCGACAGGGGCTGCCCCTCGTGCAGCGCCAGCACCTCGTCGAGCGCCATGTGCGCGATGAAATAGCCCGCGAGCTTCGACGCCAACACGACGACTTTCGCACCCGAATCCCGAATCTCGCGGAGCCCCTGCTCGATTTGCTCACCGAGCTGTGCGGTGAGGAAGTTCATCGGGGGATTCTCGAAGAGGAGAAGCCCCACTCCCTCGCAGGGATGGGAGAGCTCGACCCGAGGCGGCATCCGTCGATCGCTAGGCCGTGGGCAATCGCAGGTAGCGGCGCGCCAGGATGTCGCGTTGCACCTCGTTCGTTCCGGTGGTGATGGTCCCCTTGATCTCGGCGCGCCAGTTGCGCTCGAAGCGGCCATGAATCGGAGCGTCCGGGTCGCCGCGGAGAAGACCCGGAGGACCGAGCCAATCCAGCACGTCGTTCGCGAGCTCCTGGCGTTCCTCGGTCGTGAAGATCTTCAGCATGGAGCCTTCCATGCGCGGCACATCGCGCCGAGCGAGCACCTCCATCCCGTCGATCAGGTGACAGCGGGATCCCTCCACGCAGACGGAATGCCGGGCCACCATCCGCCGCAGGTTCGCGTCGCTCCAGCGTGTCTGGTCGGCGCGCGCCCACGCGATCAGCTCGTCCAGGTCGCGCACGAGGTAGCTGAAACCCTGGCACTGCAGCCGATCGAAGTCGAGCGCTTCGAGCGCGTAGCGCCAGCCGCGGTTGAGCTCGCCCACGAGCCGGCTCGCCGGAATCCGGACGTTGTCGAAGTACACCATGTTGGAGCGATCGTCTCCCATGGTCTCGATCGCCTGGATCTGCATCCCCGGCAGGTGGTTGTCGATCAGGAAGATAGAGATGCCGTCGTGGCGAGGTGCCTTCGGGTCGGTCCGGCAGGCCAGCCAGATGTAGTCGCAGTAGTGCGCCCCGCTCGTCCACATCTTCTGCCCGTTGACGACGAACTCGTCTCCGTCGCGATCGGCGCGCAAGCTGAGGTTGGCGAGGTCGGATCCGGCCTCGGGCTCGCTGTATCCGATTGCGATGCTGATTTCGCCCTTCATGATCCGAGGCAGGAACAGGCTCTTCAGCTCGTGCGAGCCGTGTCGGATCAGCGTCCTCCCGAACATGGCGCAGTCGATCGAGGCGGTCGGCATATGCGCGTATTCGAGCTCGTCCTGCAGGACCACTTGATAGGTCTCTTCGAGACCGAGGCCGCCGTACTCTTTGGGCCAGGTGATCCCCAGCCACCCGACCTGCCCGAGCCTCTCGAGGAAACGCGCCTTTTCCGGGCTCTCGCGCTGTGGATTCAGGTTCTGCGCGGCGGCCTCGAGGTCGATCTCGCGGGCGAGGAAGTCACGCACCTGCACGCGGAAGCGATCGAGGCTCGGCGCCGGGGTGTAGCTCGTCGGCTCGGGGGCTCGACGATTCGGCTCGACGTAGCGATCGCGTACCAGGGGCAGCGTCTCGAGCTCACGCGCGATCCTCTCGAGGTGGTGATCGGTTCCGCCCCAGCTCTGCTGGGCGCATTTGGCCCGACGGCTGAAGTGGTGAACGTGCATCTCGAGCGAGACACCGAGACCGCCCCAGTATTGATGACAGCGTCGCGCGACCTCCACGAACCCGCTGGTTGCACGCACGAAGGCAGTGGACGCCAGGCGAGGGCCATCCGCTGAACCCGCATCGAGGCTTCGCGCCGCACGTCGCGCCATCGTCTCGCTCTGAGCGGCGGCGATCGCGCAATCGGCCATCCCGTGCTGAACGGCCTGGAAGCTCCCGAGCGGAACACCGAACTGCCGGCGCGCGCTCACGTAGTCGACGGTCATCTCGATCAGGCGCCGCGCAGCACCCGCACACCAGGCGGCCTGCATCACCGCAACGCGTCGCAACGCGTGATCGACCGCCGCGTTCGCCGGGCCGAGCCGCTTTCCACGCGCGTCTCGCAGGGAGATGGCGGCCCAGGGGGCTCCGGCCATGGAGGGCAGCGGAGTCACCTCGACGCCCGGCGCGGAGCGCTCGACGGCGACCAGGCAGAGCTCGCCCCGGGAGTCGCGCGCCGGGACGAGCAGCAGATCGGCGAGCGCCGCTCCCTCGACGAACGAGCGCGACCCGCTGACGC